>Ga0299913_10001613_pt1 | contig 16926 bp, 20 predicted proteins | sample RVTome_9_FD_201360 | JGI IMG/M metagenome (GOLD analysis project Ga0299913, IMG submission 201360) | Soil microbial communities from uranium-contaminated site in the Upper Colorado River Basin, Wyoming, United States - RVT155D38 (version 2) ... | reverse complement strand
GATGTCCCTGATCCGGATCGGCTGGGGCCAGGCGAACCCGGCGTTCCGGCGGATCTTCACCACGCTGTTCGTGCCCGACGCGACCCACGAGCAGATGCTCTGGTTCGACGAGCTGCAGCGGATCTCCGCCGCCCCGGAGACCGCGGCTCTCATGCGCCTCGCGCGTGAGGAGGTCGACATCACGGACCTGCTCGCCCAGGTCCGCACGCCCACCCTGGTGATGCACGCGCAGGACGACGCCGCCGTACCGTTCGAGCAGGGGCGCGCACTGGCCTCCGCCATCCCCGATGCGCGGTTCGTGCCGCTCGAGGGGCGCAACCACATCCTTCTCCCCGACGAACCGGCGTGGGCGGTGTTCCTCCGCGAGCTCACCGACTTCCTGCCCACGCTCCCGAGCGACCGGCCGACGAGCGACTTGCTGACCTCACGCGAGACCGAGGTGCTGCGCTGCGTGGCGGCGGGGATGACCAACCAGGAGATCGCGGGGCAGCTGTGCGTCAGCGTCCGGACGGTCGAGCGGCACATGGGCAACATGTACGACAAGCTCGGTCTCCGGGGGCGGGCGGGCCGGGCCGCGATCGCCGCCCGCGCCGCCTCGTTGATCGCTGCGCGCCCCGACGCGTAGCCCCCGTCAGTCCGCGCAGCCGTGTGCGTGGCGGGAACCCGCCGCGCCGACGTCGTGTCGGTCCGCCGCGTGCGTGCCGGCACCGATGTGCCCACCCCCGTGCCGGTCCTAGCGTCGAGGCAACAACCACAGAGGAGACCCACATGTCACACGTCAGGCACACCAGGATCGCCACTGCCGCCATCGGCACCGCCGCCGCGGCGCTGGCGTCAGCCGTGCTGCTCGCGCCCCCTGCTGGCGCCGCCGCCCCCAGCAACCACGCATGCCTCGGACAGGACGTCCGGGGCTACGCACAGATGGGCGCCGGGTTCGGCGCGTTCGTCTCCCAGCTGGCCGACGAAGGAGTGGGGTCGGAGATCCAGGCCCACCTCGCGGGCCAGGTCCCTGACGAGGCGATCCCCAACTCCTGCAACGACTGACCGGCGGTCAGAACTCCAGCAGCTTCTGCCACAGGGCGATGTCCACCCACTGGTCGAACTTGTGGCCGGCCTCGCGGATCCGCCCGACCTCCTCGAAGCCGAGCGAGGCGTGCAGCCGCTCGCTGGCGACGTTGGGCACGGCCAGCACGCCGATGGCGGAGTGGCAGCCGCCGGCGCGCAGGCGCTCGAGCAGCTCGGTGTACAGCTCCCGCCCGACGCCCCGGCCGCGCGCCGAGGAGGCCAGGTAGATCGTGGTCTCGCGGGTGCGGTCGTACGCCGGCTTCGGCCGGTACGACGACGAGTAGGCGAAGCCGAGCACCTCCTCGCCGTGGGCCGCGACGAGGCACAGGTCGAGCGGGTGGTCGCTGGCGAACCGGGCCCGCCAGGTCTCGACGTCGGGCCCGACCGCGTCGAAGGAGGCGGTCGAGGTCTCGACGGCGTGGGCATAGATCGCGGCGACGGCGGGCAGGTCGGACTCGGCGGTCGGACGGACGACGTACGTCATGGCAGAGATCCTTGCAGGGATGGCAGGGAAATCCGGTGCGGCCGCGGCCCTTCGCGCTGTTCAATGCGGACATGAGCCTGCCGCCGACGCCCCGCGACACCAAGGACTGGACCTGGACCCTGGAGCGGCGCTGCCCCGACTGCGGCCTCGACGCGAGCGAGGTGGTGCACGAAGAGCTCGGCATGCTGATCCGCGACAACGCCGACCGCTGGCAGCCGGTGCTGGCCGACCCGGACGCCGCCCAGCGGCCGCGCGACGACGTCTGGTCGCCGCTGGAGTACGCCTGCCACGTCCGCGACGTGCACCTGGTCTTCGCCGAGCGGGTGACGCGGATGCTGGCGGAGGACGACCCGCTCTTCGCGAACTGGGACCAGGACCAGGCTGCGGTGGACGCCGACTACGCCGGCCAGGACCCGGCCGTGGTGGCGCGCGAGCTGGCCGACGCGGCAGGCACCGTCGCCGGCCTGTACGACGACGTCGCGGGCGCTGCTTGGCTGCGCAGGGGCAGGCGCGACAATGGATCAGAGTTCACGGTCGAGAGCATCGGCCGCTACCACCTGCACGACGTCCACCACCACCTGTGGGACGTCCGCGGCTGAGAAGGGCGAGGCACCGGTGAGGCACACGGAGTTCTGGAGCCGCCTGGATGCGGCGCTCGGCAAGTCCTACGCGGGCTTCTGGGCGCGCTCCCAGGTGATGTCCGAGCTCGGTGGGCGCACGCCGGCTGAGGCCCTGGACGCGGGGGAGTCCCCGAAGCGGGTCTGGTCGGTGGTGTGGAGCGCGCTCAACCTGCCGGCGTCCGAGCGATGAGCGGCCTGGAGGTCGACCTCGTCCAGCGGCGCACGGTGCGCACGCTGGTCACCGCCCAGGCCGTGGGCGCCACCGGCATCACGATCGGCATCGCGGTCGCCTCGCTGCTCGCCAAGGAGATCTCCGGCTCGGAGTCGATGGCCGGGCTCGCCCAGACCTTCCAGGTGCTGGGCGCCGCGGTGGCGTCGTACCTGCTGGCGATGGTCATGGCCCGCCGCGGCCGGCGGATCGGTCTGGTCACGGGCATGCTGCTGGGCGCGGTCGGCTCGCTGCTGTGCGTGGTGGCCGGCGTCGTCGGGTCCATGGTGCTGTTGCTCGTCGGCGCCTCGCTGCTCGGCGCGATGACCGCGGCCAACCTCGGCGCCCGCTACGCCGCGATCGACCTGGAGGCGCCCGAGCGGCGGGCGCGCTCCCTCTCACTGGTGGTGTGGGCGACCACGATCGGCGCGGTCGCCGGTCCCAACCTGGCTGGGCCTGCAGGTGACGTGGCCGCCGCCCTGGGGCTGCCGGAGCTGACCGGCCCGTTCCTGCTCGGCACCGTGGCGATGCTCCTCGCGGCGCTCGTCGTCGCCACTCGGCTGCGTCCCGACCCGCTGCTGCTCGCCCGCGAGCGCGCCGGCGAGGACGTCGGCGTCCCCAGCGGTACGTCGTGGGGCCGGGTCGTCGACGTACTCCGTACGACGCCGACCGTGACCGCGGCGATGGCCGGCGTCGCGTGCGCGCACGCGGTGATGGTCGCGGTGATGGTGATGACGCCGCTGCACATGGAGCACGGGGGAGCGGAGCTCGATGTGATCGGCATCGTGGTCAGCCTGCACGTGCTCGGCATGTTCGCGTTCTCCCCGCTGGTGGGCTGGGCCGCGGACGCCCTGGGCCGGGCCGTGGTGCTCGGCGCCGGGGGCCTGGTGCTCGCGGGCGCCCTGGTGCTGTGCGGGCTGTCGCCCACAGGGTCGTCGGTGGAGATCTTCAGCGGGCTGTTCCTGCTGGGCCTGGGCTGGTCCTTCGTGACCGTCGCCGGCGCGACCTTGGTCACCGAGGGCTCGCCGCTCTCGGCGCGCACCGACGTCCAGGGGGCCTCCGACCTGGTCATGGGCGTCACCGCGGCGGCCGCCGGGGGACTGGCCGGTGTGGTGGTCGGCGTGCTCGGCTACGGGTGGCTCAACGTGTTCGCGGGCCTGCTGGTGCTCGGTGCGCTGGCCGCGGCCGTCGCCGCCGCTCGAGGAGGTAGGCCAGCCGCGCCCGACGATGCGCCGGTGCTGCCGGGTGACCCGTCACTGATCGGCGACGCGGGGGAGTAGGCGCCCCCACGGCTCATCGGCGCATGGTGCGGCCGTGCGCCACGGCCCAGGCGGCCGCCTCGGCGCGATTCCGCACGCCGAGCTTGGTCAGCACGTTGCTCACGTGGTGGGAGGCGGTCTTGCGGCTGATGAAGAGCCGCTCTGCGATCTGCGGGTTGCTGAGGCCCTGGGACACCAGGGCGAGCACCTCCTCCTCCCGCTCGGTGAGCAGCCCGCCTCGCCGTACCCCCGTGCGAGCCGGGCCTCCGAGCTCGCGGAGCACTGCGGTGGCCCGGTCGAGCTCCATGGTGGCGCCGAGCCAGGCGAAGGACTCCGCCGCCGTCATCGCCTCGGCCCTGGCCAGGCCGGGATCCGTGGCGGCCAGGAGCTCGGCGAGGCGCAACCTGGCCCCGGCTGCCTCCAGCGGGAGCTGGGCCGCAGTGAAGTGCGTGATCGCGAGCTCCAGCTCCTCGACCGCCTGCCCGACCTCCGGACCTCGTGGTCCGGCTGCAGCGAGCACCAAGGCGTGACTCTGACGCGCGTAGCCCACCAGCGCGTCGACCTGGTCAGCGGCGCTCAGGTCCAGCATCGTCTGGACCGTGTGGCCCGCAGCACGGAGGAATCCGCAGGTCACCTGCATCTCGGCCAGCAGCGCCAGGGTCGGCACGTCGAGCAGGCCACCGCGCCTGCGCAGCGCACGATCGACCCGGGAGGCGACCGCACCCTGCTGGGCGGTGTCCTCGGCGCACAGCCACTCCGTCCGGGCCCAAGGGCGCACCGCGAACCCGTCCTGCTGTGGTCCCGAGAGCAGCTGGCGGGCCTCGGCCACTCGTCCCTGGCGCACCCGGAGCTCGGCGAGCCGGGCCAGCGCCGACGCCCGAAGAGCGCGGTAGCTGGCGTCGTAGAGGCGCAGTGACTCGCCGAGCTCGTGCTCCGCCTCGTCCCACCGGCCGGCCACCACCAGGAGCCCGCCGTAGTACGTGCGGCACACCGCCGACACCCACGCCACCGCGGGACGCTCACCGAACGGCAGGGTGACGGGTTGCCACTGCTCTGCCCGTCGTACGTCGAGCGTGCTCTCGCAGGCGACCAGCAGCTTGCAGTAGATCTCGCCGGCCACCACGGGGTTGGTGACCTCGCCTCCCCGGGCTGCTGCCGCGGCCTCGTCGAGGCGACGCATGCCCTCGGTGATGCGACCGTCCTCGACCAGTGCCAGACCCGTGTAGGCGAGGGCGTCGAAGCGCAGGTCCGTGTCCCCGAAGGCCAGCGCGGTGCGGTGCGCCTCCTCGGCGAGCGCTGCTCGCTCGTGCGGGTCGACGGCGTGGAGGGAACGGGACAGGGCCACCCATCCCGCCTCCACGCAGTCGCCCGCCTCCTCGGCGAGGTGGACACCGCGCTCGAGCCAGCCCTGGGCGACCGCGGCGTTTCCGAAGAGCGCGACGTGGTCGAAGGCGATCAGGTACGCCGCGAGGTAGGCCGCGCGGCGCAGCTCACCGCGGGCACGCCAGCCCGCGAAGGCGCGCTCTCGCAGTGCCAGAGCCGCGGCGTAGTCGCCGGACTCGGCGCACTGGTCTGCCCGTCGTTCGAGGAGCGCAGGATCGTCGCTCACGCCGCCATTATCGGCGACATCGGGACTTCAGATGGGGCATCTGCCCCATGCTCCTCGGCCCAGCGGCACACAGGATGAGGGCACCGACGTGAGGAGACCACCATGGCAACCACCGAGACCTTCCAGATCAGCGCCGAGCAGGCTGAGGTCTACGAGGCACGTTTCGTCCCGGCGCTGTTCGCGCAGTGGGTGGACGCCGTCCTCGACGCAGCCGGAGTCGGGCCCGGGCAGGACGTACTCGACGTCGCCTGCGGCACCGGCATCGTCGCGCGCCACGCGGCGGAGCGCGTCGGGCCCACGGGCTCCGTGACCGGCGTGGACCTGAACCCCGCCATGCTCGACGTGGCCGCTCGGGTGAGTCCCGAGCTCGCCTGGCAGGTGGCCGACGCGATCGCCTTGCCGTTCGGAGACGACTCGTTCGACGCGGTCACCTGCCAGTCTGCCGCCATGTTCTTCCCCGATCTGGTCGGCGCCCTTCACGAGATGGGTCGTGTGACCCGCCCGGGTGGTGTGGTCGCGGTGCAGGTGTTCGACCTCCGCGAGGACCAGCCGGCGTACGGGCCCTGGATCGACATGGTGGCCCGGCACGCGGGGGAGGATGCGTTGCGGATGCTCGGCACCTACTGGGTGCACGGGGACCGCGACCTCATGCGAGAGCGCTGTGCTGCCGCCGGTCTCACGGTGACCGCGGTGCACGACCACGAGCGGCCGGCGCACTTCCCCTCGGTGGAGGCGATGGTGCTCACCGAGGTGAACTCCACCCCGCTCGCGGACCGGCTCACGTCGGCCGATCTCGCCGCCGTCATCGCCGACTCCTACGAGGTCTACGCACCGTTCCGGGCCACCGACGAGGAACCGCTGACCATCCCGCTCACGGGCTACGTGCTGGTCGCGACACCAGAGTGAGGAGCAGACCGTGAAGACAGACCGCACCGAGGCCACCGCCGTGGAGGCCGTGGTCCGCGACTACATCGACGGCTGGTACGCCGGCGACGAGGAGCGTATGGACCGAACGCTCCACGACGAGCTGGTCAAGCGCAGCGTCGACGCTGAGGGTGACCCGCCAGGAGCGCTGGTGCCGGTCAGCAAGACGAGGATGGTGCAGCTCACCCGCGACGGCGGCGGACACTCGCCAGGCGCGAAGGCTGACGTCGTCGTCCATCACGTGGAAGCGACGATCGCGTCGGCCATGGTCGAGACGTCGGAGTTCCTGGACTACGTGCATCTGGCCAGGACGGACGGCACCTGGCGGATTGTCCACGACCTGTTCCGGCAGAGGACCTGACGGACTTCGTCCCATCGTGGGGGAGTGCGCAATCGTCGCCGGGCAACAGCCGGAGCATGCAGCAGTGGCGGTGCCCGGCCTGGGTCCCCGCGGTGGTGTTCGTGCTGACCGTGGCGCAGCTCGCCGTGGCGACGTTCGTGCCCGGGATCGAGCGGTTCGAGGACAAGGCGTTCCCGGCGCGTCTGGTCGTGAACCCGCTGATGATGCTGGCGGCGCCGGCGGCCTGGTGGTGGCACCAGCGCCGGGCGGGCCGGAGTGACCCGGCGCCGTGGGGAGCCTTCACGCTGATCATGGTGTCGTTCCTGATCGACGTGACCGGAAACAGCCTGGACCTCTACGACTCCGTCGGCTGGTGGGACAACCTCAGCCACTTCCTGACCTGGGTGCCGCTCTGTGCTGGCATCGGGCTTCTGGTGTGTGCGAAGGTCCGACCACCGTGGGCAGTGGTCGCGGTCGTGACCGGGCTGGGCGCGATCCTCGCCATCGGCTGGGAGGTGGGCGAGTGGTACAGCTTCATCCGGCGCGGGACCGAGCTGGAGGGCGCCTACGAGGACACGCTGAGCGACCTTCTCCTCGGCCTGCTGGGCGGATTCGTCGCCGCTGTGTTCGTGGCATGGCGTGTGAGGCGCCCTGAGAGCGTTCCTCGCCGTGGGGAGGGTGAGCCGGAAGGACACCGGGTCCGTGGCGGCTGACGCGTCCACCTCTGCCCGGCTGTGTGCTCGCATGCACCTCGAGTCACCCGGATCGGTCCCGGCAGTGTCGGCGGAGGCGCATACTGGCATTGATGACAACGATGTCCCCACGTGGACGGCGACACCTCGCCACGAGCCCTTTCAGACCGCAGCCCGTCCCCCCGATCGAGCGGTACTCCGTCGATGACCGGGTCTCTCACGACACCTATGGCCTGGGTCGGGTGACCGGGACTGACGCCAGCGCCGTGACCGTCGACTTCGGGGAACAGAAGGTCCGCATCGTCAGTCCCTTCGACAGGATGGAACGGCTCTAGTCCGGGGAACGCGGACGAGGAGGTCCGTAGGCTTCGGTGCATGGAGCTGATCCCCCCGCGCAAGGCCCGGGCGGGCGACACGGTCGCGGTGCTGTCGCCGTCGTTCGCGGCTCCCGCGGTTGCGCCCGCCGTCCACGAGCAGGCGCTGGAACGGCTTCAGGCGGTCACGGGGCTGGTGCCTGTGGAGTTCCCGACGACGCGCAAGCTCGGCGCCTCCGCTCGCGAGCGTGCGGACGACCTGAACGCCGCGTTCGCCGATCCCGGGATCCGCGCCGTGCTCGCGACCCTCGGAGGCGACGACCAGATCACGGTGACCCCGCATCTTGACGCCACGCTCGTGAGGAGCGACCCCAAGCCGTTCCTGGGCTACAGCGACAACACCAACTTGCTCAACTGGCTCTGGACCCACGGGGTGGCCGGCTTCTACGGCGGGTCGACGCAGGTCCACCTGGGTGCCGGCCCTCGTGTCGACGCCGTCCACGAGCTCTCGTTGCGCGCCGCGCTCCTGACCGGCGAGCGGGTCGAGCTGACCGAGCCCGGTGAGTCGGAGGACTTCGGCCACGACTGGAACGACCCGCGAGCACTGACCGAGTTCGGCGAGCGGGAGCCGACCGAACCGTGGTCCTGGGCGGGCCCGGCACGGTCGGTCACCGGACGCACCTGGGGTGGCTGCGTCGAGGTCGTCCAGTGGCTCCTGACCTCGGGACGGTTTCCGACCGACTCCGCCGTCCTGGACGGAGCGGTGCTCCTCCTGGAGTCGTCGGAGGAGCTGATGCCTGCTCGCGAGTTCGGCTGGATCGTCCGGGCATTGGGGGAGCGCGGGATCCTGGCGGCCGTGGATGCGGTCGTGGTCGCCCGGCCCCCGACCTCGGACTTCACGACCAGGCCCGCCGCCGAGGAACGGCGTACGAAGCGCCACGAGCAGCGCGACACCGTGGTCGACGCCGTCGCCGGCTACAACCCGGACGCGGTGGTGGTGGTCGGCCCACCCTTCGGCCACACCCGTCCGCAGTGGATCGTGCCGTACGGCGGCTTCATGACGGTCGACGCTGCCGACCGACGACTCTTCGCGGACTACAGCTGACGTGACAACGCCGCGCGCCGTCGTGCTGGTCGAGGGAGACAGCGACCGCGTGGCCCTGCACACCGTGGCGCGGCTTCGCGGTCGGGACCTCGCTGCCGAGGGCATCGACGTGGTGGCGATGGGCGGGATCACCAACACGCGCACCTTCGCGACGCGCTATGGCCCCCAAGGACTGGATGTCCCGCTGGTGGGGCTCTACGACGCCCCCGAGGAGGCCAAGGTCCGCAACGGCCTCGCGGCGGCGGGACTCGGTGCCGCCGTCGAGCACGGCGGGCTTCCGGGCCTGGGCTTCTACAAGTGCACGCAGGACCTGGAGGACGAGCTCATCCGGGCGCTCGGCATCGAGGGCGTCGAGGCCGTCATCGACGCGGCAGGCGAGACACGCTCGTTGCAGCTCCTCGCCGGCATGCCCGCGCAGCGCCCGTGGACGCGCGAGGCGGTGCTCCGACGCTTCATCGGCGTCCGCGCGGGCCGGAAGGCACGCTACGCGGCGCTGCTCGTCGAGGCGCTGGAGCCAGGGCGAGTCCCCGAGCCGCTGGCGGCCGTGCTCGACCGCGTGTGAGACCCGCGGTGCTCCTAGGCGCGCCTCGAGCGTGCCCGAAGGGCGGCCCCGACGCCGTGCAGATGCCGGAACCCGGCCGCGTACGACTCGTACGGCGACACCTCGGTGTAGGGCACGCCCTGGCTGACACAGAAGTCACGGACGACGGGCCGGGCGCGCCGCAGGTTCGGCCGGGGCATGCTCGGGAACAGGTGGTGCTCGATCTGGTAGTTGAGCCCGCCGAGCGCGGTGTCGAGGAACCGGCCCCCGTGGATGTTGCGGGAGGTCAGCACCTGGCGCAGGAGGGGGTCCGCCGACTGCTCGTCGTCGAGTGCCGGCATGCCCTTGTGTCCCGGTGCGAAGGACAGGCCCAGGTAGACCCCTTGCAGCCCCTTGTGCAGGGCGACGAACGCCAGGGCCTGGGGCCAGGTGAGCGTGGCCGCCAGGAGGGCGACGTACCCCACGAAGTGCAGGGCCAGCAACGTCGACTCGGTGCCGCGGCCGCGCAGCCCGGGCTTGAACATCTCGCGCACGCTCGACACGTGCAGGTTCAGCGCCTCCAGCAGCAGCATGGGGATGAACAGCCCGGCCTGGTGCCGCGTCACCCACGCCGCGAAGCCGTGGCGACGGTCTGCCTGTCCGGCATCGAAGACCAGGGCGCCCGGGCGCACGTCCGGATCGGTGTCGAGGTCGTTGGGGTGGGCGTGGTGCGCGTTGTGCTTGGCCACCCACCAGCTGTAGCTCAGGCCGCCGAGCAGGTTGCCGCAGACCAGGCCCAGTGACCTGCTCGCCCGCACACTGCGGGTGACCTGCCGGTGACCGAGGTCGTGGCCGAGGAAGCCGAGCTGGGTGGAGACGACGGCGAGCACCGGGGCCAGGCCCAGCAGCGCCCACGAGTGCGACCAGAGCAGCATGGTGGCGACGACGGCACCGCCCGCGAGCAGGAGCGCCAGGAGGACGCCGAGGTAGAACGGACGCCGCCGCTCCATCAGGCCACGACGCCGGATCTCACGAGCGAGGTCGCCGTAGCCACTGGACAGTCGTGCCGGTGGTGGGGAGTGAACGGACAAAGCAAGATCCCAGCGGTAGTCGTGACGCCGCCGGGGTCTGGGGTGGCCTTCATCTCAACGCTACCCGCCCGCGTCGGTGTGCAACAGCCTCGGGCGCCCCTCAGGCTGGCGGCTCGTCGCGCAGGCTGGCGATGAGGGCAGTGTCGGCCAGCAGGCCGCGGGCCAGGTCGGTCAGGCGCAGGCGGTGCCGCCGGCCGTAGTCACGAAGGAGGTTGAACGCCTCCTCGACGTCGATGCCGAAGCTGCGGGCGATCGCGCCCTTGGCCTGCTCGATGACGATGCGGCTGTTGAGGGCGCCCTGCAGCTGCTCGGTCACGGTTTCGGCTCGGGTGATCGCCCGCTCCTGGATCAGGGCGATTGTCGCCACGTCCGCGAGCGCCCGCGCGACCCGGGTCTCCTCCCGGCCGAGCGGCGAGCTCCCGGCACGGAAGATGTTGAGGGCGCCGATGGTCTGCTCGCGCAGGCGCAGCGGCAGGGCGTGGACGGAGCCGAAGCCCAGGCTGACGGCGCGCGGCGCGAACGTCGGCCAGAGCGCGTCCGCCCCGGGGAGGTCGCTGTTCACGACCTCGACCCCGGTGCGGTGGCAGTCGAGGCACGGACCCTCAGCGTTCTGCAGCTGGAACAGCTCGAGCAGCCGGGCGTCCTCGCTCGAGCCAGCGATGTGGCGCAGCTCGCCCGCCTGGTCCGAGAGCATCAGGCCCACCGCGTTGCTGCTCGTGATGTCCGCGGCGTGGCGCGCGACGTTGTGGAGGAAGTCGACCAGGTCGAAGTCATCGACCAACGTGTCGGCGACCTCCACGAAGACGTCGGAAAGCCGGCTCATGCTGATCATGGAAGACCATCCCTCTCTCGACGCCACTCTAGATGGGTCATGCTCGACGGAGCAGCGCTTCCTCGTGTGCTGGTCATGTCTCGGTGCCTCCGGGCAGGACGGACCCGGCGATGATCTCCTGCGCGACCTCGATCAAGGGCACGCCTCGCCGGAAGGCGTTCGCGCGCATGCGGACCAGGGCCTCTGCCAGGCCGATCCCGAGGTCGATCATGACCATGCCCTGGGCCTGGTGGATCTCCGCACGGTTGTCCAGGGCGACGTTCAGCCGGACCTCGAGCCCCTCGTCCGGCGCGGTGGCCGGCCCACACAGCAGCATCTCGGTGCCGAGGCCGGCGAACGTCAGCAGCATCGCGAGTGCGTCACCCTCCATGTGCGTCGGACGGTCGTTGTAGGTCTCGAGGACCCCCAGCTGGGCCGCTCCCACGTGGAGCGGAACGGCGAAGACCGCCGACACCCCGAGCGCGAGCGCGCTGGGTGCGTATCCGGGCCACTGTCGCCGGGCGGTCGAGGCCAGGTCGTGGACGAGCACCGGACGTCCGAGAGCGTACGCGTCCAGACAGGGTCCCTCGCCCATCGTGAAGGTGAGCTCGCCGATGCCCCGGCTCCGTGCGTCGGCACTCGCGACCACGCAGTCGGGGCCGTTGCCGCTCGTCATCAGGCTGACCACCGCCCCCAGGGCGCCGAGGCCACGGCTGGTGGCACGGCAGAGGACCTCCAGCTCGTGCGCGAGGCCGAGCGAACTTGCGTCGGCTGAGCCGCCGGCGGCGGCCACGAGCGCCAGGGCTCGGCCTCGCCGGCCGTCGCTCTCCGCGTCGCCGTCGTGGACTGTCACCGTCCAGCGCTCTCCCTCGTCGGGAGACGTCAGGGACGACGCCTCCGGGATCGACGCTACCTTCACTCCGTCGCGATCGCCTTCAGTACGTCCAGCCGCGACGCGCGGATCGCCGGCACGATGGCTGCCAGTACGCCGACCACGACGGCGAGCGCCAGGAACGCCAGCAGCTGGCCGATGGGCAGCGCCAGCGAGGTGAGGTCGTCGCGCAGGGCGAAGCGCAGGAGTGCCCCGAACACCAGCCCGAGCACCATGCCGAGGACAGCGCCGAGCACCGCGATGGTCACCGACTCGAGGGTGACCATGCGGCGCAGCTGGCGCCGGACCAGGCCGACCGCGCGCAGCAGCCCGATCTCCCGGGTGCGCTCGATCACCGACAGTCCCAGGGTGTTGATGATGCCGATCACCGCGATCACGATGGCCAGCGCCAGCAGGCCGTAGATCATGTAGAGCAGCTGGTTGACCTGCTCACGGACGCTGTCCGCGAGCTCCTGCTTGTCCTGCACCGCGACCATGGGCAGGTCCTCGACCACCCCGTCCAGCGTCGCGTGCACGAAGGCGACGTCGGCGCCCTCGGCCACGTTGATGCTCAGTGCGGAGTCCTGCCGCTGGATCCCGGCGGCCTCGATCACCGACAGGTCGGTGGTGATGGGGTTGGTCAGCACCGTCGGCTCGAACACGCCGACGACGGTGACCTCCTGGGGCGTGCCGGCGCGGAACTCGAGCGTCATCGGGTCGCCCACGTCCAGCCCCCGGTCGGCGGCCAGGTCCCGGTCCACGATCGCCTCGTGGCCGTTGAGCTCCTGCCGGCCCGCGACCATGTCGAGGTCGTAGACCTCCTCGAAGCCCTGGCCGACGGCGTTCACGTACGACGACTCGTCGGTCAGCGACGCCTTCCCGACACCCACGAGCTGCTCGCGCGCGACCATGCCGACACCGTCCACGGCTTCCATCTCGTCGCCGATCGCCGTCGAGAACGGCTGGTACGTCGACCCGATGACCACGAAGTCGCTGGCGAACTCCTCGTCGACGACGTCGTTGATCGACTTGCTGAAGGAGCCGGCCAGCACCGCGATGGTGGAGACCAGCGCGAGACCGATCATCAGGGCGGAGGCGGTGGCACCCGTGCGACGCGGGTCGCGCAGCGCGTTCTCGCTGGCCAGCAGGCCCGGCATGCCGAAGAGACGGCGGAACAGCGCTCGGCAGGCGAGCAGCACCGGCCGGCCGATGGCCGACGAGATCGCGGCGACGGTGAGGATCCAGACCACCGCGCCGACGCCGATCCACGCCGCGTCGTTGCCGGGCGCCCCCGCGACGCCGTACGCCGCGACCGCCGCACCGAGCACCAGCAGGACGCTGCCGATGGCGGTACGTCGACGCAGCGACCTCGCCCGGGTCAGCACGTCGTCCCGCATCGCGGCCATGGGCGGGACCCGTCCTGCGCGCCGGGCGGGCACGTACGCCGCCGCCATCGTCACCGTGACGCCCACGGCGAAGCTGACCAGCACGGTGCGGGGCGTGAGCACGAGCGCGGACGTGGCGATGTCGAGGCCGACGGCGCTGAACACCGCCGCGAGGCCCAGGGCCAGCCCCCAGCCCGCGAGGACGCCGACCACGCACGCCACCAGCGCCATCACCAGCGCCTCGAGCAGCACGGAGCGGGACACCTGCCGCCGACTGGCGCCCAGGGCCCGCACCAGCGCCAGGTCGCGGACGCGCTGGGCGACCAGGATCGAGAAGGTGTTGACGACGATGAAGGAGCCGACGACGACCGCGATGATCGCGAAGACGAGCAGGAACGTCGAGATGATCCCGAGGAACTGCCCGATGGCGTCCTGCGACTCCTCGACCACCGTGTCGCCGGTGCGGGCGGTGAAGTCGTCGGGCAGCACCTCGTTGGCGGCGTCGGCGAGCTCCTGCTGGCCGACGCCGGGGGCGGCGGAGAGCGATGCCCCGGTGAAGACGTCTCTCCCGCCGAGCAGGAACCCCTGTGCTCCCTCGGTGTCCATGAGGATCAGCGTCGCGCCGGCGGTGCCGCCGCCGAAGAAGTCCGCGGTGCCGACGAGGGTCGCCTGGTGGCGCAGCCTGCCGGAGGGCGCGATCAGGTCGACCTCGTCGCCGAGCGCGTAGCCGGCGGTATCGGCGGAGCGGGCGTCGAGGGTGATCTCACCTGGCCGGTCGGGCCACTCACCCGTGGCGAGGGTCATCGCGGGCTCGCCCAGCAGGTTCTCGATGCCGGTGTGGTTGACGAGGTATGTCGGGGCGCCCTGGCCCCCGACCAGCTTGCCGTCGGTGTCGAGCAGGCTCACTCCGGCGCCGTTGACGTCCCCCGCCACCTCCGAGGTCTCCGGCAGCGCGTCGAGTGCGTCGACGTACTCGGGGGTGAGGAACGCGGTGTTCACGCCGCCCGTCCCGTCGTCGAACGCGGAGGAGTTCGTCGGGCGGACGACGCCGTCCGGGGTCGAGCCCTTGACGATGTCGTCGAAGGTCGAGGAGAGGCCGTTGGAGAACGTGAGCACGCCGGACAGGAACGCCACACCGAGCACGATGGCGAGCGTGCTCATCGCCAGCCGGACCTTGCGCGCAGCGATGTTGCGCCAGGTGAGCCGCCACATGTCAGTGCGTGGTCTCGGGGGAGACCACGTCGGCGGACGACGCCTCGGCCCGGGCCAGGGCGACGTCCTGCAGGTGGCCCATCCGCTCGAGGATCGTCTCGCGGTCGGGGTCGCGGAGCTCGTCGACGACGCGGCCGTCGGCCAGGAACACCACGCGGTCGCAGTACGACGCCGCCACCGGGTCGTGCGTCACCATCACGATGGTCTGGCCGAACTCGTCGACGCTGCGTCGCAGGAACGACAGCACCTCCGCGCCCGAGACGCTGTCGAGGTTGCCGGTCGGCTCGTCCGCGAACACGATCGCGGGCCGGCTCACCAGTGCCCGGGCGGCTGCCACGCGCTGCTGCTGGCCGCCGGAGAGCTCGCTGGGCCGGTGTGTCAGGCGGTCGCGCAGCCGGACGGTGTCGACCACCGTGTCGAACCACCCGGCGTCGGGCTTGCGGCCCGACAGCGAGAGCGGCAGGAGGATGTTCTCCCTGACCGTGAGGTTCGGGACCAGGTTGTAGGCCTGGAAGACGAAGCCGATCCGCTCGCGCCGCAGGTCCGTGAGCTGGCGGTCCTTGAGCTTGCGCAGTGGCGTGCCGTCCACGACGGCCTCGCCGGCGGTGGGGGAGTCCAGGGCGGCGAGGCAGTGCATGAGGGTGGACTTGCCCGAGCCGGAGGGGCCCATCACGGCGGTGAACTCACCGCCGTACAGGTCGAGGGTGACGCCGTCGAGGGCACGCACCTCCGACTCGCCCGAGCCGTAGGTCTTGGTCAGGTCGTGGGCGCTGGCGGCGACCGGCCGCGCCCGGGTGGTGTCCGGCTGGGTCATGGAGGTGGCCATGCCTTCCATCGTCGCTGTTCACCGCGATCGTGGCACGCGGTTTCCGTCCGTCCTGGAGCACCGGGAGGACGAACGGCATCGGTCACGCCCGCTCGAAGGTGAGGTCGAAGTCCTTGCGCCAGGTCCCGCCCTGGTCCTCGGACGCCTCCCAGCGGCCGCGGATCCGGTCCGTCTCCACGTCCGCGATGAACCGCTGGTGCATGTCGGGGTCCTCCCGGGCCAGGGTCCAGTGCCCGTCGTCGTACGTCATGGCGAACTCCCGGCACACGCCCCGATCGTCGTGGTAGAGCGCGACGTAGGCGTCGTTCGCGTCGCTGCGCCCGAGCACGAGGTGCATCTCGGAGGTCGCGTGCTCACCCTCCGCGAGCTGGGTGCGCACGACCAGGAACGACTCACCGAGCCAGGTCACGACGGTCGTGCCTCGCACCTCGGTGCCGGGTGGTTCGAGGAACCAGGCGTCTGACAGCGTGGTCGTCCACGTGCCCACGAGTACGTCGAGCTGCTCGAGCCGGGTGTTGCGCATGGCTTCCCCTCAGGACTCCGGCGACAGGGACTGGCGCTGGTCGCGGCGCAGCGGATGGTCGGCGGGGATCTCCACGAGCACGATCCGTACGCCGTCGGGGTCCTCGACCCACATCTCCACCAGCCCCCAGGGCTCGGTCCGGGGCTCGCGGACGATGGTCACGCCGGCCGCCTCCAGCCGTCGGTGCTCGGCCTCGACGTCGCGCACCTGGACCCAGATGGCCAGCGCGTCGCCGGGGCCGTCCGTCGACCGGCCGCTGACCTCGAGGAAGCCGGTGCCCAGGAAGTACACCACGCCGGGCTGGTCGGGGGCCCCGAACTCCCGGTAGACGGCCAGCCCGAGCGTCTCGCCGTAGAACCGGTGGCTCCGCTCCGGCTCGCGCGGACGGAGCAGGATGCGGCTGGCGAGGGCCTCCATGCCCCCATCATGCACGCCCGCCCCGTGGTCCTGATGCCGTTCGGGCTGGCCCGGATGGCACTTGAAGGACCGGGGTCGGGGTCGGGGGCTTTCCGGCGCACACTTGAGGGAGGGGGAGGAGGCGGTCGATTCCCCGTGCCCGACGACCAGTTCGACTTCAGCCTCGTCGACGACGAGCTCATGGCCGAGGTGGAGCTGTTGACGCAGCTCATCATCACCGCATCGGAGTCTGACGTGCGCCTGACCCCGGAGCAGATCGACGCTGCTCTGGGCGTCGTGCGCCCGACCGAGGTCCCGGACACGTAGCGCGCTACTGCTCGCTCCGCTCGTGCAGGCGCTGCTGGGCTGCGGTCAGGTACGCCAGGCACGGGGCTGGCTCCCTGTCCGGATGCCTCTCGACCAGGTGGAGGATCCACCGGTCCATGGCCGCCATGAACCCGTTGTCCTCACCGGGGCGGTACGCCGACCAGCTGCGGTCTCCCTTGGTGACGCACTCGGTGCAGCTGATCTTGTAGACGAACGCCTGGTTCGCGTCGACGTCGATCCTCACCTTCGCCAGGGGACCGGCCTCTGCGGCGGCCTTCCTCTCACGAGCAGATCGGCTCGCCACCATGTCGTACTCCAGTCGTCGTCGGGGAGTGGAGCCTACG
>Ga0299913_10001611_pt1 | contig 16929 bp, 16 predicted proteins | sample RVTome_9_FD_201360 | JGI IMG/M metagenome (GOLD analysis project Ga0299913, IMG submission 201360) | Soil microbial communities from uranium-contaminated site in the Upper Colorado River Basin, Wyoming, United States - RVT155D38 (version 2) ... | reverse complement strand
GGCTCGACCTCGGCGACGCGCTCGAGCCCCGGCACGCTGGCCAGCAGGTCGTCGCCGCGCAGGGTCGGCACGTTGCCGGCATCGGCCTGGCGCATCGCGATCGTCCCTCCGGTGAACACGACGGCGACCCGCGGCATGAGCCGATGCTACCTGACGGCGGGTGACCGGAATGCGGGCCAGGATGCGTGGCATGGCGCTCCGGGCAACCTGTGGAAATCTGCGGTACTCTGGCGCCGCTCCCGACGATCGACCGCTATCCGAGCATGCCGTGACCGCTTCACATCCGATGATCGAGGCCGCCGGCCTCCACAAGTCGTTCGGCGACACCCACGCCCTGCGCGGCCTCGACCTGTCCGCGGACGAGGGCACGATCCTCGGCGTGCTGGGCCCCAACGGCGCCGGCAAGACGACCGCCGTGCGCGTCCTCACCACCCTGTCGCGGCCGGACGCCGGCCGCGCGTCCGTCGCCGGCATCGACGTCCTCCGCCACCCCGACGAGGCGCGACGCCGGATCGGCGTGGCCGGCCAGTACGCCTCACTCGACGAGCTGCTGACCGGCCGGGAGAACCTGCGCATGATCGGCCGCCTGTACCGCCTCGACCCGGACACCGCCGCCCGCCGGACGGACGAGCTCATCGAGCGCTTCGAGCTGACCGATGCGGCCGATCGGCCGGTGCGGACGTACTCCGGCGGCATGCGGCGCCGCCTCGACCTCGGTGCGGCGCTCATCAGCCAGCCGCCGGTCATCTTCCTCGACGAACCGACCACGGGGCTCGACCCCAAGGGCCGGCTGGGGATGTGGGAGCTCATCGCGGACCTGGCCCGCGGCGGCACGACGCTGCTCATGACCACGCAGTACCTCGAGGAGGCCGATCGGCTGGCCGACGACATCGCCGTCATCGACCACGGCCGGGTGATCGCTCGCGGCACCGCCGACGCGCTGAAGCGGCAGGTCGGCGGCGAGCGCCTGGAGGTCACCCTGAGCGAGGCATCCTCGGTGGCCGATGCGGAGCGCGTGCTGGCCACGATCGGCGAGGGTGCCCCGCACGCCGATGCCGAGGCGCGTCGGGTGAGCGTGGCGATCACCACGCACGACTCGATCCTGACGCGCGCCATCCGCGAGCTCGACGCGGCGGGCGTGCACGTCGACGACATCGGCTTCCGGCGCCCGACCCTGGACGAGGTGTTCCTCTCGCTCACCGGTCGCCCGGCCGAGGAGACACCGGAGCCGGTGGAGGTGCCCGCATGAGCTGGTGGCTGCGCGACTCGTGGCAGATGATCAATCGCAACCTCATCCACATCAGGCGCACGCCGGAGCTCTTGCTCGACGTGACGCTGACGCCGGTCATGTTCGTCCTGCTGTTCAGCCTCGTCTTCGGCGGCGCGATCACCATCCCCGGCGTCGACTACACGAGCTACCTGATGGCCGGCATCTTCGTCCAGACCATCGCCTTCGCCGGGGTCTACACCTCGGTCCTGCTGGCGAACGACCTGAAGAACGGCATGATCGACCGCTTCCGCTCGCTGCCGATCTCGCAGTCATCGGTCCTCGTCGGCCGGACCGTGACGGACCTCATGCGCGCGCTGCTGGCCGTGGCGATCATGTGGGTCGTGGGACTGCTGGTCGGGTTCCGCCCGGAGGGCGGCCTCGTGGCGAGCGTGGCGGCGATCGCGCTCATGCTCCTGTTCGGCTTCGCCCTCTCGTGGATCGGGGTCGCGGCCGGCTCGCTGGTCCGCACGCCCGAGGCGCTGCAGGGCATCATCTTCGCCGTCGTCTTCCCGCTCACCTTCGTGAGCAGCGCCTTCGTCGATCCGGCCAGCATGCCCGACTGGCTGGGCTGGTTCGCCGAGCGGCAGCCGATGACGCTCGTCATCGACGCCGTGCGCAACCTCACCCTCACCGGCGAGCCCGGACCGGCCTTCGTTCCGGCCCTCCTGTGGTCGGTCGTCCCGCTGCTGATCTTCTTCCCACTCGGCTTCTGGGCCTACAACCGGCGCACGACCCAGTAGCTCAGTCGGCCCGGACGAGGCTCTGCGGCGACGGCTCCCAGAGCTCGACGGAGCCGGGAGGGCTACCCTTTCCGCATGCACACCGAGAGCGCCGATCCCGCCGACCTCGTCCGTCCCCTCCTCCGTGTCCGCCAGGTCCGCGAGTTCACCGACGAGCCGGTGGACCGGGCCGCCCTGGACGCCCTGGCCGATGCCGGCCGCTGGTCGGGCTCGAGCAAGAACAACCAGCCGTGGCGCTTCGTCGTCATCACCGATCGCGGCACGATCCGGCGCCTGGCCGACGGCGGCATGCCGTTCACGCGCGCCCTCCAGACGGCCACGGCCGCCATCGCGATCACCATCCCGGAGCAGCCGGGCCGGAAGATCTCGCACGCCTACGACGAGGGGCGCGCCGCGGAGCGGATCCTGGTCGCCGCCTCGTTCCTCGGGCTGGGCGCCGGGATCGCCTGGCTGTCGGGCGACGGCCGCGCGGCGGCAGGCGCGATCCTCGGGCTGCCGGAGGATCGCTTCGTGCGCACGATCGTCGCCATCGGCCACCCGACCGAGGCCGCCCGTCGGCCGAAGTCCGACCGCGGGGAGGCGCGGCTGCCGCGCGAGGAGACGGTCTTCGCGGAGCGCTGGCCGACGAGCTAGCCCGGCCGCCGGGCGGACGGGCCGATCGGCGGTCGGAATCGGTCCATCCGGGTCATGCGCGGCGCGGCAGGCACCCTGCACGGTGGTGCCACGAACCACCCGAGGAGCACCACCATGGCATGGACCGGATCGATCGAGGACGCGGCACGGGCCAACGACGACTTCCGCCGTGTGCTGTACACCGGCCCGCACGCGCAGCTCGTGGTGATGAGCATCCCGCCGGGCGGCGAGATCGGCGAGGAGACCCACGACGACGTGGACCAGATGCTCACCTTCGTGGCCGGCGGCGGCGAGGCGATCCTCGACGGCCAGGCGACCGAGGTCGGGCCGGAGGACCTCGTGTTCGTGCCGGCCGGCACGCTCCACAACGTCCGCAACGCCGGCACCGCCGACCTGAAGCTCTACACCGTCTACGCCCCGCCCGAGCACCCTGACGGGACGGTGCACCGCACGAAGGCCGAGGCCGACGCCGCGGAGCATTGATCCCCGCGCGGAACGCTCACGGGCCGCGGCACGTCCTGTCGGCATGACGACACGACTCGCGGCCGTGCTGGCGGCTGCCCTGGCCATCGGGCTGGTCGGATGCGACCTGGTCGGGCCGCCGGCCGACGCCGGGCTCGACGGCGAGTGGCGCCTGGTCGGCGGCGTCCACCACGGCGACCCGGTGCCCATCCCGGACGAGGCGCCGATCACGTTGACGGTCGACGGCGCGGACGTCGGTGGGCGGGCTGCCTGCAACCAGTACGGCGGCACGGTGAGCGTGGACGGCGACCGCATCACGTTCGGGGCCATGTCGATGACCGAGATGGGCTGCGATCCGGCGGTCATGGAGGCCGAGTCCACGTACGTCGCGGCGCTGCGGGACGTCGAGCGCTGGGCGCGGGACGGCGCCGTGCTGACGTTGACGGGCGAGGTGGTCGAGCTGACCTATGAGATCGTCCCGCCGACCGCGGATGCCGACCTCGTCGGGACGGCCTGGCGGCTGGACGGGCTGGTCGACGGTGACGCGGTGTCGTCCACCATGGGCGACCAGCCCGCGACCCTCGAGCTGCGCGAGGACGGCACGATCTCCGGCACCACGGGATGCCGGACCTTCGACGGCCGCTACGAGCTGGCGGACGGGGCCGTCCGGGTCAGCGACCTGGTCAACGACGACCGGGCGTGCCCGGACCTGGTCGCTCAGGATGAGCACGTCCTGGCCGTCGTCGGCGACGGGTTCGCCTATGCCATCGACGGCGATCGGCTCACGCTCACGGCAGGCCGGCTGGGGCTCCTCTACCTCGCCGGCGAGGGATAGCGCACGACCCAGGCCGGCACCGGGTCGCGCTTGCCCTTCAGGGTCAGCGCCCCCAGGGCGACCGTCTCGAGCGCACCGGCGTCCACCTCCGCCGCGATGGCGGCACGGGTCGATCCCGAGATGACCACCTGCCCCGGCGCCCCGGCGCCCATGAGCCGCGAGCCGAGGTTCGTCGTGTCGCCGATGGTCGCGAAGCTGCGCCGCCCGGCCGCGCCCACGATGCCGACGGCCGCCGGGCCGGTGTTGACCCCCACCCGGAAGCGGGGCCAGCGTGGCCGGGTCTCGGCCACCCGATCCGCGGCCCGGACGAGCTCGAGCGCGCAACGTACGGCCCGGGGAGCGTGGTCCGGTTGCTCGGCGAGGGCGTTGAACAGGACGAGCACGCCGTCGCCGGCGAAGTGCTCGATGGCGCCGCCGGCCCGGTCGATGACGGGCACGGCCGCCTCCCAGTACTCGTTGAGCATGGCGATCACCTCGGTCGGCTGGTGCGCCTCGCTGAAGCTGGTGAAACCGGCCAGGTCGGCGAACAGCACGCTGACGTCGCGTTCCTCGGCCGCCCGCTCGCCCGCGGGAGCGGCGCGCAGCCGAGCGGCGTAGTCGCGCGGCAGGTACGGCCGGAAGAGCTCGTCCACGCGACGGATCTCGCGCGCCGCCTCGGTGAGCAGGGCGAGCTGGTCGCTCGAGGCGCCCTCGCGGCGCAGCTCGGCGAGCAGCCGGTCCGGCGCCTCGCCACGCGCCTCGGCCTCGGCGAGCTCGGCGATGGCGCGGCCGTGCCAGCGGTCGATGCGGTCGAGGGTGGCGCGCTGGTAGATCGGCTCGAAGGTGGCGACCAGGGAGCCGGTGCGCCGGTACTCGTGGCGCGCTCCCAGCACGATGAGGCCGAACGCGGCCGTCATCAGCACGTGCCACTCCCACCAGCTCAGGTGCCAGCTGCGGCTGAAAGCGACCGCCACCATGGCCTCCGCCAGCAGGACCAGCGCCGCCACGATGATCGCGGCGAGCCGGCTGCGGCGACGACCCGCCGTCGCCGCGTAGCGCCACGCCGCGTATCCGTACAGCCCCACGGTCCCGATGGCGGCCACCGCCACCAGCGTGCCGGCCTCGTCCGCTGGAGGACCGTCGAGCGGCGGCAGTCGCAGGAGCGACACCGCGGCCCACGCGGCGAGCAGCCCCAGGGCGGCGGCGCGCAGCAGTCCGCGGTGGCGCAGGACCCATCCGCCGCGCGGCCCGGCCAGGGGCATGGCCGACGCGGCGGCGGCCAGCGAGGCGAGCACGAGCCCGACCGGCGTGGCCGCGAAAAAGCCGGTGTTCGGCTCGGGCAGGAGGACGGCCGGCGTGGCCAGCGCGTGCAGGCCCAGGAAGCCGGCGCTGATCAGGAAGGCGAGCGAGACGAGGACGACTCGCGCATCGGCGTGGCGGGCGGCCGCCTCGTTGGTCAGCAGCGCTAGGCCCACGCTCAGCGCGGCGGTGAGGAGGACGAGCCAGAAGTGCGTGGGATGGTGCTCGAGGCGGACGTCCAGCTCCGGCCGGGCCAGCAGGAGCGCGAGCCCCAGGATCGGGAGCGCGAGCGCGGCGGCGACGGGCCAGCCCGGCCCACCCGCCGTCGGATCGCTCGGGGAACGACCAGGCATGCGCCCAGCCTAGCGGATGACCTGCGCCTCCGGCCGATCGGCGGCGACCATGGCCAGGGCGGCGACGAGCGCGATCGCCAGCATGCCCAGGCCGATCCAGGTCGGGGTGAAGGCGAAGGCCGCGGCCAGCCCGAGGTACAGGCCGACGGTGACGATGGAGGCGGCGAAGATGGCTGCTCGCACGGGAGGCTCCTGCTGCGACCGGGTGTGGACCCCAGCAGCCTGCCGGCCGGGGCGGCGCCGGACATCGGGCCGATGCGCGAGCCGCGCCTACGACATTCGGCCGAGGCGGTCAGCTGGGCCGGTCGGCCACCTGCAGCCCGTTGCCGCGCGACATCGGCAGTCGGATCGGCGGCCGCGGCACGAGCCCGGCCGCCCGCTGCCAGTCGGCCATCTCCTCGTAGGTCCACAGGCCGGCGCGGCTGGTCATGGCGAAGTAGAGATCGAAGAACGCGCCGACCTGATCGTTGCGGCCCGGCTCCAGCCGCACCGCCTCCAGGATCGCCAGGACGCCGCCGGGGCGCAGCGCCGCGGCCGCCCGGCGCACGAGCTGACGGTTGGTGGGGTCGTCGAAGTGATGGACGAGGCTGGCCATCAGGACGACGTCGTACGCCTCGACACCGAGGTCGTCGGTCAGGGCGTCACCGGCGCGCATCGTGATCCGGTCGCCCATGCCCTCGGCCTCGAGCAGCGGAGCGGCGTGCTCCATCGCGGCGGGCAGGTCCAGCACGGTCGCCCGCAGGCCGCGATGCCGCCGGCACAGGGCGACGGAGAAGTAACCGTGCGAGCCCCCGATGTCGAGCAGGTCCCGAGCGCCGTCCGGCACCGGGATGCGGCCCGCGACCAGCGGTGCCAGGATCCCGGCGTTCGACCGCATCCCGCGCTGGTAGAGCGCCCACTCCTCGCCCGTCATGGCGTCGTGGACGTCGTGCTGCCTGCCGGTGCGCACGAACTCGTCCAGCCCCTCCATCCAGCGCCACTCCAGCTCCTTCATGAGCACGCTGTCGCGCAACGATCCGGGTCCGGTGAGCCAGCGCCGCGAGCGGGGCGGCAGGCGGTACCGCCCATCCCTGGCGATGGCCACGTGGCGCATCCCGACGAGAAGGTTGAGGAGCTTCTCGGTGGCCCCGGGGTCGGTCCCGCAGCGCTCGGCCACCTCGGCGGCGGTGAGCGCGCCCTCGCCGAGCGCCTCGAACACCCCGTGCCTGGCGGCGGCCAGCAGCGCGCGCGTGCTGACCATGCCGTACGCCTCGAGCATCGGCGCCGGGAAGAGCCTGCTGCCGGCGACGAGCTTCTCGAGCGGCCCGTCGCCGATCATGCCGAACCGCATTGGCCTCTTCTCCGTGCCGGTGGTCGAAGTATCCGCGAGGCGTCAACCGGCCTCGGCGCGCAAGGCGTCACGGTATCCGACGACGGCGGCGAGAAGGACGAGGTGGCCGAGCACGATCAGGATCGAGTCGAACTGGCGCACGTAGAAGCCGATGAGGTCGCCGAGCGTGATGGTGACCAGCAGGCCGAAGTAGGCCAGCGTCCAGCCGAGGTTGTGCCGCCCGACGACCGCCACCAGGACGCCGCCGGCGAGGACGAGGGTGCCGGCCACCGCCTCGACCCCGAGGTGGACGAGCTGGAACCGATCCAGGGCGCTGAGCGGCTGCGTCGGGTCCAGGCGCAGCCCCGCCGCGATCGAGAGCAGGGCCCAGACCTGCACGATGCCCGTGAGGAGCAGCGCGGACACGATGACGACGCGCAGTCCCCGCCCGCCGAGCCAGCGATCCGTCCGCGCACGCCACTCGGCGCGGAGCGAGCCGAGCCGGTCCACCGGGTCGGGGGCGATGCGAAGCTCGTCCGCCTCCACGAAGGCGAGCAGATGCGCCGCCAGGCGCCGCTGCTCGGCGGCGGGCGCCCGGTCGGCCGCGGCGCGCAGGCGGTCGTACAGCGCCCGCACCTCGTCGCGCTGCAGGTCGCCCTCGACCGACTCCTCGAGCAGCTCGAGGGCGCCGAGCAGCCGGGCGCGCGGCTCGGGGTCGTGGGGACGCCGCACGCGGAGCCAGACGATGACCGCCAGCAGGAAGGTGGCGTAGATGATCGGCGCCGCGGCCGGATAGAAGTAGTCGTTCTCGGCGGTGATGAACTTGCCGACCTCGTCGACGAACAGGCCGATGCCGACGCCGGCGAGGATCGCCGCGGCCCGGTAGACGAGGCGACCGGCCAGGACGATCGGCAGGACGGCGGCCACGAGCAGCGCCACACCGCCCCACAGGGCGTGGGCGATGTGCAGGTCGCCGCCTCCGATCTTCGGAAACCCGGTCAGCTCGAGGAGCCAGCGCGTGGCGATGACGGTGACCGCGAACGAGACGAGCACGAGGAACAGGTATCCCTCGGCGCCCTCCCGCCGGACCGGCCGGCGCAACGTGCCGAGGGGCGTGCGCGCGCTCACGCCGATACGCTAGCCGATCGCGGTGTCAGTAGAGGCGCGGCACGAAGCGGGCGGTCCGTCGGCGGTAGGCCGCATAGCCTTCGTACACCCCGAGCAGCCACGCCTCCTCGCGCCGCGACTTCGCGTCGAGCCAGGCCGCCAGCGCGACGACGGTGATGACGGCGGGCACGCTGGCCATGGCGACGCCCCATCCGAGGGCGACGCCGATCACCGCCACGTACAGCGGGTGGCGCACCAGGCGGTAGATGCCGCTGTCGACGAAGCGGGCGCCCGGTTTCGGCCTCGGAACCGCGGTCAGGCTGCGACCGAGGTCGCGGGCCGCGGCGAACCCGACCAGGCAGCCGCCGACCAGGAGCCCGAGTCCGATGACCACGGTCGCCCATCGCCCGGCGTCGCCGGGCGGCAGTGTGGCGAGGCCCGGCAGCCCGAGCAGTGCCACGAGCGCCAGGAGGATCCCCTGCCCGACGACCCACCCCTCGCCGCGGCGGCCGAGGGAGGGAAGCCGTGACGCGCCGTCGCCGTCCGGCCGCGTCACACGCAGCGGCCCTCAGGCGCCGGCGGGAAGCGGGACACGACGGGCGCGCTCGAGCATCGGCGCGACGAGGTCGCGCAACGCCGGCCCGGAGACCTGCTCGAGGTCGTAGCGCACCCGCACGACCGGCTTGTTCAACGCCAGGACGCGCGTCAGGTCGATCGGCGTGCCGGCCAGCACGACGTCGGCGTCCACGGCATTCAGGGTGCGGGCGAGCTCGGACATCTGCTCCTCACCGTACCCCATGGCCGGAAGGAGCGGCTCCAGGTCCGGATGGCCGGCCAGCACCGCGCGCAGGCTGCCCACGGCGTGCGGCCGAGGGTCGACGATCTCGGACGCCCCGAAGCGACGCGCCGCGGCGATGCCGGCGCCGAACGTCATGCCGCCGTGGGTCAGCGTCGGCCCGTCCTCGACGACCACCACACGCACGCCCTCGATGTCGCCGCCGTCCAGGCGCAGGGCCGAGCGCGCGGTGAGGATCGGCGCCGTGGCGTTCAGGCGGCGCAGCGCGGCGATCTCGAGCTCGACCGCCTCGGCGTCGCAGCTGTCGACCTTGTTGACGAGCAGGACGTCGGCCATCCGCACGTTCGTCTCGCCGGGATGGAAGCGGCCCTCGTGCCCCGGGCGCAGCGGATCGGCGACGACGATGAACAGGTCGGGGCGATAGAACGGGAAGTCGTTGTTGCCGCCATCCCACAGGACGACGTCGGCCTCGTCCTCGGCGGCGCGCAGGATCGCCTCGTAGTCCACGCCGGCGTACACGACGCGGCCCGCCTCGAGGTGCGGCTCGTACTCCTCGCGCTCCTCGATGGTGGTGTGGTGGCGGTCGAGGTCGTCGAGCGTGGCGAAGCGCTGGACGGCCTGGGCGGCCAGGTCGCCGTAGGGCATCGGATGGCGCACGACGACCGGCGTCAGCTCGGCCTCGGCGACGAGCTGCGCGAGGTGGCGCGTCGTCTGGCTCTTGCCGCAGCCCGTCCGCGTGGCGCCGACCGCGATGACCGGCCGCCGGCTCGTGAGCATCGTGCGGTTGGGGCCGAGCAGCGCGAAGTCGGCGCCGGCGGCGAGGACGCGGGAGGCGGCGTGCATCACGGTCTCGTGGGTCACGTCGCTGTAGGCGAAGACGACCGTGTCGACGGACTCGTCGCGGATCAGCTGCTCGAGCTCCGCCTCCGGCCGGATCGGGATGCCCTCGTCGTACGCCGGTCCGGCGAGTTCCGGCGGGTAGCGCCGCTCGGCGATCCCCGGGATCTGGGCCGCGGTGAAGGCGACGACCCGCACCGACCGGTTCGCCCGGTACACGACGTTGAAGTTGTGGAAGTCGCGCCCCGCGGCTCCCATGATCAGGACGCGCTGGATTGCCATCTCTCGTCGGCCTCGACCTGCGAAGGTGGCCGAAGCATCCCGGGCTGGGGAGGTCGCGGCCAGTGCCCATCGGCCCGTGCCGGGAAGGCCGTCCGGCCGTCGGCCTCAGACCACCCCGAGCAGGTGCCAGATCCAGGTCACGGCCGTGACGAGCAGCCCGTCAGGGCCGGACGTCAGGATGCGCGGGGCCGAAGGTCAGGAGGGCCCGATCGGTCCTCAGTCGTCGTCGGCGGGGTCCTTCTGCTGCCCGGGGGCCGCGTCACGGCCGTGTCCGCCGCCGTTGCCCATGATCGAGCCGATGCCGGGGTGGACGCCGAGGGCCTTCGCGATCTGGCCCCAGCCCTCGCCGGCGGCGCGCCTCTCCGCGATGTCGTCGACGGTCGCCTCGCCCTCGAGCTCGTCGGCCCAGGCCACGATGCGCACCGCGCCACCGAGGCCGTGCTCGGTCGCCAGCTCGGTGAGCAGGTCGGCGCTGGCGTCGATCTCGTTGGCGGCGAGCCGCTCGACGGCGCGATCGATCGCCTCGGGATCGGGCGGCGCCTCCGGGTCGTCGGCCAGCTGCGGCGTCGGCCCGTCGGCGACGGGCGCGCGCAGGGCGAAGGTCGTGCCGGCCAGCGCGACGAGCAGGGCGATGGCGCCGAGGAGCGCGATGCGGTTCGTTCGAGTCATGTGCGCCGGCAGCGTACGCCCGTGCGCCGTCGTCGTCTACCCGCCGGAGTGCGCGAACGCACCGCACATTCCCCCGACGCACTGGACAAGCGGGATCGGGGTGACGCACCCTCGCACGGCACCAGAGCAGGAGCCACCGGACCGATGCGACCCCGAGCACGCCGAACCACCGCGGTCCTCACCGCACTCGTCCTCGTCACCGCGACGCCGCTGGCCGCCGCGGCGAAGGGCAAGCCCGCCCCGCCCGCGCCGCCGACGATCACGTTCTCCGGATACGAGTGGAGCGTGAAGGACCACAACCGCAAGATCGGCCCGGGACCGAACTTCTTCTCGGCGTCGAACGTCCACGTCGATCCCGCCGGGCGCCTCCACCTCGCGATCACGCCGCAGGGCAAGAAATGGACGGTGGCCGAGGTCATCAACACCAGGAGCGACCTGGGCCACGGCACGTACACCTGGACGCTCGCCTCCTCGCCGACGTTCGACCCGAACGTCGTCCTGGGCCTGTTCACCTGGAACGACGCGCCCGACGACAACCACCGCGAGATCGACATCGAGTACGCGAGGTGGGGCAACGCGGCGGACCCGAACAACGCGCAGTACGTCGTCCAGCCCTACAGCACGGCCGGCAACGAGCATCGGTGGCAGGACGCCTCGCTCCTCGCCGGCAGCACGCACTCCTTCACCTGGCTGCCCGATCGGGTCGACTTCGAGAGCCGGGCGGCCGATGGGACGCTGCTGGAGTCGTGGTCCTACGACGGCCCCGACGTGCCGGCCCCCGGCGGCGAGAACGTCCGGATGAACCTGTGGCTCTTCCGGGGCGCCGCCCCGACCGACGGTCAGCCGGTGGAAATCGTCTTCGAGAGCTTCACGCACGAAGGGCTCTAGGACGCGGTCGTTCCGACCAGGGAGGTTCTGCGGCAGGACACGCCAGCCGGGCTTGCCACGCGACGGCGGACCGCCGTGAGCGGCATGGCTCAGCCGCTGGCGGCCACCCAGGCTGGCCGGTGAACGAGCCAGGCTGGGTCCCGGCGACGGGGTGCCAGCGAGGTTGGCGAACAGCGGAGATCTGACGCCGGCGACGTCCTCGTCCGACGCGCTGCCAGCGTGGCCGGCGCACCGCCCGACGCGTCCGCCGCGAAGCCCGGGCAGAGCCCGCCGGGCCCCCGGCACCGGGCTTGCTTACAGGCCACGCGACCACCTTCGCAACGGAGGACCACCCATGGGCCGGATCCTGCTGGGCGTCGTCATCGGCGTCATCCTCGTCATCTGGCTGCTGGCGTCCTGCCTCGGCGCGATCTTCTAGGCCGGCCCCGAGCCGCGACGACGCCGCCCACGACGCCGGGAGTATCGTCCTCCTCGGTGAATGTTCCGCCGACCTCGTGCGTCAGGAGAGGTGACAGCAGCGGGACCATCCCGCAACGGAGGACGGTCTGAGCGACGAGGCACACGCCCTCGGGAACACCGGCGTCGAGACTGATCGAGCGGTCGCCTTCGAGCGGCTGAGCGGGACGCACCTCGACGAGGCGTATCGGCTCGCCTTTCTCATCCTCCGCGACGCACAGGAGGCTGAAGATGCGACCCACGACGCGTTCGTTCGCGCATGGCGGGACTACGGGCGACTTCGAGATGCCGATCGGTTCGAGGCCTGGTTCCGCCGGATCCTGGTCAACGCCTGCCGTGACCACCTTCGCCGACGCCGATACCGACGCCACGAGGATCTGGATCGAGCGGCTGGCGCGGCTTCCCCGGATGACGCCCATCGCACCGTCGTCGAGCGCGATGCGCTCGAGCGCGCCTTCCGCCGGCTCAGCGTCGACCACCGCATCGCCGTCGTCCTTCGCTATTACCGCGACCTCACCGTCGAACAGGTCGCCCATGCCGTCCGCGCGCCGGTAGGCACGGTGCGCTCGCGCCTCCACCACGCGCTCAAGCAGCTCCGGGGGGTGCTGGAGCTCGAGGACCCGGACCGATGACCCAGGCCGATCTCGAACGCGACCTCGCGAACTGGCTGCGGGCCGACGCGGCCGCGGTGGCCGCACCGGACGCATTGCGGCGGCGCGTGCTCGACATCCCGGCAGCCGGCCCGGAGCGCCGAGGATGGTTCAGCCGGTACTGGCCGGTGCTGGCGGCGCCGGTCGCCGCGAGCACGGCGGTGGCCGGCCTCCTGGCGTCGGTGCTGGTCTTCGGCCTGTTCGACGCTCCACCCGGGACGGATGGCGAGCCGTGCAACCGGCGACAGACGCAGCGCGCCCTCGACGAGCTGCGCGGCGCGGACGGATATCGCTATCTCCTTCGGACGCAGCAGTCCGACCTCGACCGGACCCGTGCGGTCTCGCTCGACGATCCGGCGTGGACCTGGGTCGACACGACCGTCCACGAGGGCGCGTACCTCGCCCCGGACCGTTTCGTCGACCGCGTCGTGGAGCGCGCTCACGAGGGCGACGCCCCGCTCGAACGGCGGCAGACGGACGCGGGGCACTGGGAGCTCTGGGAGCTCGACGGTGCGCAGACCTGGGTCGAGCACGATCCATGGCCGACCGCGAACGTCGCCTGGGGATACGTCGAGAACGCCATGCCGACGGCGATGATCCCCGCGGTCAGCACCCTCGGGTTCGGCGAGGCCGAAATCGACCTGGCCGACGACCTCCCGGGCACCGGCGGCTGCATCGCGGTCGCGAAGATCCCCGAGGAGCAGGCGCCGGAGGACGCCGGCGGCGTGCCGGTCGTCCCCGACGGGATGGTCCCGACGCGATACCTGGCCCTTCGGGTCGACCCGGCCGGCGGTCTGCCGGTGTCCGTGCTCCTCGGCCCCGGCGGGCCGATCACGCGGCAGGGCCTGACCAGGACGACGATCGAGCTGACCTGGGAGCGTCCTGATCCGGCCGAGCTCACACCGCCGGGGACGGCGATCCCCGATCCGTGGGCCTCCGCCCCGCCGCCGCCCGAACCGACACCCATCGTCATCGGGGAGGACGCCTGGGCCCCAACGCTCCTGGACGGCTCCGCCGACTGGTCGAACCTGTCTGATATGACCACCGCTGGCTCGCGGATCGTGACGGTGGGAGCGCAGCACGGCGTCGAGGCCAGCACGTGGCGCGGCGAGGCGTGGACGTCGGACGACGGGCAGGCCTGGACCGTGGTGCATCACGCGGATTGGGAGCGCACCGACCTGGTCTCGGTGGCGTCCAGCGGGACCGAGCTGCTTGCGATCGCGCTGCAGGGCCGCGCCGACGGCACCGTGGCGGAGCCGGAGGCCTGGCGCTCGGCTGACGGCATCGCATGGGAGCGCGTGGCGACGCTCCATCCGGACGTGCAGCCGAGCCGGCTCGTCGCCGGCGGACCCGGCTGGGTGCTGACCGGGTCGGCCGCCACGAACGACATCCAGATGCGTCCGGCGATCTGGACCTCGAGCGACGGCCGGCGCTGGGAGGAGGCGGAGCTGGAGGGGACGGCATCCGGACGGCTCGGGCCGATCGCCGTGACGTCGTCGGGGGAGCTGATCGCGACCGGCTGCGAGTCGCCCGATGATCCGGATGGGCCGCAGTCGGGCAGCGGCGTCTGCTTCTCCCGGCTGTGGCGCTCGACCGACGGGACGACGTGGCAGCCCGATCCCATCGCCCCCATCGCGATCGACGACCTCGTGGCCGTCCCCGGCGGCCTGCTGGCCATCGGGTCCGACCCGACGGAGGCGGCAGGACCCGAACAGTGGCTCGGCGCAGGAGCGCTGTGGTGGTCGGCGGACGGGGACGAATGGACCATCGTGCCCGGGCTCGCGGCCGATGACGCGGCGCCGAATCGGCTGTACCGCATCGGCGACGAGATCGTGGTCACCGGGTCCCGGATGAATGTCATGGGCGAAGGCGGCTACCCCGTGGCGTTTGCCTGGCGCTCGACGGACCGCGAGACCTGGGAGCCGATCGAGCTCGGGCTGCCGGACGAGGGGGTCGGCAGCCAGGTGGTGGGAGCCTTCGCCACGGCGGATGGGCTTGCCTTCGTGGGCAACGTGCTGGTCTCGGAGGCCGAGTCGGTCCCGGCCGTCTGGCACGAGCCGTAGCGCTACCCGGTGGCCGGCGCGTCGATGCGCCGCAGCGGCCGCGCGAACAGCGACGCGATCGCGACGAGGGTGTAGAGCGCGGCGATGAGCGCCACCGCCAGCCCGAGGGGCACCCACTCGAGCAGCAGGCCGGTGACGAGCACGCCGAACGGGATCGCTCCGTGGACGAGCGTCGCGTAGGTCCCGAAGACGCGGCCGCGCAGCGACTCCGGCGTCCGCTCGCCGAGCACCGTCAGCACCAGCGGGCCGATCGCGCCGGCCGAGAGCCCGATGGCCAGCATGACCGGCAGCGCCACGAGCACGGGCGGCACCGTGGCAAGCACCCAGACGGGCATCCCGGTCAGGAACAGGCCGATGCGCAGGACCGCGGCGCGCGAGAGCCGCTCGGCCAGCGCCCCGTACGTCACCGAGCTGATGACGCTGCCCACCCCGAAGGCGCCGATGAGGAGCCCGAGGTCCGTCGCCGAGCCGGTCGCCTGGTTGGCGTAGACCGGCAGGACGACGAGGAAGATCGGGTTCATCAGGATGTTCACCGCTCCGATGATCAGGATCAGCGTTCGCAGCAGCGGGTCGCGGAACAGGAAGGCGAAGCCCTCCCGCACGCGGGCGAGCCAGTGCGCGACGTCGCCGTCGACCGTGGCGTGGATGACCGGCACGCCGACGAACACGAGCGCGGCCGACATGGCGAAGCTGACGACGTCGAGCCAGATGACCGCCGTCGGGCCGATGAGCGCGATGAGCAGGCCGGCCAGCGGGGGGCCGACCAGGTGAGTGACGCGCCGGATCGTCTCGGCGGCGGCGGTGAGCCGATCCAGCCGCATCTCGGCGAGCCGGGCGAGGGCCGGCAGCGCGCTCTGCCGCGCGGTCACGCCCGGGATGTCGAGCACCGAGCCCAGGAAGACGAGCGCGATGACGTGCCAGATCTCGAGCATGCCGAGCAGCGCCAGCAGCGGGATGACGGCGATCGTGACGCTGCTGGCGAGGTCGGCGCCGATGCTCACCGGGCGGAATCCGAACCGATCCACGACCGCACCGCCCACCACCCCGCCGATCACCAGCGGCACGAGCGAGGCGAAGCCGGTGAGCGCGGTCAGCGCCGGGCTGCCGGTCTGCTGGAGCACGAACCACGGCAGCGCGATCCCGGCCATGATGTCGCCGATGCCGCTCAGTCCGGAGGCGGCCAGCAGCGCCACGACGCCGATGCGGGCGCCCCGGACGCTGGCGGCCGCCGGGGCATTGGGGGCGCCGATGGGCGGGTCCGGTTCGGGCATCTGGCGCATCCTAGCCGTCCCCACGGACCGCCAGCCACGATGGCCACCCGGCGCCGGGCCGCACGCGCGCAGGAACCGCCACGGAGCATCTGCTAGCCTCGACCCATGGAGACGCGGCTCGGCATCCTGCTCTGGAGCCAGGGCACGGGCTGGGACGAGTTCGAGCGGGCGGCCGTGAAGGTCGACGAGCTCGGCTACGACCACCTCTGGACCTGGGACCACCTCTACGCGATCTTCGGCGACCCCTACCAGCCGATCTTTGAGGGACACGCGACCCTGGCAGCGTGGGCCAAGGTCACGACCCGCACCCGGATCGGCCTGCTCGTGGGTGCGAACACGTTCCGCAACCCCGGGCTCGTGGCCAAGCTCGTCACCACGCTCGACCACATCAGCCGCGGCCGGGCGATCCTCGGCATCGGCGGCGCGTGGTTCGAGACCGAGCACACCGAGTACGGCATCGACTTCGGCGCCTCACCCGGCACGCGGCTGACCTGGATGGACGAGGCGGCCGGCGCCATGCGCGACCTGCTCGACGGCAAGCTCGTCACCTCGCCGCCCGAGGGACGCTATCGGTTCAGGGACCTTCGCATGGTCCCCGGGCCGGTTCAGGAGCACCTGCCGATCATGATCGGAGGCTCCGGCGAGCGGAAGACGCTGCGCAGCGTGGCGCGCCATGCCGACATGTGGAACGCGATGGGCGGCGTCGAGAAGCTGCGCCACAAGATCTCGGTCCTGCGCGTGCACTGCGAGTCGGTCGGCCGAGACTTCGGCGAGATCGAGCTCACCTGCGGCTGCAAGCCGATCATCCGCTCGACGGAGGCGGAGGCGCGCCGGGTATGGGAGGCCCAGATGGAGCACAACCGCACGCCGATGGCCGACGTCGAGAACGACTCGACGTTCTGGGTCGGCACGCCGGAGCAGGTCGCGCAGCAGATGATCGAGCGCCGCGAGCTGGGCTTCACGACCTTCATCGGTGAGCTCGCCGCGCCATTCGACGACGAGACGATCGAGCGCTGGATCGGCGAGGTGA
>Ga0299913_10001610_pt1 | contig 16931 bp, 12 predicted proteins | sample RVTome_9_FD_201360 | JGI IMG/M metagenome (GOLD analysis project Ga0299913, IMG submission 201360) | Soil microbial communities from uranium-contaminated site in the Upper Colorado River Basin, Wyoming, United States - RVT155D38 (version 2) ... | reverse complement strand
GGCGGTGTTCGATGCCGGCTTCCTGCTCCCGACGGCGCCACCGTCACCGACGAAGGAACTGATCCCGGGCGATCATCAGGTGACCGTGGTGTGGGACGCGGCGCCGGTGCCGGCCGTGAACCCATTTGCGAAGATCGCGCTGGACCCGTTCCAGCGCGACGAGACGGGGGCGCCGGATCCGGACGCACCGGGTCTGGGGATCATCGTTCCGGCGGACCAGATCGTCTATGCTCCCGCCTTTGACACGGGCGGAACGAGCGGTTTCGTGACGGCGGCCGCGGCGGGGCTAGCGGGCGTGGAGGTGACGAACCCGTTCTGGAACAGCGACTTCGTGATCCAGGACTTCCAGGGGTACCGGGTGTACCGTTCGTTCACGGGGAATCAGGACGACGCGGAGCTGATCGCGCAGTTCGACCTCACCGACAACATCAGCGAGGGGGATTTCTGCATCGAGGGGACCACGGTACCGACGGCGTTGGAGCCAGGCGAGGAGCCGTTCGCGGTGATCTGCAAGGTTCTGGAGACCCAGACGCTGGGCAATAACGCGGGTCTGCAGTTTGGGCTCACGGATCGCGGTGGCGTGTTCCCGAACCCGGCGGACGGTCCCGGTCTGATCAACGGGATCCCGGTGTATTACGCGGTGACGTCGTACGGCGTCAACTGCGGCGTGACCACGGTGGCTGGGTTGCAGGAAGAAGGGACTCCGACGTCCAACGGCTTCATCCTGGATCTGGATGCGACGCCGGCCTGCCTGACGCTGGAGAGTGGTTTGAACCTGACGCCGGCGACTCCGCGGAGCAACGCGTCGTCGTTCGTGGACGCCGAGGTGGTGGGCGGCGCGACGTTGATCAGCAACACGACGGACGCGGAACTGGAGGGGAGCCAGGCGCCGATCCCGCTGGACGGGGATGGGAACCTGACGGGCCCGGTGCCCCCTGCGAACGCGTGGTCGGCGTCGGTGACGGTGCTGCAGCCGACGGAGATCCCGGCGGACTTCGAGGTGCGGATCGTGATCGACTCGATCCCGGTGGCGTTCGAGTGGTTCGGCGTGGTGGATGCGGACTTCACGGGCGGCCCGGGGTTCGATCAGACCCCGGCGGGTGACCCGCGCGGTCGCCAGGTGTTCTTCCACCTGGAGGACGGTGAGGGGAACCGTCTGAACACGCCGGCGGGCCCGGCTCAGAGCACGTTCTTCACCGACTTCATCGACTTTGGTCCGGGTGCCTCCCACGAGATCACCTCGCCTGCGCTGTCGGTTCTGTTGCCCTCGAACCCGGACATCGGCCCGGTGGCGAGCGTGCAGTGGACGACGGCGGTGGGTGAGCGAGCGACCCATGACGTGCGGGTGGGTCTGGCGCTGTTGGAGGACTCGCCGCTGAGCGGCATGGTCCCGGCGTCGGTGGCGGCCCACGACTTCGAGGTGGGGCTGTACGGTTCGGTGACGTACGGTACGTACCGGTTGACGTGGGGCCGCGCGGCGGACGGCAGCCTGACGCTGACGGAAGTGTACGACGAGACCCACGACGTCCCGGTGGACTTCGTGCCGGACGTGGGGTTCGAGGGGTGGGGGTTCTCGGCCCCGGTCTCGCTGGGCCCGGAGGAGCAGCTGTTGCTGGACGGGTCGGAGCCGACGACGGCGGCGGGCCTGTTCCCGTTCCCGACGCCTCTGTACGAGGTGTTCGGCGGGCAGAACACGAGCTTCGCGCTGACGCAGCAGGCGGGCCCGGACTGGGCGAACCTTCCGATCGACCCGGCCATCTTCGACAAGCTCGCGCCGCATGCGAGCTCCTGGACGGGGAAGTTCCCGCAGCGCGGGGCGCTGGTGCGGAACTCCCCGGTGTACACGTGTCCGGCGGCCGGCGGTAGCCGCGGCTGCGGTGGCGCGGGTGCGAGCAAGCAGATGGTGCGTCTGTGGCTGCGGACGATGTGGCTTCAGGTGGCGCTGAACCAGCTGCCGGCGGATGGGGAGGTGTGGTACGTAACGAAGGCGAACTCGGTGGCGAACGCGCCGCGGATGCCCCCGCCGCACACGGCGATCCGGCTCCGCCTGGCGGGCGGATCGAACGAGCTGGCGAACGCGGACCTGCAGTCGATCCGTGTGGTGCCGAACCCGTTCATCGCGGCGAACGAGATCACGCGGGGCCGCGGCCGACAGCGGGTGATGTTCACGAACCTGCCGCCGCAGGCGACGATCCGGATCTACACGATCAGCGGGAACCTGGTCCGGATCCTGGAGCACACGGACGGCAGCGGCACGACGGAATGGGACGTACGGACCCGCTTCGACCTGTTGGTGGCGAGCGGGAACTACTACTTCCACGTGACGACACCGGACGGTCGGACGCATCTGGGCCGTTTCGCGGTGATCAACTGACGTGGCGAGGGAGGCGAATCCTATGAGGAAGCTCTGGAAGCATGCAGTTCCGGGGAGCTTCGCGGTGGCGCTCTTGCTCGCTGCGTTCTCTCCGGTCCGCGGCCAGGACGCCGACCAGCTGCAGTTGCTGGAAGGCCGGGTGGACGGGTTCTCGTTCATCGGCAACGCCGGTGGGGAGTTCCTGACGATCCCGGTGGGCGCGCGTGGCGTGGCGATGGGTCAGGCGTTCACGGCGGTGGTGGACGACATCAGCGCGCTGTGGTGGAACCCGGCGGGGTTGGGGTTCTTGCGGAGTCCGGCGGCGCTGTTCACGAACGTGAACATGCCGTTGGACGCGCAGATCAACTTCGTGGGCGTGGGCGCACCCGTGTTCGGCGGCAACGGCACGGTGGGCGGCGCGATCACGGTGTTGTCGTTCGACAAGATGGAAGTGACGACGATCGAGGAGCCGTTGGGCAACGGTCAGCAGTTCGACACGTACTCGACGAGCATCCAGGGGACGTACGCGCACAACATCTCGGACCGGTTCATGGCGGGCGCCAGCGTGAAGTGGGCGCACGAGAACATCTTCGGGGTGGCGAGCGACGCGTTCCAGTTCGACTTCGGGACGAACTACCACACGACGTTCGCGGGTCGCGGGATCCGTCTGGCGTTCGTGGTGCAGAACCTGGGGACGAACTTCAAGAGCGAGGGTAGCCGGCTGCAGACGGACGGCCGTCCGCCGGACTTCCCGACGTTCCCCAACGCGGGCGACCTGCCGCTGGAGTTCCGGACGCAGGACTTCCGCCCGCCGACGACGCTGAAGACGGCGCTGGCGTACTACCTGCTGGAGAGCGAGTCGAGCAACTTCATCGTGAACGCGGAGTTCAGTGCTCCGCGTCAGTTGGAGACGACGTACTCGATCGGCGGGGAGTGGGCGCAGACGCTGGTGCCGGCGTCCAACGGTGGCGTGGCGACGACGGTGGCGGCGCGCGCCGGGTACACGTATCAGCAGGACGAGGAGGACCTGGGGGACAGCCCGAACGAGAACGACGTGTTCCGCGGGCTGGGCTTCGGCGCGGGTCTGCAGTTCGACTTCGGCGCCTTCGGCACCGGGTTCGACTACGCGTACCGCGACTGGGGCCGCCTCGGCGGAACCAACAACTTCAGCGTGAGCATGCTGTTCTAGCCCACGCGGAGTGCGGGGGTTCTCCCCCGCGAAGCTGGCGGGAGGCGCCCGGGCCACGGCCCGGGCGCCTCTTCGCGTTCAGGACCGGAAGCCCCCGCCGCCGGACCCGCCCTCCGCGCGGCCGACTTGCCCCGGCGGGGCCCGCGGAGCGAACTTAAACCCACCCTTTTCCGCGGCTCTTTATACGGCAGCATTCGCCCCCGTCGTCCGGCGGGGACTCGACGCCCGGTTCGAAGACCAAGGAGTGGATCACCCATGCCCGATTCCCGCCGCCTGCTCTGGCTGACCCTGGCCCTGCTCGCACCGCCCGCGACCTCACTGGCGCAGGGCGGGAGCCTGGCGCTGGAGACCAACCGATTCTACTCCGAACAAGGTCGCACCCTGATCGAGGGGGCGGTGGAGATCCCCTACACCCTCATGACCTTCCAGCGCGACGGGGAGACCCTGCGCGCGCGGGCGAACGTGGAGGTGATCGTCGAGAAGGCCGACGGGGAGTCGGTCTACAACACCTCGCACGAGATCACCGCCGAGGCGTTCAACGAGGCGATGGCGGGATCGGAGCGGGTGTCGACGATCGAGACGTTCGCGATCTACGCCCCGGCCGGTGAGTACACGACCAAGGCCCGCGTCACCGACCATGTCAGCGGCCGGTCGTTCGAGGTGTCGAGCCCGCTCGCGGTCCCGGCGACCCCGCCCCTGATCAGCGACATGCTGATGGCCAACCAGGTACGCAAGGACGTCCGGCTCCAGGAGGGCTCGTACCTGCCGTACCTGATCGGGACCACGATGTTCAATCCGAACCCGCGGCGGGCGTTCTATCGCGACAGCCCGATGCTGTACTTCTACTACGAGGTGAACCCCGAGGCGCTGCCCGAGACCCACGAGAGCGTGGCCCTCGACATGCGCGTCAAGGACGCGGGCGGCGCCGTAGTGAAGGATCTCGGGAAGCGGACCATCACGGTGACGGAGGACAGGAACTTCGACGTCGGCGCGTTCAGCATCGCGGGGCTCGCGCCCGGCCGCTACGAGCTCGAGGTCGTATGCGGGAACTGCGGCGCGGAGCTGAGCTCCTCGAGCCCGTTCGAGGTGATGCCGCCGCACACCGAGCGGCTGACGTTCCTGGAGCCGCAGGTCGCGGCCGCCCAGGGACCGGTGCTGCAGTATTACGCGGATCTGAGCCCGGCCCAGGTCGACAGCGTGATCACGGTCATGGAGCTCTTCCTGACCCCCGCCCAGCAGCAGCTGGTCGGAACGCTCAACGAGACGGGCAAGAAGCAGTTCCTCAACCGCTTCCTGGAGAGCGCGGATCCGGAACCGCAGACGCCCGAGAACGAATTCAAGCAGGCGGTGGAGCAGCGGCTGGCGTACTCGAACCAGTTCTTCACGTCGAGCCAGAATCCGGGCTTCAAGACGGACCGCGGGCGGATCTACATGTTGTACGGGCCGCCCACCGAGCGGATCGACAAGCCGGTGGAGGCCACCGTCGGGCCCTACGTGATCTGGAACTACAGCAACCAGGGCGAGACGTTCGCGTTCGGCGACTTCCGCAAGGACGGTTCCTATCAGCTGATCTACTCGACGGACGAGCGGTTCCCGGGCGACCCGTCGATCCAGAACATGGTCGACACCGACAGCGGCACGTCCTCGCCGACATTCCTGCGAACCGGCCGCGGCTACGAGAACATCATCACGGATATCCGCCAGCACCGCACCGGAACGGGCGACCAGCAGTAGCGACCGGCGTTTCGCGCGCGTGCGCGGGCGCGCAGCGATTCGATTGACCCGCTCGAAGACCGAGGAGGACGCCCCGTGCGTCCTCCTCGTTTCGCGTCCTCCCCTTCCTCCGACGGGACCTCGATGGCGATCGACCGCAGCCGCCCCCTCCTGTGCTTCGTCCATTCCGCGAGCGACCTGGGCTCCGCCCTCGGGCTGATCGAGCGGGGAGCGGCGGCGTGGGGCGCGGCCGACCTCGTGCAGGTGCGCGGGAAGGACCTGCCGGCGGGGGACCTGGAGGCGATCGTCCGGGGTTGGCTCGCGGCCGTGGCGGCCGACGCGACCCGGATCGTGGTCAACGATCGCCTCGACGTCGCGATAGCGACGGGGGCCCACGGGGTCCACGTGGGACGGGCCGACCTCCCTCCGGAGGCGATCCGCGCCCGGGCGCCGGAGCTGCTCCTCGGGATGAGCGCGCACGATCGGGCGGAGCTACTGGAGGCCGCGGCCGCGGGTGCGGACTACGCCGGCCTGGGAGCCTTCTACGGCAGCCGGACCAAGCCCGAGGCCGTCGTCCTCGATCGATCCGGTGCGGGCCTCCTGGAGCCCTCTCCGGGCCTCCGGATCCCCGTCCTGGCGATCGGTGGCATCACCGCGGAGCGGATCCCGGACGTCCTCTCGGTCCCGGTCGTATCGGGAATCGCGGTCAGCGAGGCGATCCAGGGCGCGATCGATCCGGCGGAGGCAGTGGCCCGACTGCGGAGCGCGCTGGACAGGGCCTGGGCGGATCTCCGGGGCCCCGTTCCGGACGCAGGTGCCGCGCCGGTGGCGGGGTCGACGTGAGAGGCCGGCTCGGCACCCGGGCCGCCCTGGCGGTCTCGCTCGCATGGCTGGGTGGCTGCGAAGGCGGGGAGCCGGGCGCGCCCCAAGCTGCGGCTCCCGACACCCCGCCATCGACGGAGGCCCGACTCCTGATCGATCCCACGAGGATCCGCGTGCAGGAAGTGTTCCGGCTGCCGGACGAGGCGGCGGCGCGCGCGAACCTGCGCCAGCCGCGCGACCTCGCGCTCGACGATCGCGGGACGCTGATCGTCCTCGACTTCGACGCTCCCGATCATCGGCAGATCGTGACCTTCGAGCCGTCCGGATCCTACGCGATCCGCTTCGGAGAGATCGATGACCGCGCCGACCGGCTCGGCCCCGCCGATCAGTTCGCGGTCATGCCCTGGAAGTACGTGATGCTCGTCGACGCCGCCGACAACACGCTGACCTCGTTCCTCACTCTCGGCACCTACGTGTCGACGGTGACCCTCACGGGGGTGGGGATGGTGGTCGAGCCGATCCCCGAGTACGGTCACTTCTACCTGAAGAAGTGGGATCCGCCGCGGCGCCGCGCCTACGTCGTCCACACGCAGCTCCCGCTCGACTCGTTGTCGATGGTCTATCAGGTCACCCTGCCCCCCGGCCAGTCGGTGCGCAAGGATGCGCGCGACGTCTCGTTCCTGACCGCCAGCGACGGCGCGGGGCGGCTGTACGTCGCCTTCAGCGACGTCTACCGCGTACGGGTGCTGGATCGACAGGGGGCCACGCTGCGGATCGTAGAGTCCGCGCGGCGGGCGATCCGGAAGAGCCCCCCGGAGATCGAGGCCGAGAGGGCGCGGCTCCTCGAGCATCTCCGCCGCACCGTGGGGGATGTGTCCGATTCGCTCCTCCAGGACGCCGCGCGGCCGGATTCGCTGTATCCGCTGGTGGAGGAGCTCGCCGTGGACCCGGCGGGCCGGCTGTGGGTGCGGACCCGGCGGCCCGAGGTGACCGCCGGAACCGTCTACGACGTGTTCAACGATCGGGGGGAGCTGATCTCGTGGGTGTCCATCCCGGCAGTCGTGCGGCGGACCGCCTTCGGACCCGACGGGCGGCTGTTCGTCATCGATGAGCGGGACCCGGAGCGACCGCAGATCGTGGGCTACGAGGTCGGCTTCGGCGGGGCGCCGGAGGAGGGCGCGATCAGTCGGTCAGGACGAGCGGCACCTGGCGCTGCCGCGACTGGCCGGTGACCAGGTCCTCGACCTCGACCGTCAGCGTGTAGCCGCCCGCCTCGGATTCCGACACGTCCAGCGAGACGTATTCGAGCAGCGGGTTCGCGGGCGCGGGCTGGCTGCGGTCGAACGCGTAGGTGATCTCGCCCTTCTCCTCCTCGCCCGACAAGAGCTCGCCGATCGAAGAGAAGATGCGCGCCACCACGTTCCGGTCGGGCTCGCGGGCGCTCAACGTATAGGTCGTCCGATAGCGCGCCTCGCCCTGCGAGGCATCCAGGCCGTAGACCTCGTAGTAGACGTACACCGGCTGCTCGCGCCGGAACATGCGCGACGGCAGCGCCAGAACCTTCGTCTGGCCCCAGCGGACGAACGGGTTCGAGGCGTCGACCGCCGGCTCGACGCGGGTCGCGAGCACGACGCCGCTCATCGCGAGTCCCTCACCCTCCAGCCCGCTGACGGTGACGCTCCCCTGCTGGACGCCGAAGCGGCCGGAGTTCATGTCCGTGACCTTGAGGCCGTAGTGGTACTGCCCCGGCCCCACGTCGACGCGCTCGATCGCCGGGAGCATGACGCCCGGCCCCTGCGGGATCTGCTGCGGCGTGGCGATGCGCACCTCCTGGTCGGCGCGTCCCTGGATGTCGTCGGGATCGTCGGTCGAGGTCACGCGCAGCTGATACCGGTAGTCTACCTCGCTCCCCGAGCCACGCGGGAGGATCGTGATCCCGGTCGTCGGCAGGGCGTAGTAGAAGGCGACTTCGGTACCGCCCGAGGGCGAGCGGAAGGGCACCGCGTACACGGGATACAGCAGCGGGTCCGAGGGCTCGGGCTCGTAGGTCTGGGTGCGGGTCCCGATCTGGATGTCCTGGGCCAGGCGCGCCTCCTCCTCCTGGAGGATCTGCGCGTCCAGGCCCATCGCCGTGCGGTCGTAGTCGGGATCCAGGTGCCCGCGCGAGCGATACAGATCCTGCAGCGCGACGCGCTGCCTCCCGAGGATGCGGGCGTCGTTGGCATCCCGCCGCCCCGGGCTCATCCTGGCGTTCTGGTCGAGCAGCGTCTGCCCGGCCATCGAGGTGTTCGTCGAGATCACTGCGTCGCTCAGGCGCCGCACGAGCTTGTAGTCCTGCACGTCCTCGTTGCTGACGAAGTGGAACAGGAGCGGCTCGGCATCCGCCGCCTCGAACTTCCACGACAGATTCTGCTCGAACTCCGGCCCCGAGAAGGCGGCGGTGTCGTCCGGCGGGCCGTGGCGCAGGTAGATTACGCCGCGGTCGTCGAATCCCGTCTGCCAGTCCGGGACGTAGGCATCGCTGGCGGAGTAGTGCCGGCGCTCGGGGAGGTCGAGGCGGAAGTTCGCCATCACGTAATGGAGCCGGCGATAGTGCTCCGCCAGCCGCTCCTCCGGGTTGACGAACGACTGGTCCGCGAGGCGCTGCCAGTAGGAGTGGATGAACTCCGCCTTGCGGTCGACCGGCAGGGCGCGGAACTCGGCATCGGTCTCCTGGACGACGATGGCCCGCAGGTCGTGCCAGTACAGGTTCGCGTCCTGGTCGGTCTCGATCGCGTCGAGTCCCTGCCAGTACGCGGCGACACCCTCCTGCACCAGCTCGGGCGAGGCCTCGGGCGCGTTGATCAGCGAATAGGCGAGGAGCAGCTGCATGCCCGGCCGCCCGGCGATCGCCGCGTCCGACTGCCGGATCGCCTCGCGCATCGCCTCCAGTTCGCCCGCGTCCCGGTATGTGAGCACGAGGATCTTCGTCACATCCTGATAGCCCGGATCCACCTGGAGGACGCGCTGGAACTCGGCGGCGGCCTTCCGGTAGTTGTCCTTCCCGCGCGCCTGCCGGAACGCCAGCCCGAGGTTGTAGCGGGCCGGCAGAAAGGCCGGATCGATCTCGAGCGCGTCCTCGAACGCCTTGATGGCCATCGAGATATGGTCGCGGTTGAAGATCTTCTTCAGGCTCTCGAGGAGGACCAGCCACTGCTCGTCCTTGGCGAGCTCGTACATGCCGCGGCCGTTCAGCGCGTGGATCGCCCGGCGATCGATCTCCAGGGCGCGCAGGAAGGCCTCCTTGGCGGGATCCAGATGCGCGTCGTCCGAGGGCGCGGTCACCAGCGCGAGCTGCTGGTACCCTTCCTCGATCGCGCTCTGCACTTCGGGCGGATACGCGCCCGCCGGGGGCACTGCGGGGATCGCGGAGAAGTACTCGTCCACGAACTGGGCGTGCCCGGCAGCCGGAGCCAGCAGGGCCAGCGCGAACAGGGAGGCGATCGAGAGCAGCCGTAGCATGATGGCTCCTGAATATGTCGGTTGGGCGAGGCTTCTTCCAGCCAAACCGGGCGCAGGCGGGCCGGGTTTAACGCCTTCCGCCGACCCCCCTTTGAGCCCGCGCGCGCGAGCCACGCCCGTGAGTTGAACGACTTCCGGATCGGGGGTAGATTCTCAAGCTATTATGGTTCGCGACCGGCTGCCGGAACGCCTGCGCGAGGTCCAGGATCGGGTGGCCGAGGCGTGCGCGAGGATCGGACGCGATCCGGCGGAGATCCGGATCGTCGCGATCACCAAGGGTCATCCGGCGACCGCGCTCACGGCCGCCATCGACGCGGGGCTCCGGGACGTCGGCGAGAACCGGGTCGACGAAGCGGTGGAGAAGTTCTCGCAGGCTGCCGCGCCCCTCGAACGCCACGGAGTCACCCGGCACATGGTCGGCCATCTGCAGCGCAATAAAGTCGGTCGGGCGATGACCGTGTTCGACTGGGTCCAGTCCGTGGACTCCCTGCGCCTCGCTCGGGCGCTCTCGGGCCGGGCCGGGGAGACCGGAGTCGCGCTCCCGATCCTGGTCGAGGTGAACGCCGGCGGGGAGGAGCAGAAGCACGGCTTCCGCCCCGAGGAGGCCGTCGAACGAGCCGCCGAGATCGCGGAGCTGCCGGGGCTCTGCCTGCGCGGCTTCATGACGATGGCCCCGTGGACGGACGACGCGGGGCTCCTGCGCGCCACGTTCCGGCGGGGGCGGGCGGCGTTCGAGCGGTTGACCGGCACTGCCGTCGGTGGAGACGCGCGGATCGACACGCTCTCGATGGGCATGTCCGGCGACTATCCGATCGCCATCGAAGAGGGTTCCACCATGCTGCGACTCGGAACGGCTCTGTTCGGCTCGCGGCGGGAAGAGTGAGATGTCGCTGACACCCCTGGAAGTGAAGAAGCAGGAGTTCGACAAGGTCTTCCGCGGCTACGATCCGGTCGCCGTGGAGGCCTTCCTGGAGCTCGTGTCGGAGGAGATGGCCGCGCTCGTGATGCGGATGGCGGCCCTCGATGAGAGATTGCTGGCCACCCAGTCGACCGTCGAGGACTACCGCCAGATGGAGCAAGCGCTCAAGGAGACGATGGGCACCGCTCAGCGCCAGGCCGACGAGGCCCGCGAGGCGGCCACGCGCGAGGCCGAGCTCGTGAAGCGCGAAGCGAAGATCGAATCGGACCGCATCGTTGCCGAGGCGGAGCTGCGTCGCGCCACCCTGGAGCAGCGGATCGAGGAGCTGGCGGGCAACGAGCGGGACTTCCTGCGCCGGTTGAAGGCGTTCCTCGACGAGCATCGGCGGACGCTCGAGTCCCACCCGCTGCGCGTGGCGGAAGCGGTCGACGAACCCGAACGCGAGGGGATCCGTGAAGGATAGCCGCCTGCAGGAGATCGACGAAGCCGTCGCGCACGTGCGCGAGCGCGGGAACTGGTCACCGGAGGTCGGAGTGGTGCTCGGGACGGGGCTCGGCGCGCTGATCCGGGACATGGAGGTCGACGCGGCGATCGACTACGGGGAGATCCCGCACTTTCCCGTCTCGACGGTGGAGAGCCACAGCGGACGCCTGGTCTTCGGCACTCTGGAACGCCGGCCGGTCGTGGCCATGCAGGGCAGGTTCCATTTCTACGAGGGGTATTCGATGGAGCAGGTGACGTTTCCGATCCGCGTGATGCAGCGGCTCGGAGTCGGCACGCTGGTCGTCTCCAACGCCTGTGGCGGGATGAACCCCGGCTACCGGCGGGGCGATCTGATGCGCATCGACGACCACATCAACCTCATCGGGGACAATCCTCTGCGGGGCCCGAACATCGACGAGCTCGGCCCGCGCTTCCCGGACATGAGCGAGCCGTACGAACGGGGCCTGGGTGCGCTCGCCGACCGGGTGGCCCTCGAGGCCCGGATCCGGCTGCACGTCGGCGTGTACGTGGCGGTCGCCGGGCCGAACCTGGAGACGCGCGCCGAGTACCGCTTCCTGCGCTCGATCGGGGCCGACGTGGTGGGGATGAGCACGATTCCCGAGGTCATCGTGGCCCGGCACGCCGGGATGCGCGTCCTGGGGATCTCGATCGTGACCGACGAGTGCTTCCCCGACGCGCTCGAGCCGGTGGACGTCGAGACGATCATCCGCGTGGCGGGCGAGGCCGAGCCGCGCATGACGCGCGTCATCCGCGAGACGATCGGTCGGCTGGACGAGGCCGAGCGGCTGACCCCGGCGGAGGTCGCCTGATGTCCGAGGCCACGCGCCAGAAGGACTACAAGGACACGCTCAATCTCCCGAGCACGCCGTTCCCGATGCGTGGCGGCCTGCCGCAGCGCGAGCCGGAGACGCTGGCCCGCTGGCGCGAGCACGACCTGTACGGCGAGCTCCGCCGCCGCCGGGCGGGGCGCGAGCGGTGGGTGCTCCACGACGGCCCGCCGTACGCCAACGGTCACATCCACCTCGGCCACGCGGTCGACAAGATCCAGAAGGACATGATCGTCCGGAGCCGCTCGATGACGGGCCTCGACGCGCCCTACGTCCCGGGCTGGGACTGCCACGGCATGCCGATCGAGATCAACGTCCAGCGCGAGTTCCAGGAGCGCGACGAGCAGCCTGGGCTGCTCGAGCTGCGCGCCCGCTGCCGGGAGTACGCGGCGGAGTGGATCGAGGTCCAGCGCGCGGAGTTCCGGCGGCTCGGAGGGTGGGGCGCCTGGGACGATCCCTACCTGACGATGTCGAACGAGTACGAGGGCGTGATCGTCGAGGTATTCGCGGACCTGGTGGAGGCCGGTTACGTCTATCGGGGCCTGCGCCCCATCCATTGGTGCACGGTGTGCGGGACGGCGCTGGCCGAGGCGGAGATCGAGTACCAGGACAAGAAGTCGCCGTCGATCACGGTCAAGTTCCCGCTGCGGGAGGACCCGCGCGGGGTGTTCCCGGAGGGCGCGGAATCGCCCGGCGTCCTGATCTGGACGACGACCCCGTGGACGATCCCCGCGAACCGGGCGGTGGTCGTGCATCCCGAGGTCGAGTACGTGCTGGTCGACACGGACCGCGGCCTGCTCCTCTACGCCGCGGACCGGCACGCGGAGCTGTGCGGGCTGTTCGAGCGGGCGGAGATCGTCCGCAGTGTGGCCGGCCGCGACCTGGAGGGCCTGGTGTTCGGCCATCCGCTCGAGGATCGCCCGAGCCCGCTGCTCCTTGCCGAGCACGTCTCGACGGGCGAGGGGACCGGAGTCGTCCACACCGCGCCCGGCCACGGCGCGGAGGACTTCGCCGTCGGGATGGAGCACGGGATCGAGATCTACAACCCGGTCGGGCCGGACGGCGTGTTCCTCGCCGCCACGCCGGGGTACGCGGGCGTGCACGTCTGGGAGGCGAATCCGCGGATCGTCGCGGACCTCGAGGCGCGCGGCTTGCTGCTGGACGCGCGCGACGTCACGCATTCCTATCCCCATTGCTGGCGCTGCCAGAGCCCGGTCATCTTCCGGGCCACGGTGCAGTGGTTCCTGGCGCTCGACCACGCCGGGCTGCGCGCGCGGGCGCTGGAGGAGATCGGCAAGGTGCGCTGGATCCCGCCCTCGACTGTCAATCGGATCAGCACCATGGTCGAGCAGCGCCCCGACTGGTGCCTGTCGCGCCAGCGCGCGTGGGGGGTCGGCATCCCGGCCGTCTACTGCCGCGCCTGCGACGAGCCGCTGCTCGACGTAGGACTGATCCGCCACGTGGCCGCGCTCGTCCGCGAGCGCGGGGCCGACGCCTGGTTCGCCGAAGGCGTGGACGAGCTGGTCCCCGAGGGAACGCACTGCCCGGGCTGCGGTCCGGAGGCGACCTCGTTCCGGCGCGAGATCGAGATCCTGGACGTGTGGTTCGACTCCGGCTCCTCGCAGCGCGCCGTGCTCGAGACCCGGTCCGATCTGGCGTGGCCGGCGGACCTCTACAAGGAGGGGCCCGACCAGCACCGCGGGTGGTTCAACTCGTCCCTGATCCTGGCGGTCGCGGGGCGTGACGCCGCCCCCTACCGGACGGTCCTCACGCACGGCTGGATGGTGGACGCCCAGGGCCGCGCGATGCACAAGTCGATCGGCAACGTGATCGGACCCGCGGAGGTGGTCGAGTCGCGCGGCGCCGACATCCTGCGCCTGTGGACGGCGGCGAACGACTTCACGCGGGACGGGCGCTTCAGCTGGGATGCCGTCGACCAGGTCTCGGAGGCGTACCGCCGGATCCGCAACACGCTCCGCTTCCTGCTCGGCAACGTCGCGGACTTCGATCCGGCGCGCGACGCGGTGGCGCTGGAAGCCATGCAGCCGTTCGATCGCTGGGCGCTGGCCGAGCTCGAGCGCACCTCCGAGGACGTGCTGTGCGCATACCGCGAGTACGAGTTCCACGTCGCGTATCAGCGTCTCGTGAACTACTGCACCGTCGAGCTGTCGGGGATATACCTGGACGGCATCAAGGTCCGGCTGTATACCCGTCCCGCGGCCGCGCGCGAACGTCGCAGCGCGCAGACCGCGCTCCACGCCATCCTGGACGCGCTCGTCCGGATGCTGGCTCCGATCCTGGCGTTCACCGCCGAGGAGGCGTGGAGCGCCATGGGCGTTCGCACGCCCACTGACAGCGTCCACCTGGAAGAGTTCGCGTCGCCGCGACCGGAGCGGCGGAACGCGCAGCTCGAGCGGGAATGGGAGGTCGTGCTGCGCGCGCGCCATGCGGTGACCGCCGAGCTCGAGAAGCTGCGCGAGCGCAAGGTCATCGGCTCATCGCTCGCGGCGCGGGTCGAGATCGCCGCGCACAGCGAGGAAGAGCGCGCGGTCCTCGCGGCCCACGCCCGCGATCTGGAGGAAGCGTTCATCGTCTCGGCCGTGCACGTCCGGGACGCAGCCGCGGAAACGGAAGCGGAATTCCTCGTCGCGGCGTCGCCCGCCGAGGGAGGAAAGTGCCAGCGATGCTGGAGATACCGCACGGATGTCGGGGCGAACGCCAACCATCCCGATCTGTGCGCCGAATGCGCGGAGTCCATCGACTGAGGGACTCTGGAGCGAACCTCGAACCGAAAACCAAGGATGAAGGGAAGAGAGATGGAAAAGAACCGCGTGGAGCTGCTCGAGCGCCGTCTGCTGGAAGAGCGGGAGCAGGTGCTCAAGGAGCTGGGCTTCTTCGACGAGAACTACCATGACACGACCCGCACCGCATCCGGTGACCTGAGCGCGTATTCGTTCCACATGGCGGATCAGGGGACCGACGCCATGGAGCGGGAGAAGGCCTTCCTGTTCGCGTCGAAGGAAGGCCGTCAGCTGTACCAGATCGACAGCGCGCTGCGCCGGCTGTACAAGGAGCCCGAGGGCTTCGGCGACTGCGAGATCTGCGGCGAGTCGATCAAGTGGGAGCGTCTCGAGGCGCTGCCGTACGCGACGCTCTGCATCGCGTGCAAGGAGCGAGAGGAGAATGGACGGAGCGTCTGAGACCCTGAGCGCGCCGCGACGCATCGCGATCACCGCGGAGGCGGCGATCCCCGTCGGCGTGCTGGCTCTCGACCAGCTGACCAAGACGTGGGTGCGGGCCAGCATGACGCTCAACGAGACGATCCCCGTGGTCGGGGACGTCATCCGGCTCACCTACATCCACAACGAGGGCGCGGCGTTCGGGCTGTCGATCGGCCAGCACTCCTCGAAGGTGTTCCTGGTGCTGGCGGCGATCGCGTCCCTGCTGGTCCTCTACCTGCTGCTGACCGCGCCGCGCGAGGAGCGATTGCAGCGGGTCGCGCTGGCGCTGATCCTGGGCGGCGCGCTGGGGAACATCATCGACCGCATCCGCTGGTCGATGGTGGTGGATTTCATCCAGGTCGGGGTGGCGGGCCACTTCTGGCCCATCTTCAACGTCGCCGACAGCGCGGTCACGATCGGCGCGGGACTCCTCGCCTGGACCTACCTGTTCAAGGATCACGACTGACGGGCGACGTCGAGCGCTATCGGATCCGGCTGACGAGCGCCGCGGAGCGGATCGACAAGGCGCTGGCCGCGCTCGTGCCGCTGTCGCGGACCCGGATCGTGCGCGCCATCGAGTCCGGCGCGGTGCGGGTCGACGGCGAGCCGGTCCGCCGCGCGAGCGAGCCGGTCGCGGCTGGCAGCGAGGTGGTGATCGAGATCGCGCCGAAGGCCGAGACATCGCTCAGGCCGGCGGAGATCCCGATCGCGGTCCTGTGGGAGGACGACGACTGCCTGGTGGTGGACAAGCCCGCCGGGCTGGTCGTGCACCCCGGCCCGGGGCATCCGGACGACACGCTCGTCAACGCGCTCCTGCACCACCGCCCCGAGGTGGCCGGCGTCGGCGACGAGCGGAAGGCGGGCCTGGTGCACCGCCTGGACATGGACACGTCAGGCTGCCTGATCGCGGGCAAGAACGACCGCGCCCATGAGGCGCTCTCGCGCCAGTTCGCCGCGCGCACGGTCGGGAAGACGTACTGGGCGTTCGCGTGGGGCCGGCTCGCCGGCGACGAGGGCGTCTTCGAGGCCCCGATCGGACGCTCGACGGCCGATCGGCAGCGCATGTCGAGCCGCGCGCGGCGCGTGCGCGCGGCCGTGACCCGCTGGCGCGTGCGGGAGCGGTATGCGGTCGCCGAATGGCTGGAGATCGCGCTCGAAACCGGTCGCACGCACCAGATCCGCGTCCATCTGGCCGAGTCCGGCCACCCGGTGCTGGGCGACTCCCGCTACGGCGGAGGGCCGTCGCGGGCGCGCGGGTTCCACGGCCCGCAGCAGGCATGGGCGCGGGAGGCCGCCGCGCTCGCGAGCCGGCAGGCGCTCCACGCCCGGGCGTTGGAGTTCGACCGGCCATCGACCGGCGAGCGCGTGCGGGTCGAGGCACCGCTGCCGGCCGACCTGGAAGCGCTCCGGGACGCGCTGCGAAGGCACCCGGCGTGAGCTCGGGCACCGGGTCGCGTCCGGCGCTCATCGCGCTCGTCGCCCTCCTGGCCGCCGTCGCGCCCGGGCGTGCGCAGGAGCCGACGTTCCTGCGCGTGGTCGTCGGCAGCGCGGAGCGTCCGGTGGCGTTCCACTTCGCGCCCGCCGACTCCGCCATCGTCGGCCGGCTGGCGGGAGCCGTCGCCGGGTTCGTGCCCGCTCCCGTGGCGTCGCTCGAGATCCCCGCCGACACGATCGACGTCGTCGTCGCCCCCAGCGAGTCGGCGTTCCGGGATGCGACGGGTGGGCGGGCGCCGGACTGGGGCCTGGCCGTGGCGTTCCCGCAGATCGGACGGGTCGTGATGCGCTCGCCGCGACTGACCGGCGACGCCGCGGTCGACCCCGCCGTCGTGCTCCGCCACGAGCTCGGCCACGTATATCTGGGCGCGGCGCTCGGCGAGAGCGG
>Ga0299913_10001609_pt1 | contig 16932 bp, 9 predicted proteins | sample RVTome_9_FD_201360 | JGI IMG/M metagenome (GOLD analysis project Ga0299913, IMG submission 201360) | Soil microbial communities from uranium-contaminated site in the Upper Colorado River Basin, Wyoming, United States - RVT155D38 (version 2) ... | reverse complement strand
GCCCGCGCCGCATGTACGAAGCGGTTGTTGGCGAGGGATCTCCCTTGGTCGGTGCAACGCTCAAGGAGGTCGGATTCCGAAGCCACTACGGTGCGGCGGTCCTCGCGATCCATCGCTCGGGAGAGCGTCTGCCCGCGAAGCTTGGCGATGTGCGCATGCGGGTTGGTGACGTTCTGTTGGTCCTTGCAGGGCCGGGATTCAGGCGGCTATGGGGTGGACGACGTGACTTCCTCGTCGTCGCGCCCCTCAATGGTGACGCGCCTCCTCGGACGGACAAGGCACCGATCGTTGGGGTCGTGCTCGCCGCACTCCTGGTGACCGTGACGACGGGTGTGTTGGACATCCTCGAGGCTTCTTTGGCCGCGGCGTTCGCACTGGTGGGGATGAAGGTCGTCAGCGTCGGCGACGTACGACGCGCTATCGACGTGAACATCATCATAGTCATAGCAGCGAGCTTCGGGTTGGGAGAAGCAGTCATGAGTAGCGGGCTCGCCGCCGAGATCGCCGGCCTAGTCGTGGAGCCCCTTGGTTCTTTCGGCGATATCGGTCTGTTGCTCGGGGTGCTGGTCGCATCCATCGCCTTGACTGAGTTGATCACGAATAACGCGGCGGCGGTGCTGATGTTCCCCATCGCGATGGCAACCGCCGCACAAGCGGGGCTGAACCCCCGTCCTTTCGCAATAGCAGTCGCGATCGGTGCATCGGCGGGATTCCTGTCCCCGTTCGGTTACCAGACGAACATGATGGTCTACGGGATGGGTGGGTACCGCTTCGGCGATTTCGCGCGGCTGGGATGGCCGTTGTCGGTGATATCGATCGCGCTATCTCTCGTGATCATCCCCTTGGTGTGGAGTCTGCGCTAAGCCCGGACGCGGTTGTAGCGGAAATACGTTTCGCGGCCCATGTTTGCCCCGGCGCGGAGGCTGAAAATCTAGCGAAGGAAGAAGACCACCCGGTTTAGCGGTACGGGCGGAGCGAAGAGGACTCCAGGTTGGAGGGCGATGAGAGCTCGGCTCTCGTCGCCCTTCCGAGTTCCGGGAGCGCGTCACGAATCACGACCGGGCCGTATAGGGCGTACGGCGTGAGACGGTTCCTTCGCCGAGTCGCCGGGAGTGACATGGACTCGAGGTGAGGACCATGGATCGGATCGTGATCGTCTATCAGGTGAACGGGCAGTGGTGGTGGCGGACGGTCGGATCCAGGGGGCGGGTGCTGCGATCGTCGGAGGCCGGCTTCTTTCTGCGTGATGACGCGACCGAGGCTGCGTGCGCCGTGAATCCGGGTATACCCGTGGAAGTTGATACGTTTTATTCGGCTACCGGTGCTTGAGGACGGTGGATCATGTGGTTGAGCTGGACATTGGGAACCGTAGCGCTCCTTAATGCGTCCTTCCTGGCAGGGCTCGTCCTGGCCGGGATCGTTCGCTAGAAGCCCCCCTCCCTCGAGAACACGCCTGGGGGCAATCCGATCGCGTGGCCGCCCCCGAATCCACTACGACGTGGCTCTACCATCGCCGACGATGAGTCGGTCCCTCCGCCGGCGCCTGCTGGCTCGCCTTCCCAAGGCGTAGCTCGAAGGATCCTCTCAACGAGGGAGGGACTCGGCCGCGTCCAGATGGATCGTTTCGTCAGTCGTCCATGCCAGCGCCAGCCGCGAGGCTCCGTCCAGGCCCAGCCCTCGACCGCGCGCCCATTCGGCTTCGAATCTCTCCACGGGCATCGCGGCTTTGAGCTCGTCGATCCTTCGCTGCAGACGGGGAGCGAACATCGGGATTATCGGGGTGTGGTTCTCTTCCCTCGCCGCGTCTACCGCGCTGAACAGCCTGACCGCGATCTCATGCGCTCCCTCCATGGCGGAGATCTCCCCGATAGCGTCGATGGTGTAGGAAGCGCCTCCCCGAGCAAAGCCTCGCCATAGCAGCTTGAGTGCACGAGCAAGCAACTCCTTGGCCTCCTGAACGCGACCCTGGTCGGCGCGGTGACCGCCGAGGTTCCGCAGCGCCATCCCAAGGTCGAGCTCGGTCCCTAGAGCTTCCGCGCGTACAACCGCTTCTTCGAACAGGTACTCGTCGGGGTGCAGATCGACCGCGTTCGATGCCCAGCAGTACGCGTTCATCGAGATGACGGTGGACCATTCGTCGCCGATGTCCTTGAAATACCGGACGCTTTCTTCGAAGCGCTGACGGGCTGTGGCTGCTTCGCCCATAGCGGAATCCACGAACGCCAGTGGAAGCTGGCACATCGCGACCCCGCCCATCTCACCCTGCGCGCGGAAGGTCTCGAGCGCATCCGTTAGTAGGGGGATCCCTTCCGCGTAGTCGGTCTGCCAGAACGCCAGGATGCCTGTGACCGCGGAGGCCTTGGCGCGGACCAGATCCGACACGCCATCTTGGTCCAACACTTTCCCCATGATGCTGCGGCCCTCGGCAAGGTAGGAGTTGAGCCACCAGAACATCCAGAGCGTCCACCCTGCCTCACCAACGGTCTCGGCACCGCCCTCTTCAAGGCTCCATTCGAGAGCCGCGCGAAGGTTGTCGTGGTCTGTCTCCAGCCTTTCGAGCCACCCGGTTTGACCGGACGATCTAAGGCCATCGTGCGCGGCCGAGACGAGAGTAAGGAAGAACGCCGAATGGGCCGCATAGATGGCGGGCGCCTCGGAGCTGCCGTCGAGTAGCTCTCGTGCGTATTCCCAAACGGTTCGCAGCATGGTGAACCGTGGTTCTCCGGAGTGCAACTCATGCTTGATCAGACTCTTGTCCAGCAGTGAAGTCATGAGGTCGAGGACGTTCAAGTCCCGAGTCGCGTTGCAAACATCTTCGGCCGCCTCGAGACTGCATCCCCCGTAGAAGGCTCCCAACCTCATGAAGAGTCGCTTCTCGTCGGTACTCAACAGCCCGACGCTCCAATCGATCGCCGCGCGCAAGGTTCTGTGACGTTCGGGCGCATCGCGGGTAGTACCGGCGAGTAACTCGAGACTGCTGTCGAGTCTTTTCAATATCTCTTCGAGCGGCAATAGGCGCGTCCGAGCCGCCGCCAGCTCCAACGCAAGAGGGAGACCATCCAGTCTTCGGCAGATGGTCGAGATCGCCTCCGCATTCGACTTGTCGAGCATGAAACCGCGGTTGATGGCGCGCGCTCGCTCGACGAAGAGCTGCACGGCTTCGATCTCCGCGACATCCTCGACGTCGATCCCCTCGCCCGGCAACATGAGCGGTTCGAGCGGGAACTCGCGTTCACCCCGGAGGTTGAGGACAGCCCGGCTGGTAACCAGGATGGTCACCCGGGGACATCCTTCGGCGATCCGGGCGATCTCGGGAGCGGCGAACACCACCTGCTCGAAATTGTCCAGGACAAGAAGGAGATTCTTGTGACGCAGATGCCCAATCACCGATAGGAGCGGCTCGGCGTTCGAACCCTGCACGTTCAATGATTGAGCGATGACGGGAACGACGACTTCCGCTTGCGTCACGGAGCCAAGTGACACGAGATGTGCACCATCTTCGAAGGAGTCCAGTGCCGTCGAAGCGGCCTGCAGTGCCAGGCGCGTCTTCCCGATGCCGCCCGGCCCCGTTAGCGTGATCAGTCGGTCGTTTCCTTCGACCAGGAGCCGCGTCAAGGTGTCGAGCTCCTCGCCTCGTCCCACGAAGCTATCGACCGGGACCGGCAGGTTGGTGAGCCCCGGATCACCATCGCCTAAGCGTTCTCTTCCTTCGGTCGCGCTCTCGAAGCGTTCCGTCAACAACAGGGCGAGGTCGTCTTTGATCAAGCGCGCTAGCTCTGCAGGATCGGCGAACTGCTGATACGAGACCCGATCGTCGCGGCGGATGCTCTCCAATAGCCGATCGAGCTCGGGCTGCCGACCGGTCGCGGGGGTCTTTACATAGATGAGCTTCGGCTTGTCCCCTACGAGCTCATACTCGTCGTGCAGTCCCGAGATGGACATGCCCGGCGCGATCCATCCGTAGCTCTCCCAGTAGACCCCGACAAAGATGTCGCTTTGCTCCACATATGCCCGGTAGAGATCGCGAGGCGGATGGGGGCGGGCCCCCAACTCGAACAGGATGGGCGAAAGGCGCAACTCTTCGATCGCTCGCCGGGCGGCAGACCTTTCCGGCGCGAGCTCTTTCATCGTGGAGCTTACGAACACGCGCAGGCGCTGATCGGGCGTTCTGATGATGGTTCCCACGTCGCCCAAGTTAGCGGAGGGTCACTCCTGTGGATAGCAAGGACGAACGGCATCTAACTTTCCTGCTGCAAGGCCCTTGTTAGTGACCGTTGCCGGGTGGAGGCTGAATCTGCAGGCCGCTCAGAGGCGCGCCTGCGTATGGGGTTGGTCTAAGCAGAGGTGGAGGCTCAGATATGGCAGTTGGTGCGAACTATCCCGTCAAGGTAGAGGCGCGACTCGATCCGCAGCTATCGCGCTGGTTGTGGTTGTTCAAGTGGTTGCTGGCGATCCCGCACTACATCGTGCTCGCTTTCCTGTGGATCGGTGTCGCGGTGCTCAGTGTCGTCGCTTTCTTTGCGATCCTGCTCACCGGGCACTATCCGCGCCCGATATTCGAATTCAATGTCGGCGTGTTCCGGTGGTCGTGGCGAGTTGCCTACTACGCGCATGGTGCGCTCGCTACCGATCGCTATCCGCCGTTCACGCTTGCCGAAGTGCCCGACTACCCAGCCCATCTCGAGATCTCTTACCCGGAGCGCTTGTCCCGCGGCCTCGTGCTGATCAAATGGTGGTTGCTGGCGTTGCCCCATCTCCTGATCGTGGGTGTCTTGATCGGCGGCACGTGGGTTGCGTGGCAGAGCGACAACATCCGCTGGTCGGCTCCCGGCCTGATAGGGCTGCTCGTGTTCTTCGCGGGAGTTGCGCTTGCGTTCACGGGCCGCTATCCGCGCGGGTTGTTCGATCTGATCCTCGGTCTCAATCGGTGGGTACTGCGCGTCGGCGCATACGTGGGGCTCATGACCGACGAGTACCCGCCCTTCCGCCTCGACATGGGTGGGGACGAAGGAGGGAGCACGCTGACGGTTCCTCCCGGGGGCTCTGCGCCGGGATCGGCAACTGTGTCGTCGGCAACGTCGACCGCCGCAGCTAGAGGATTCGGGACCGGGTCGATCATCGCCGTCATAGCGGGAGGCTTGATGTCCTTGATGGCGCTGGGCTTCCTGGCTGCGGGTGGATTGTTGTTGTGGGCGGATCAAACACAGCGAGACTCGGCCGGCTTCGTGGTGACTCCGGTAGAGCGATTCGAGGCCGAGACCCACGCTCTCGTAGCCGAGGACATCGACATCCGGGTCGATGAAGGACCCCGATGGCTCTATCCATCGGCGATCCTCGGAGACACGAGGTTGCGGGTGACTTCCAACGAGGGCTCCGAGGTCTTCGTGGGCATCGGTCGAGCCGATGCGGTAGCGCGTTACCTCGATGGGGTCGGCTACTCGACGTTGACCGACCTCAACGACGACACGCTCATCACGCATGAGGGCGGCGCGCCGCTGAATCCTCCGGGCCAAGAGTCCATCTGGGCGGAGTCCACCGAAGGAACGGGGACCCAGATCCTCAACTGGACCCCTCGCGAAGGGGCGTGGACCGCTCTGATGATGAATGCGGACGGGAGTCCCGGTGTGGACGTCCGAGCCGGCGTGGGGGCCGAGCTGCCCTCACTTCCGTGGATCGCCGGGGGCCTCCTCGTGATCGGTGGCGTGCTCATGCTCGTCGGTGTGGGGCTCATTGGGGGAGGCGTATTCCGAGCGAGCCGGAGAGAGAACAACTCGTAAACGGACCCGCACAGAGCAAGGAAAAGCCCCCGGTGCCGGGGGCTTTTCTCATTGCGGCCATCGCGACGTAGGTTCGCGGGCCGACGATGACCCGGCGGGGTTCCCAGCGTGGGACCGCGCTCAGCCGGTGAGGAGGACGAGCTGGACAAGGTGACGCTCTTTCCTACCTGTCTCGTGTCGCTGTTGTTCCCCGACGCGGCACGCGCGGCGCGGCGCGTGCTCGAGCGAGCCGGGGTCGCGGTCGAGATGGCCGAAGATGCTGTGTGTTGCGGTCAGCCCGCATGGAACTCGGGGCACGTCGAAGAGGCCCGGCGCGTGGCTGAAGGTGCTGTGCATGCCCTCGCCGACGGTGGCGACGTCGTTCTCTGCTCGGGTTCGTGCACAACCATGGTCTCGCACTACTGGCCGGAGCTGTTCGAAGGAACCGACGACCAGCAGCTCGCAACCGAGGTTGCCGAGCGCGCTCATGAGTTCTCGTCTTTCGTCGTGGATGAGGTCGGCGTGGAGCGACTCGGACCATTGCGCGCCGTGGCACCGTCCGCGGCGGTCTATCACGATTCATGCCACATGCTTCGGGGACTCGGGATCAAGGACGCGCCTCGCCGACTGCTGGCGGCGATCGAAGGGCTCGAGGTCAGAGAGCTCGGTGCGCAGGAACGCTGTTGTGGGTTCGGCGGCACGTTCTCGATCCGATACCCCGAACTTTCGTCGGTGATGGCGGACGAGAAAGTGGACGACATCATCGGACACGAAGCCGCGGAGGTAATCGGCTCGGACAGCGGCTGTTTGATGCAGATCTGCGGGCGGGCGCAAGCGCGAGGCGTGAACCTACCCGGTCGTTACATTGCCGAAGTGGTCGCCGCCGCGATCGACGCCGGCGGATGAGCTCAACCTCTCCGTACGACTACTCCGGAACCTTCCGCGAGCGCAGTCGCGTCTCGGTCGAAGCTCCGGCCATGCGGTCGGCGATCGCCGTTGCGGTCGACAACCAGGCCGTCGGCCGGGAGGCGGGGTACACATCGCTGGTCGACCATCAGGGCTTGCGAGAGGTAGCGGCTCGCATCCGTGACCACAATCTCTCGCATCTCGACCGTCACCTGGAGAGACTCACGGAGACGTGGGAAGCGGCCGGTGGCGAGGTCTTCTTCGCGAGCGACGCCGCCGAGGCGTGTGGATACGTGTTGGATCTGGCGAAGAGATCCGAGGTTCGAACCGCAGTCAAGTCGAAGTCGATGGTGACGGAGGAGATCGGGCTGAACCGGGCCTTCGAGGATGCCGGTATCGAGCCCATCGAAACAGATCTCGGCCAGTACATCGTCCAGATGGCCGGAGAACCACCCAGTCACATCGTTGCGCCCTCGATCCACAAGTCGCAAGAGGACGTCACCGAGCTCTTCTCGCGGATCGCCGGCACCCGATTGCCCAACGATGCCGTCGCGTTGACGAGGTTCGCTCGAGATCGCCTGCGTGAGCGCTTCTTGACGGCCGAGATGGGTGTATCAGGCGTCAACCTTGCCGTTGCGGACGAAGGCACGCTGACCCTCGTCACGAACGAAGGCAACGGGCGGATGTGCGTGTCGATGCCGCGCGTGCACGTTGCGATCATGGGGATGGAACGCGTCGTTTGGGATTTCGATCAGTTGGCGGTGATACTCAACCTCCTCGCGCGGAGCAATACGGGTCAGAAGTTGAGTCAGTACACGTCCTTGGTGCATGGTCCGCGGCGGGCCGGCGAAGCCGACGGTCCCGAGGAGACCCATCTGGTGATCCTCGACAACGGGCGATCGAACATCCTCGGAACCCGCTACCAGGAAGCGTTGCGGTGCATCCGGTGTGGTGCATGCCTGAACGTTTGTCCCGTCTTCCGACAAGCGGGTGGCCACGCATACGACCCCGTCTATTCGGGGCCGATCGGCGCGGTCATCACACCGCTGCTCAAGAACACGCAACAGGCCCATGAGCTTCCCCATGCGTCCACGTTGTGCGGCGCCTGTACTGAAGTGTGTCCGGTCAAGATCCCGCTCCACGACCTGCTGCTGTACCTGCGACAAGACCATGCGCATGAAGCCGCACCCCTGGAGCGCATGTCCTACAGGTTGTGGTCCCGGGCATGGGCGACGCCGCGTCGCTTCGCGTGGTTTCGCAGGGGGGCCGCTCTCATCGGCAGTGTGACGCGTGGTCGTCCGGTGAGACGACTTCCGCTCCCATTGATGAACCGGTGGACGAAAGGCCGTGCGTTGCCCCCGTTTCCTCGAAAGTCGAAGACGGAACGATGACGGATCGAGCCACATTCATCGGACGCGTTAGGGACCGCATCGCTGATCGCGGTAAGACATCGGTCGACATCCCTTCGGACTGGATGCCCACGATCGAGGATCCGGTTGCGCGTTTCGAGCTCGAGGTGACCGCGGTTGGTGGCACGTTCCACGCAGCAACACCGGCCTCGGCAGGCTCCGTTCTCGCCGGGATCCTTGCCGACCTTGACGGTCCCAGCGTCGTCGTGACGCGCGAAGAGGCCGTTCCTGCAACGGTTCCGGACGCGATCACCGCGACCGGCGCCGAGCTGCTGTGGTGGCCCGAAGCGGGGCGAGAGCGAACCGCAACGATCACCGTGGGAGTGACGGCCGCGGAATGGGCGGTCGCCGAAACCGGAACGGTCTTGATCTCGTCGGCCCCGCCGGGTGGGAGGGCGCCGAGCCTTCTGACTCAAGTGCACGTGGCGTTCGTAAGCGTCGATCGCCTGCTACCGACCGTGGCGGATCTCTTTCGTCGGATCGCGGAGATGCCCACGCGACCCTCGAACCTCGTTCTCGTAACGGGACCGAGCAAGACGGCCGACATCGAGAACGTTCTGGTTCGTGGCGTGCACGGCCCGGGCGACCTGCACGTAGTGCTGGTGGGACCCGACTAGCGCCCATGGGGCCTGGGCAAGGGCTCTCGAACCGTGCTTAATAGCCCCATGGGATGCAGCGCTTGCGGGGCTGAGAATCCGCCGGGTTTCAAGTTCTGTGGGTCGTGCGGTGCGCCGCTTGCCTTGACTTGTCCTGATTGTGGCTCCGAGATCCCGCCCGGCTTCCGCTTCTGTGGGGCGTGCGGCTACTCCCTGGAAGAAGGGGCGGCCGAGGAAGCCAAGCCGCGCGACGTGCCGAGCGAGCGGCGCCGGGTGACCGTCTTGTTCGCGGATCTCGTGGGCTTCTCGACGCTGGCCGAGCACATGGATCCCGAAGAGCTTCGCACGCTGATGGGGGAGACGTTCGCCGAGATCACCGCGCAGATCGAAGCGCGCGAGGGTTCGGTCGAGAAGTTCATCGGCGATGCAGCCGTTGCCATCTTCGGGGCACCCGTTGCCCACGAAGACGATCCGGAGCGGGCGGTCGCCGCCGCAATCGACATGCTCGAGGTCGTGGAGCGACGTTCGCCCGAGGCAGGCTCTTCGCTGCAACTGAGGATCGGGATAAACAGCGGCCTCGTCGTGTCCGGCGCGGTCGGTGACGGCAGCCAGACGGGCGTCATGGGGGATGCGGTCAACGTCGCGGCGCGCCTCCAGCAGAGCGCCGGTCCCGGCGAGATCCTGGTGTCGGACACGGTGTGGCGTCGCGTCAAGGACAACTATCCGACGGAAGAGGTCGGCGCCATCGAAGTGAAGGGGCGAGAGCAAGTCGTCGGTGCGTATCGGATAGCGGGCGTGCGCCGGCACGCGTCCCGCCGGCAAGCTCCGTTCGTCGGTCGACAGGAGGAGCTGGCACTACTTGATCTCTTGTGGTCGAGCGCAGCCAAGGGCAACACGCATATCGTGAGTGTCGTAGGGGAGCCGGGTGTCGGGAAATCGCGACTGCTGGGCGAGTTCCCTCGCCGGAGCGCGGGGCTCGACGTGCGCATCCAATGTGGGGGAGAGCGGGCTTTCGGTCCATTCCTCGACCTGATCGAACAGATCCTCGGCGGGATGCCGGGCGATGTCGAAGAGTTGAAGGCGAACGTTGCCGCGCTCCTCGGTGACGAAGAAACGACTCTCTTGCTCGGGACCTTCCTTGGCCTTGCCGGGGCGCCGCCATCGGTTCGCATGGCGGACGAGCAACAGAAGAAACAGGTCTTCGCCGGCGTTTGGCAGTTCCTCCTTGCCGCGTCGAAAGGTCTGCCGACGCTCGTCGTGCTCGAGGATCTCCACTGGGCGGACAAGGCGTCACTCGATCTCCTCGAGTTCCTGCTCGAGCGCCTCGGTGGGACGCCCCTGATGCTCGTGCTCGCGTACCGTCCGGGTTTCACGCAGGTGGAGCGCACCTCTCTCCGCTCGAGTCACACGGCGGTTCGACTCGAGCTCATGTCTCCGGAGGACAGCACGAAGCTCGCGTGTGGTTTCCTCGGAGTAGAGCATCTCCCCGCAGAGCTGCAGCGCGTCGTGGTGAAACGCGCAGAAGGCAACCCGTTCTTCATCGAGGAGCTGCTGCAGGCTCTGCTCGAGCTCGGTTCCCTTGCGGTGGTCGAGGGCAAAGCGGTGCTGGCGAAGGTGGATGTCGATGTGCCGGACACCGTCGAAGGCACGATCCTCGCGCGTGTCGACCGACTCGGCCCCCAAGAGCACACCGTGATCCAGCACGCGGCCGTGGTCGGTCGCAGCTTCTCGAGCGATCTGCTTCAGAGGGTCATCGGCGATGGCGACATAGGTGCATCCCTCGACGAGCTGGCGCGCGCGCAGCTGCTGTTGTCTCAGGGACCCGACCGCTGGAGCTTCAAGCATGGGCTCATCCAGGAGGTCGTTTACGACACTCTTCTGTTGCGCCAGCGCAAGGAGATCCACCGCAAGGTGGCTCAAGCCCTCGAGACGAGCGCGGCGGACGATCCCGCGCTGCTGGAAGTGCTGGCCGAGCATTACGCGCTCGGCGATGCCCCCGAGAAGGCGAGATCCTACGCAGTGGCTGCCGGAGACGTCGCGGCCGAGCGCATGGGTTTCGTCGAGGCCCAGCAGCGCTACGAGACGGCACTTCGTGTGTGGGGTGAAGGAGACGAGGAAGGCCGCGCGCGGCTTCTGTTGAAGCTCGGGAGAGCCGCCAACACAGCAGGAGACTCGACGGTTGCGAAGGCCGCTCTCCTGGAAGCCGAAGCAGCATGGCAGAGCCTCGGCAACGTGCGCCAGGCAGGATCCGCACTGGCGATACTGGGCCGCGCCTACTGGCGAGCCGGTGAGAGCGAGCGTGGCCAGGAGGTCTTGGACCGGGCGATCCGATTGCTGGAACCGGAAGGCTCCACCCCCGAGCTCGTCCAGGCGTTCGCGTGGGCGTCGAGCGCATTCATGCTTAGCGGCGACATGCACGAAGCCGCCGAGCTGGCGACGCGCGGGCTAACTCTGGCCGAAGAGTTGGACCTCCCCGGGTCGAGGTCGCATCTCCTCAACACCCTCGGTGTCTGTGAGGCCACGCTCGGAGACCCGAAGGGTGTGGATCGGATCCGCGCGGCTCTTCCGTTGGCCGAAGAATCGGGAGACGCCGAGGCGATCGGACGCGTCTACGTCAACCTTCCCGACACGCTCGACCGCTATGCCCTGTGCCGTGAGGGAGTCGAGCTGTGCCGTGTCGGCCGCCAGGTGATGCGCAAGCTGGGGTCACCGGACTTCGAATGGTTCATCGCCGCCAACGAGGCACACATGCTGGTTCGTCTGGGCGAATACGAAGAGGCCGAAGCTCTCGCGCAGCAGGCGATGGAAGAGGAACGGGCCATCTCGACGATCCCGGGGTTCATCAATGCCGGCAGCATCCTGGTAGCGATCTGGATGCGCAAGGGGCGTTACGACGAGGCTCGCGCGCTGATGGACGAGATCATGCCCCTGGCTCGGCCGGTCGGTGGGGTCGATTACCTCGGCCGCAACCTCCAGCAGGAAGCGGAGTTCGAGCACATCCGAGGCAACAACGCGCTGGCCAGGCAATCGATGGCCGAGGCGATCGAGATGGCCGAGGCAAGCCCGTCGATGGGCCACGTCATCGACCTGGTCGCGAGTGCGATGCGCATCCTTCCCGACCGGGGGGCCGCGTTGCTCGAACGGGCGAGGAACAGCGCCAGACATCCATCGTGGGAGGCGCCGTTGCTCGAAGCGGAAGCGGTCGCAACCGGTGACTCGGCCCTGTTCGCGAAAGCTGCGGACCTGTACGCGAGCCTCCACCTGCCCTACGAGGAGATCCAGTGTCGGCTGGACGCGGGCGACCTGGACCGCGCCCGCGAACTGATCGACGAGTACGACCTAGGGAAGGGCCCGCTGGGAGAGCGCCTCGAGCAACTAACTGCGGTGGGCTGATCGCCACCATCCGTCTTGTTGTTCACGCGGCCCCGTGCTTCGATGTACCGGCGGCGGGGGGAGGTTGATCGATGCGGACACTCCTGGCCGTCCTTGTTGTCTTTGTGGGAGCTTGCGGGGGCGATACCGATGGGGGTGGGGCCGCGTCATCACCCACGCCTCGAGAGAAACCGGCTACGAGCACAGATCTTGCCGGCGAGTGGCAACGGGACGATGGGCCGCACAAAGCGATCTTCTACGAGGACGGGACATTCGTCGTCGACGAGAACCCTCAACTGATCTACACGGCCCATCCGGCCGCGAAAGGGACTTTCGAGGTGGATGACGGAGCGATCACTTTCACCAGCAAGGGCTCGGAGATCTGTCAGCCGCGTGATACGTGGGTGTGGGAGGCGAGCTTGTTGCAGGACGGCCGGCTTCGAACGGTCGTGGTCGAGGATGGCCAGGGCTACTGTGAGATCGGACTCGGAAACGAGTGGACCTGGGAACGCGATTCCTGATGCAATTCGCTCCCGTCAGGGCGGCGGTGCGATAGCCGACATCCGAGTGAGGCGCGCGACGGCGGCAACGTTCCCCTTCCGCTCGTAGAGGCTGACCGCCTCCCGGACCAGCGAGGCCGATTCCTCCGAACGACCAGCGACCCCGACGACTTCGGCGAGAGCGGCAACGGCTTCGGCGTGCACATCGAGGAAGTCGGTGCGCGCCGCGATCGCCACTCCGTCGCGAGCGAGGCGCTCGGCTTCATCGATCTGACCGCGGCGAGACAATGCTTTCGCCCTCACGAGCCGCCATCGGATCTGCGCGTCGGCATCCTCGGGTATGGCCGAGCGTTCGGCGAGCTCTGTGAGCTCCACGACGTCTTGGTCTTTGCCCTGAGCGAGGAGGGCATCGGCGAGCATCGGTGCGAGTGTCGCGAGATAACCCAGCTCTCCCATCCGAACGAATGCGTCGTGGGCAGGTCGGAGCTCCCTCTCGGCGGCGGCGGCATCGTCCGCGAGCATCTCGATCTCGCTTGCCTGCTGCGCGACGCGCCACCTGAGCACCTCGAGGCCGAGCTCCTCGGCCAGCGCCTTAGACCGAGCGATCAGTGCGCGGGCGGTATCGAAGCGCGTGTGCATCGCTTCGAGATGACCACACACTCGCAAGTAGGTCACTTGAAGTGACCTACTTGCGTCCGCGGCTGCCCGGATCTTCTCGACCCGTTCCACGGATTCGTTCGCCGGTGTCGGTCCTACGAGCGTGGCGATCAGCACACCCTGCAGAGCTTCCACCTCTTGTGCTCGGTCACCCGCGTCGCGCGCGTGGCGCGCGGCTTCCTCGAGTTCCGTGATCGCGAGCGCGGCCTCGCCTCGCCAGAACCTAAGCATCCCTCCCAGATAAAGCGCGCGTGCCAGCGCCGCCTTGTCACCGAGCTCCTCGAAGATGGGGATCGCTACCTCGAGCTCGTGCACGACCTCTGCCTGGCCTACGCTCTGGCCCGGAGCTGTGTGGAGCTTGAAGTTGGCCAGTGTGACCGCCGCGTCGGCCACTACTCCGTGCTGACCCGCGATGCGTCCACTGGTAATGGCATCGGATAGAACCGAAACCGCGTGCTTCATCTGACCGGCTTCCCTCAGAGCTCGGCCCAAGTTAGGCAACAGATCGAGGCGCCGAGGGTCGTCCGTGGGAAGCAGGGCCGAGGCCCGCTCGAGGAGGTTTGCCGCCGCCGGCATGTCGCCGAGTGCGTAGGACCGTCGCCCGGATACGGCAAGTCGATCGGCAGCTTGCTCGGCGAGCCCTTGGGCCCTCGCGCCGGGCGGTCCGAGATCGATGAGACAGCGATACGCCCTTTCGAGGTGATAGCCGACGATCTCGTCGAGATGCTCACCTCGTTCGTCGAGCCAGACGGCATAGCGCTCGTGCAGATCGGCGCGCAGGTCTTTGGGTAGGCGTTCATAGGCCGCGTCGCGGATCAGCATGTGCCGGAAACGGAAGGTGTCCGCGGTCGCTTCGTGCGGCACGATCATCTCTTTGCGGACGAGTGCCGCCAGCTCGAAGCCTGCAGGCCGACGCCGGTTGGAAGATAGCTCCCTGAGCGCCTCCCACTCGAAGTCGAGACCCACGACCGAGGCGCGCTCGAGCAGATCCCGCTCCACGTCGGGGAGAGCGTCGAGACGAGACGCAAGGAGCGCGTGGATCGTCGATGGAACGCGATCGGTCTCGGCCCCTTCGATCATCATCGCGAGCAGCTGTTCGACGAACAGCGGGTTTCCTTCGGCGACCTCGTGGATGCGGTTGCGCGTTTTCTTGTCCAGATGCGAGGTGCCCAGCAGGCTCTCTAACATCTCCTCCGCCTCGATCGTGGCGAGAGGCTCGAGGATCAGGGCGGTGGTGTTGGCGCGTCCCGCGCCCCACCCCGGTCGCTCGTCCAGCAGTTCCGGTCGGGAGAGACACAGGAGTAGGAGCTGCGCGTCGCGAGTCCAGTCCGCGAGGTGCTCGATCAGATCCAGAAGGGTCGGCTCGGCCCAGTGGATGTCCTCGATCACGACAACCAGAGGGTGCTCCCGCCCGCGAGCTTCAAGAGCTTTTCGCACGGCCCAGGAGATGTCCTCCGGCGCTCCCGCACTGAGCGCCGCGTCCAGCTCGTCCCTGGCATACGCCGCTGCGAAAACGTCGCGCAATGGCCAGTAGGTGATGCCCTCTCCGTAGGGGAGGCACCGGCCGGAGAGCACGACCGCGCGGTCGGCTAGATCTTCGGCGAGGGCTCGGGCGAGCCTCGATTTTCCGATCCCCGGCGGACCGAGCACGGTCACGAGATGACAGCGTCGTTCGGAGACCGTTTGCTCGAAGGCCCTATGCAGATGCGCGACCTCTTCGCGTCGACCGACAAGGGGTGTATCGACGCGTCGTGCGAAGGCTGGTGCATCCTCGATCACGCGCAGCAGCCGGTAGGCGACTACAGGCTGGGCTTTGCCCTTAAGCGAGAGGGATTCGACCGGTGCGACTTCGACGGCGTTGCGAACGAAGGAGAGGGTCTCGTTGCTGAGCAAGATGTCACTCGACGATGCGGCTTGCTCGAGTCGGGCAGCCACATTGACGGCATCCCCGGTTGCCAGCCGTTCTTGGGTCGCGGCCTGGCCCGTCACAACTTCGCCCGTGTTGACCCCGATCCGGACCTCTAGCTGGATCCCGAAATCTCGGTCGAGCTCCTTGTTGAGGATGGCGAGTCGCTCGCGCATGTCCCATGCCGCGTGCAGGGCGCGCCGAGCGTCATCCTCGTGCAGCCGCGGGACCCCGAACACGGCCATCACGGCATCGCCGATGAATTTCTCGACTGTCCCACCGTGGTCCTCGAGCACTTCCTTCATCTCCTCGAAGTAGCGTGCCATGACTCGACGGATCGATTCCGGGTCGTGGTCTTCTCCCAGCGTCGTGGATCCCGTGATGTCCGCGAATAGAACCGTGACGATCTTGCGGACCTCGCGATCGAGTGCGGGGGCCAGGGCGGTCCCGCAGCTTCCACAGAAGCGCATCCCGGGGCCGTTTTCGTGACCGCAGCTCGGACAGATAGCCATGACCTCAGCTTAGGGAGCGGGCCCCCGCATTGTTAGGTGGTCCAGCGTCCAACTAATCTGGAAATGACCTCGGCAGGCGCCCAGCGCCTCCGCCTTCGACTTGTGTTCTGACCGGGATGCATATCTTGGGGCTTGTGCATCTGCACAGGAGGAAGGCGTGCCTCGCCGTCTAAGTGGCTGGCGACGGAGCCGTTGGTCCAAGGGAGGCGATCGTGGGTCGTTCGATCTGGCGCGTGCTGCTCGTTGTTCTCGTCGCGACCCTCGGGTGTGTCCCGCTGTTGACACGCGGAGCCGCAGCGATGGGGCCCGTGAAGTGCGACGCGGCCGACATCACCGTAGACGGGCGCGTCTTCCCCGAACCACGCCTGAGCGGGACATTCCTGAGCCTCAGCGAGTTCGAGTGTGGGATCTTCCTGCTGGAGGACCAGCACGGAGACCTGATCGACATCGAGCGGCTCGGACGCTCTGCGAGCGATCACCCGATCTACAACATCAAGCTCACGAACGAATCCATCCCCGGATCGGACAAGCGACACCTCTTCATCCTGAACTCGATCCACGGGAACGAACCTGCCGGCCGTGAGGGAGCGGCGCGCGTTATCGAAGACATGGTCGACGCTCGTTTCATGGCTTCTGAAGGATTCATCGAGGAGACGATGGATCGTTTCGTCGTCCACTTCGTGTTCGGCAATCCCGATGGGTGGGTCGACGGAGACATCCAAGGTCGCAACGACGCCGGGCTCTCCTATGCACGCGCGAACAACGGCAGCCCTAACCGAGACCTGAATCGCAACTTCCCGGTCCACGGCTTCCTGCGGACCAGTAACGGGACGCTCGACCAACCTGAGGGCCAGGGGATCAACGAGCTTTTCCTCCGACATGCCGACACGAATCACGACGTCGACGATCCCCAGCACCGTGGCTGGTATCTCGGCACGGACAACCACGGCCAGAGCGTCAAGCCGGTTGCGGCCTCGGGGTTGCAGATCGTCGGCCAGTTCGACTTCGAGAAGTCCGAACGTCTTGCCCATTTCGCCGACAACATCGAGGCCGCGATGGCCGAGTACAACGTTCTGAACGTGCTGCAGGAGCTCAACACGCTGACGGGCGGCACCGTCCGCCCCTACGAATGGGGAACCCTGTACGACATCCTGGGCTACTCGGCGTCCGGCTCGGGCATCGACTACTACAACACTCCCAACGTCGTGGAAGGCACCGGTTTCGCGACCGAGATGACCGCCTCTAACGCGCCTTACAACTTCGTGCTGCATCCGCATCTGCTCAACCAACTGTGGGTCGATTCCGTGCGCGCGATCAA
>Ga0299913_10001608_pt1 | contig 16937 bp, 12 predicted proteins | sample RVTome_9_FD_201360 | JGI IMG/M metagenome (GOLD analysis project Ga0299913, IMG submission 201360) | Soil microbial communities from uranium-contaminated site in the Upper Colorado River Basin, Wyoming, United States - RVT155D38 (version 2) ... | reverse complement strand
GAGTGCGGGGCGACCGTGCGGCGGCCGAGCCCGGCGCTGTTCTCGTTCAACTCGCCGCTCGGGGCGTGCGAGACGTGCCAGGGGTTCGGGCGGGTGATCGGGATCGACCGGGAGCGGGTGATCCCGGACCCGACGCGCACGCTGGTCCAGGGGGCGATCGCGCCGTGGAACACGCCGGCGTACGAGGACCTGTACGACGACCTCCACCGGGCGGCGCGGCGGCGGGGCGTGCCGATCGACGTGCCGTGGGAGGAGCTCGAGGCCGAGGCTCGGGCGTGGGTGTGGAGCGGGAAGGGCGACTTCTGCAACCTGGACGACTGGTTCGGGTGGCTCGAGCGGCGGTCGTACAAGGTGCACGTGCGGGTGCTCCTGGCGCGCTACCGGGCGTACGACCGCTGTCCGGAGTGCGCCGGGACGCGGCTCAAGCCCGAGGCGCTGGCGGTGCGGCTCCAGGGGGAGACGATCGCGGCGCTGACCGGGCGGTCGATCGAGAGCCTGCGGGCATGGCTGGGGGAGCAGCGGTGGACGGGGCGGCAGCGGGAGATGGCGGGCCACCTGCTCGAGGAGATCGGGGAGCGGGTCGAGGTGCTCCACCGGGTGGGGCTCGGGTACCTGACGCTCGACCGGCAGGCGCGAACGCTCTCGGGCGGGGAGACGCAGCGCATCCACCTGGCGGCGGCGCTCGGGTCGGGGCTGACCTCGACGCTCTACGTGCTCGACGAGCCGACGATCGGGCTCCACCCGCAGGACTCGGACCGGCTGCTCGGCCTCTTGCGCGACCTGGCGCGGCGGGGGAACACGGTGCTGGTGGTCGAGCACGACCGGACGCTGATCCGCGGGGCCGACCACCTGATCGACCTCGGGCCGCGGGCGGGGGAGCACGGCGGCGAAGTGGTGGCGGAGGGGACGGTCGAGGAGGTGCTCGCCCACCCGACCTCGCTGACCGCCCACTACCTGCGGGAGCGGCCGCCCACCGCGGCGCGCAAGCACCTGTCGCGCTTCCGGCGGGAGCAGGGGTGGGACACGCTGTCCGAGGAGGTCGGGGCGCGGCCGCGGGTGACGATCCGCGGGGCGCGGGCGCACAACCTTCGCGGGATCGACGTCGAGTTCCCGCTCGGACGGCTGGTGGCGGTGACCGGGGTGTCGGGCTCGGGCAAGTCGACGCTGGTCGAGAACGTGCTGTACGGGACGTACCAGCGGTCGCGGGGGGTGGTCGACGTCGACCCCGGGGAGTGCGACGAGCTGGTCGGGCTCGACGAGCTGGCGGACGTGACGCTGGTCGACCAGCGGCCGCTCGGGCGGTCGACGCGGTCGAACCCGGTGACCTACGTCAAGGCGTACGACGAGCTGCGCAAGCTCTTCGCCTCGACCAGGCAGGCGCGGGACCGGGGGATCACGCCCGGGCACCTGTCGTTCAACGTCGACAAGGGGCGGTGCCCGGAGTGCCAGGGGACCGGGGTCGTCGAGGTCGACATGCAGTTCATGGCTCCGGTGACGGTGACCTGCGACGTCTGCCAGGGGCATCGGTTCCAGCCGCGGGTGCTCGCGGTGACCTACCGGGGGCTGTCGATCGCCGAGGTCCTCGAGCTGACCGTCGACGAGGCGCTGGCGCGGTTCTCCGGGCCGAAGAAGGCGGAGCAGCGGTTCGTGCGGCGGCTCGCGATCCTCGCCGAGGTCGGGCTCGGCTACCTGCGGCTGGGGCAGCCGACCTCGACGCTCTCGGGCGGCGAGGCGCAGCGGCTCAAGCTGGCGAGCTTCCTCGACCGGCCGGCGATCGACGGGCGGCGGCTGTTCCTCTTCGACGAGCCGACGACCGGCCTCCACCTCGCCGACGTCGACCTCCTCTACCGCACCCTGCGCAAGCTGGTCGCCCGCGGCGACGGGGTGGTGGTGGTCGAGCACTCGACCGACCTCGTCGCGCGCGCCGACTGGATCGTGGACCTCGGCCCGGGCGGCGGCGTCCACGGCGGCGAGCTCCTCTACTCGGGGCCGGTCGAGGGCTTTCTCGAAGAGGGCGACAGCCCCACCGCCGACGAGCTCCGCAAGCACGTCCGCTGGGAGCCGGCGGCGGTCGGCGCCTGACGGCCACCCCGCCGGTCCCCGCGCCGCCGGTTCAACCTCCTGGAGCGCAGCGGGCCCGATCGGGCGAACCCTCCCGCGGCGCCGACGGCTTCCCCCGGTTCAAGGAGATCGAAGCCGGTTCAACGAAATCGATCGCTTCCTCGACTGCTACGTTGACCGTCGGTACGTATATGTAGTTGGGAGTCACCTCGGGAAAGCGTGGCGTGACCGTGGCCGACCGCACCGCCCAGGGCGCCGGATGACCCTCCGGGTCCTCCTGGCCGACGATCACCAGATCGTCCGGGAGGGCCTGCGCGCCCTGATCGAGCGGCTGCCCGGCGTCGAGGTGGTCGGCGAGGCGCGGGACGGCCGGGAGGCGGTCGAGGCGGCCGCACGCACCGACCCGGACGTCGTGGTGATGGACCTCGCGATGCCGTCGATGAACGGGCTCGAGGCGACCCGGAGGATCGTCGCCGCGCGCTCCGGCGTCCGCGTCCTGTGTCTGTCGATGCGCGCCGACCGCGACGCGGTGCTCGCGGCGCTCGACGCCGGCGCCTCGGGCTTCCTGCCGAAGGAGTGTGCGCCCGACGAGCTGGAGCGTGCGCTACGGGCGGTCGCCGAGGGCGGCACCTACCTGAGCCCCGCGCTTGCCGGCGAGGTCGTCGCCGCCTACCGCGAGGGTCGCGACGCCGGCCGGAATCGCCCCGCCCAGGGGCTGACCGCCCGCGAGCGGGAGATCGTCCAGCTCGTCGCCGAGGGGTGGTCCACCAAGGAGATCGCGGCCCGGCTCGGGGTCAGCGCCAAGACGGTCGGCACCCACCGCGAGCACATCATGGCGAAGCTCGGCGTACGTTCGATCGCCGGTCTGACCCGCTGGGCTCTGCGCGAAGGTCTGACCTCTTGACGGCGGGCGGCGACCCTCGTTCCCGGCCGCTTCCTCAGGGTTTCGGAAGCCCATCCTCGGGCATCTTCCCGATTGCGGCGGCCGCTCCTCGCATCGAGGATGGCGAGGCGGGCGACGGCTCGTCCGATCGAGAGGGCGGCTCGACCCGCGCAGGATCGACCTTCAGGAGTGCCATCGCCATGAAATCGCTTTCCCGTTCCCTCCTCCCGCTACTCGGCCTGGCCGCGGCGCTGTGCGCCCCGACCATAGCGAGCGCGCAGCTCTGCGCCTACGTGGTGACGACGCCCACGATCCAGGTGAGCAGCGAGCTCGGTATGGCCGTCGCCGCCGGGACGACCGTGGTCCAGAACCGTCCGACGAACATCAGCCCGGCGCCGCGCCCCGTGCTGCGCAGGTTCACCCTCAAGAACACCGGCTCGACGACCGCCCACCTCGGCACGATGACCCTGAGCAACACCTACGGGTCGACCCTCCAGATCACCAAGCAGCCCGCCTGTCATCTGCCGGCCGACGCGATCACCACGTTCGAGATCACCTTCAACACCAGCACCGCCGGTGACTACCCGACGCAGGTCCGGATCAACCGGATGGACGGCAGCTCGTTCTTCACCTTCAACCTGACGGCGAAGGGGGTGCTCATCAGCTCTCTGCCGGGGTGCCAGCCGACCCACCTGCGCGACGAGCTGAACCGGGCGATGCGGACGGGGACGCCGGCCTGGAGCTGCAACTGGATCGCGGGCACGAACTACACCTTCTCGACCTGGAGCGGCGGCGGCACCTCGGAGAACATCGCCGTGCTCGCGGCCGCGGTGGGGCTGTACGGCCAGCCGGTGATCAACACGAATCAGGACCTGCGGCTCTGGTTCCGCGACTACCTGAGTCTGCAGACCGGCGGCACGGCGATCAGCTCGACCCCGTCGAGCTCCAGCACGGTCCGCTGGTTCAAGGCGTCGGAGATGTTCTCCAACGTCTACGACAACGTGACCGTGCAGGCGGTCGTCGCGGCGCACGCCTGGGCCTGGAACAACCCGTCCGAGCCGCGGGCGAGCGAGATCCAGGTCTCCTCGCGCAAGTGGCTCAAGGCGAACTGGTACGCCTACGGGATGGCGACCGGATCGAGGAAGGTCACGTCGCTGACCGTGCTCGACGTCGACGGCGGGACCGGCGCGGCGGTCGACCGGGTCTTCAACACACCCGGCGAGGACATCCCGTCCTCGGCGAACCACTGGACGCCGATCGCCAGCCCGCGGTCGTGGACGTCGGCGTTTCTCGGCGTCGTGCCGCTCTTCGCGCGCGCCCAGAACCTCAACGTCCTCGCGCCGGGTGACAACGCCCAGGGGGTCAACGATCAGCAGGTCTACGCCTGGCTCGTGTCGACCTGGACCCGCACCGACACCAACGTCTTCGCCCTGAGCCAGGCCGACCGCGGCGCGATCGTCGCGATGCGCGACAACGAGACGCTGCCGGCGGACCTGTCGGCCGCCTTCTCGGGCCTGAAGACGGCGGCCAACCTCCACTTCCTGATGTGGGGCAACGCGCGGGCGACCGTGATGGAGCCGAGCACGCCGAACCGGGTCCACCACGAGGCGATCTTCGCGATCAGCTTCGACAACGCGACCGGGGCCGCCAGGATGCTCTCGCCGTGGAAGCACCACACGCAGGGCGCCGGGAGCTGCTCGTTGAACCACCCGACCTTCCCGACCTCGGTGACCGCGCAGGGAGACGGGGTGGCGCGCACGCTGACGCTGCCGAGCGGCTCGCTGGTCCACCACGTGCTGCTCACGCCGACCGGCCTCTCGGTCCTCTTCTGATCGCCCTCCCGCCGGGCCGGCCGCCGCCCGCCACGGCAGGGGCGGTGCGGCCCGGCCGGGAGAGCCCTTCGCGGCTGCTATCCTGCCTCCCCAAGGAGCCCGCAGGATGCCGCAGATCGACACCTTCGTCGCCGAGCTCGAGCACGAGGCCGTGCTGACCCGGCGGCTGCTCGAGCGGGTGCCGGAGGAGCGGCTCGAGTTCAAGCCGCACGAGAAGTCGATGACGCTCGCCCGGCTGACCGGCCACCTGACCGAGCTGCCGGTGTGGGGGAGGCTGGCCCTGACGACCGACCACTTCGATCTCACGGCGCCGACCGACCTCCGCCCCTTCGTGACGCCGGACCGCGCGGCGCTCCTCGAGCGCTTCGACGAGGAGCTCGAGTCGTTCCGCCGGACCGCGGAGGGGCGGAGCGACGAGGAGCTGGCCGCGTCGTGGACCCTGCGCAGCGGGGACCACGTCGTCCTCGAGATGACTCGCGCGTCGGTCCTCCGCCGGTGGGTGATCCACCACCTCGTCCACCACCGGGGGCAGCTCTCGGTGTACCTGCGGCTGCTCGACGTCCCGGTGCCCTCGATCTACGGCCCGTCGGCCGACGAGAGCCCGTTCTAGAGGCGCCGCTCCTCGTGGAGAGCTGGTTCCTGGAGCTCGGCGGGCGGCGGCTGGCGCTCGGGCCGGGGGAGACGGTGATCGGGCGCGGGCGCGACTGCGACCTGGTCGTCGACGACCCGACGGTGAGCCGCAACCACGCCCTGCTGTCGATCGCCGAAGACCGGGTGACGCTCCAGGACCTCGAGTCGTCCAACGGGACCTTCGTCGACGGGCGGCGGCTGCGCGGGGAGACGGTGCTGGCGGCCGGGGCGCGGCTGCGCTTCGGGCGGGTGCGGGGCGGGCTCGGCCGGGGCGGCGTCGCGCCGGGCCTCGGGCCGGAGGATCGCTTCTGCATCGCCTGCGGGGACTCGGTGCCGCGAGGCGCCGAGATCTGCCCTTCGTGCGGCGAGCCGCTGTCGCCGGAGCGGCGGATGAGCCGGTCCGAGGCGATCGGGGTGAGCGACGTGCTGCCGGTCGGAGAGGCGCTGGCCAGCCCGGCGCGGGGGCTCGACGAGACGCGCCCGCCGTTCCCGCTCTCCTGGGAGGCCGACCTCGACGCGACGGGAGCGCACGGGCCGTGGCGGCCCGAGGCGGCGGCGCCGGAGGAGGGTGCGGGACCGACCCGGGAAGCGGAGCGCGGCAGAGAGACGTCCCCGCCGGAGACCGAGCCCGCCGGCGGGGAGGGCGTCCGGGAGGCGGCGGTCCCGGAACCGCCCGCCCCGGTCGATCCCGTCTCCGAGGAGCTCGCCCTGGAGGAGCTCGACGCCCCGGAGCGCGAGGACCGGGGGGCGCCCCTCTTCCTCCCTGCCGCGGGCTTCTGGCGCCGGTCGGCCGCCGCCCTGGTCGACGGGATCGGCGTCGCCGCGGCCGGCGCCGCGGGATGGGCGGTCGCGGGCGCGGCGGGTCTCGCCGCCCCGGCCTGGCCCGCCTGGGCGAGCGGCCTCGCCGTGGCGGTCGTCGTCTGGCTCGCGGTGTCGGTGGTCGGCTGGAGCCGCTGGGGGACGACGCCGGGCAAGCGCTGGCTCGACCTCTGGGTGTGCGACCTCGACGGCCGGCCGGGGATCGGCGCCGGCCGGGCCTTCGGGCGCTGGCTCGGCTACCTGGCGAGCGCCGCGCTCCTCGGCACCGGCTTCCTCGCCGTCGGCCTCGGCGCCAGCCGCCGAGCGCTGCACGACCGCCTCGCCGGCACCTACGTCGCGCGCGGCGAGGGCGGACGTCGGCGCCGGCCCGGCCGCGGTTGATAGGATCGTCTCCCGCCGTCCGAGCCGTTCCCGCCCTTCCGATCGTGAACCGAACCGCCGCCTCCACCGCCCCGCCGTCCGCCGCCGCGCCCCCGGGCGAGGCGGGCGGGGACCGTTCGGGCTGGGCGTGGTGGGTCGGCACCGTCGCTGCGGTCTTCCTCGGCGCGGTCTTCCTCGTCGCCACCTGGGGCAAGGCGATCGACCCCGGGTCGTTCGTCGAGCAGATCCGGCTCGAGGGGCTCGACGTCGTGCTGCCCGCGGTGGCGGTCGCCTGGATCGCGCTGGCGCTCGAGGCCGGGGTCGGGGTGGGCCTGCTGGTCGCCCTGCGGCGGCTGTGGGTGCTGGTGCCGGGCGCGCTCCTGGTCGTCTGCTTCCTCGGCCTGACCGGGCGGGCCTGGTACCTGTCCGCCCACGGGCTGCGGGAGGACGCCGCGGGGTGCGGCTGCTTCGGCAACCTGCTCGAGCGCTCGCCGGCCGAGGCCTTCTGGCAGGACCTGCTGCTCCTCGGCCTGCCGATGGCGCTCGCCTTCGTCGGCCGGCCGCGCGGCGGCCGCACCTTCCCGCCGCTGCGCACGGCCCTCGTCGCGGTCGGCGTTCTGGCGACCCTCGCGCTCGCCTGGAAGGCGCCCGATCTGCCGCTCGACGACCTGGCGACCCGGCTCTCCCCGGGGGTCGAGGTGGCCGCGCTGTGCGCCGGCGGCGGGGAGTACCGGGTGTGCCTCGACACCCTGGCTCCGGAGCTGGCGGCCGGCGAGCACCTGGTGGTGCTGGCCGACCTCGAGGACCCGGCGTTCACCGGCGCGGTGGACGCCCTCAACGACTACGCGGTCGAGGCGCGCGGGCGGGGCGGAACGCCGCTCCTGGTGCTGTCGTCGGCGGCGCCGGAGGTCCACCGCGGTTTCTTCTGGCGCTGGGGGCCGGTGTTCGAGGTGCGGGAGGTGCCGGAGGCGCTCCTGGCGCCGCTTTACCGGCGGCTGCCGCGCTCGTTCCGGGCGGTCGACGGGCGGGTGGTGGAGACCTGGACCGGCCTGCCGCCCGCCGCCGCCCCGGCTGGAGGAGACGCGGCCGGCCGCGGGGCCGCACCGTGAGGCCGACCATCCAGATGCACCCTGAGGATGGAAGACGGAAGCCCGTCCGGAGGTTGTAGCCGACCATGAGCGATTCGAATCGATCCCGCCGCCCCGCCGGGGGCCCGCTCCGCGCCGCGGCCCTCGTCCTCGGCCTCCTCGCCGCGACCGCCGGGGTCGCCGCCGCGCAGGGCGCCGACGCCGTCCTCCAGAACTTCGTCCTCACCGGCGACTACGTCCTCCTGATCGACGGAAAGGAGGCCAAGGGCGCCGAGATCTACCTGTCCGAGCGCGTCCCGGCCTACCTGATCGTCGCCGATCAGCTCGCCTCGCCGGCCCTGCTGCTGCCGCGCGAGGGGGCGGTGCGCTCGGTGAGCTTCATGAAGCTCGCCAAGCGCGGCGGGACGATCGACGTCCTCGCCGACGCCGAGCTCGCCTTCGAGGGGCGCTTCCAGCTCCAGGGCGAGACGATCGGCTTCTCGGTCGGCGGCACCAAGGCGGCGCTGAAGCCGCGGCCGCACCTTCTCGGCCGGCAGGACCTCTCCGCCATGCTCGGCTACAGCCCCGAGTACCGGCGGAGCGCGGCGGCCTACTCGCCCGACGCCAAGGCCGTCTCGGCCCTCAAGTCGATCGGCAAGCCGGTCAAGGTGCGGGTCTACTTCGGCTCGTGGTGCTCGTTCTGCAAGCAGTACGTCCCCAAGCTCCTCAAGGTCGCCGAGCAGCTCGAGGGCTCGCGGGTCGACTTCGAGTTCTACGGCCTGCCCCAGGGCTTCGCCGGCGAGCCGATGGCCGAGCGCGACGACGTCAGCGCGGTGCCGACCGGCATCGTCTACGTCGGCGGCAAGGAGGTCGGGCGCATGCGCAGCCAGGACTGGCAGCGCCCCGAGCAGAGCCTCCGCCAGATGGTCTTCGGCACCTAGCCGTCCTGCCCGGCGGCCGCCCTCCTGTGGCCGCGCTCCCCTCGCTCGCTCAGCGCTGGAAGGCGTAGGAGAGCTTGAGGAAGACCTCGCGGCCCGACGGCTCGTAGCTCTCGCCGCGGCGGGCGGGGTCGGCGAGCAGCGTGCGGCCCTCGCCGTAGCCCACGAACAGCACCGTCTGCCAGTTGAGCTTGTAGGCGAAGAGCGCCGAGCCGGTGAGGTCGGCGGTGCGCTCGGGGACCGCGAAGGTGTAGAGCGCCGGGTCGCGCTCGGTCTCGACCCACTCGCCGATCAGCCGCAGGTAGCTCCGGGCGTCGAAGGTGTACTGCGCTCGCAGCCGGGCGACGTCGGCGGTGAAGAGCCGCCCGCGCGCCCCGGTCTCGTCGAGGTCGAGCCAGCGGCGGTCGGTGTTGGCCAGGAGCTCGAGGTGCGCGGTCGGACGGAGGGAGGCGAAGAGGCGCACGGTCGCCCCCTCGCCCAGCCGGTCGTTGGCGAAGTCGACCGCGTCGCCGACGTCGCCGGAGAGCCCGACGCGCGAGAGCTTGAGCGACGGCGTGAGCTCGATCTCGTAGTGGAGCTTCTCGGTCTCGAACAGCTCGGTGCCGCTGCGCACCTCGTCGAAGGCGAGTCTCAGGCCGACGAACGAGTTGAGCTTCGCGTTCATCCCGAAGCCGGGGGAGATCCCCTGGAAGACGACCTTCCCGTCGCGGTCCTCGGTGCGGTCGGCGATCAGATAGGAGCGGAACCGGCGCACCGCCCCGTCCTTCGGCCGCACGGTGTAGCCGACCTCGCCGTATCCCTCACGGAAGCCGACCTGGGGCACGAACCCGCTGTCGGCCCGGAACTCGTCGGCGAAGTCCCAGTACGAGCCGTACCAGTCGACGGTCTCGCCGCCGTGGCTCCACCAGATCCGCGCCGCGTGCCCCGACAGCTCGCGGCCGTCCCACGCGGCGGCGAGCTCGGGCCGGTTCGGGGTGCGCGTCTCGCTCCACAGGAGCTGCCCGCGCACCGTGTCCACCTCGGTCGGCCGCCACTCGAAGTCCGGGCCGAGGACCCGGTTGAAGGCGCTGCCGTCGGACTCGCGGTCGGTGAACAGGAACGACACGAACGAGCGGCCGACGTCGTGGCGCATGCGGCCGATGGCGACGGTCGAGCCGAAGTCCTGCGGCGCGAGGCCCGAGCCCAGGGGGCCGGGCAGGACGACGCTGCCGCCGCCCTCGTCGTCCGCGACGAGCAGGGTGTAGGCGGTGTCGCCCCACTGGCCCGTCGCCCGGGCCCCCCAGTCCGGCTCGGTGATCGTTCGGGTGTAGACGGCGCGGATCGGCGACGCGAACAGGTCGATCCCCTCGAGGAAGAACGGCCGCTTCTCGGGGAAGAAGAGCGCGAACCGCTCGTTCGCTTCGATCTGCGGCACGTCGGCCTCGATCTGCGAGAAGTCGGGGTTGATCGTCGCGTCGAGCGCCAGCCCGGCGAAGGGGAGCCACTTGACGTCGAGGCCGAGCTCGCCCTCGGCGGAGCCGTCCTCGAGCGGGGTGCCGAGGCCGGCGCGCGGCGCCGAGCTCTGCGCCGCGGTGGCGTACGGCGCGACCACCAGCGAGCCCCCCTCCGGCAGCCCCTGGAGCCCGCGCAGCGGGTGGCTGTGGCAGATGAAGCAGTTCTCGTCCCGCGGCAGCTTCGAGGTGAAGTGCTGCGTCCGGAAGTCGCGCGGCATGTTGCGGTAGAGGAGGATCCCCCACTCCGGCGAGGCGCCCTGGTAGCGGAGCGAGGAGAACGGCACCCGCATCTCGAGGGTCCAGCCGGTCTCGGTGATCTGCGCCCTCGACTCCCAGAAGAAGTCCGGCGAGTCGTCCTCGCCCGAGTCGTCGGAGGTCAGCGCGTCGTACTGCACGCCCCGCGGGTTGGTCAGCAGCAGAACCGCCGTCTTGCCGTCGTTCGACGTGTCGAGGATCACCCCTCCGTAGTCGGCGTAGTTCCCGCCGCCGATCTGGTCGTGGTCGCCGAGCGGCGCCCGGATCGCCTCGGGCCGGGGGTCGGAGAACTCGAAGGCGGCGTAGAAGAACCGGTCGTCGTAGGTCAGCAGGGCGGCGTTCGGCGACTCGACCGGCAGGTTGTCGCCGGGGTTCGTCTCGTACCACGTCTCGACCCGCGTCGCCCCCTCCCAGCCCGGGTCGTCGATCCGCCCGTCGACCTCGATCGGCCCGGCGGCGCGGGAGATCGTCAACGGCTCGCCCCGGGTCGGGCCGTTCCGCCCGGCCGGCGGGGCGTCGTCCTCCGGCGCCTGGGCCCGGGCGGCGGGAGCGGCGGAGAGGGCGGCGAGGAAGCTGCCGAGGACGAGAGCGGCGCAGGCGACGCCTGGCGCTCTCCGCGGGAGGCGCGGGCACGACGGATCGGTTCGCACGTCCGGTGATACGGATCTCCGAACCGCGGGTTCTACCCTTCGGCGGGACGGTTTACGGATCTTTTACGTCGCTCGGGCGAGGCGATGCGGGCGAGCGGCCGGCGCGATCCGGCGGAGATTCCGGGTCAGAGGCGGTCCGACGCGGCCCCCAGCACCTCGGAGGTCGACGGGTCGACGAGGAAGGCGGCGACGCCGAGCTCCTCCCGCGACCAGGCGGGGTCGAGCTCGAGGATCGCGCGGGCGCGTGGCGTCGGACCGTCGTCCGCGCCCCAGGCGGCCGCCCGGACGAGGCGCCGGACCACCCGGTCGTTGCGCAGCGTGCGGTCGGCGTTCTCGCCCCGGCCCACCGGCGTGACCAGCCCGTCCTGCCACAGCGCCACCCACGCTTCGACCCGCCGCGGCCGGGACGCCTCCGGGAGCCGAGCCTCCAAGGTCGCGGGAAAGCGCCCGTCCAGCACCTCGCCGAGCGACAGCGTGAGCGCGGCCCGGGCCGGCGCCGCCAGCGCCTCGCGCACCGCGGCCCGCACCTCCCGCTTCTTCGAGCCCACCAGGTGCCGCCGGCCGCCGACGACCAGCATCGGCGTGTAGACGCTGTCCGCGCCGAGCGCCCGCGCATACCGCCGCTGCCGCTCCGACCAGCGCGCGTCCGAGAACGGGTCGCGCCAGCCGAGCCGGTTCCAGTAGTCGACGTGGAACGCCAGCGGCACGACCCGGCCTGCGAGCTCGGGATCCTCGGCAAGCCGCGAGAGCAGCTCGTCCGCCGGCGGGCAGCTCGAGCACCCCTGGGAGGTGAACAGCTCGACGAGGACCAGCCCGCCGCGGGCCGCTCCGGTCCGGTCCTGCGACGCGTCTATCCCTTCACTCTCCCGGAGCCCCGTGTCACAGGCGAGGAGAGCCTCGCCTGCGAGGAGGATCGCGACCGCGAGCACTATCCTCACGGCGGTGTCCTCATCAACAGTGCGGGAGCGATCGCGAGTGCCCAGCTCGTGAGCGAGCCGAGAAGGAAATACTCGGTGACGATGTCGATCTGTCTCGGCCCTGCGGCGGCGCGAGCGTCCTCTTCGGCGCGCGCGCTTCGCGAGATCTCCGGGAAGCGCAGCAGGCTCTTCGCGGAGACGACGAGGGCCGCGGCGGTCGGGTCGCCGGCGATCGCCAGGGCGAAGATCAGCCAGCGCTCGAGGATTCCGATCAACCGTCCTCCTCTCAGGGTCTGCTCGGACTCCCGCCAGCGCGTACCGGCCGATGTCAGGACCGCCTTCACGACGCCGTTCGCCGGCGAGCCCAAGAACAGACCGAGGGAGAGGAGCAGCAAGAAGCTCTCGGGTCGAAGGGTCCAGACGGCCGGGAACGGTGCAAACCTCAACCACTGATCGATGAACGCCGGGCTCGCCGAGTAGAACGTCGCGGCGAGGACGGCCGCGCCGCCGACGGTGACGGCTAGGGTACCGAGCGCGAGCCTCGGCCGTGTCCACGCCGTTCCGCTCGTTCGGTTGCCCTTCGCGATCAGCCAGACGACGGTGCCGACGGTCGCGACGAGGGTCAGCACCAGCCGCTCGGCGTGGTCGTCGAAGAAGATCATCGAGCCGAGCCCCGAGACGACCCCGGCCGAGACGATCCCCGCCCAGACACGCGCCCGGCTCGAGGGCTCGCTCGCCAAACCTCCGGCGACGTAGTCCCCGATGGAAAGGGTGAGCAGGACGGCGGCGAGAAAGGTCATCTCTGGAACTTCATCCTTCCCCATCTGCCTCTTCGTAGGCGACGAGGCTCTCATGGGCGCGTAGCAGGGCGCTCGGGCCGCGTCCTCGCTGGCGGCTGGAGACCGTCGACTGAGTGATCCCCAGATCGTCGGCGATCTCCTGTTGCTTGCGGCCCCGGAAGAGGGCCGTTGCGACCTTGGCGTCCTTGACGTCCATCCGGTGGAGGACCTGATCCCGGCAGAGAAAGAACGCATTGATCAGTCCTTCGGCCGGATGGTCCTCCGCGGCGAAACGAGTCGAGATTCCGTCCGGCCATCCCTTGGCCTGACCCTGGAGCTCTGCGACCCGCTCGATCGCTTCACGAGCCCTCCACCATCCCTTTCCGACCTGGGCGATCGGTGCCTGGGCCGCTGCGGAGAGATCGACCGTTCCCCAGCCGAGACCGAAGCGGACCTCGACGTCTCCTTTCAGCCGGAGAGAGGTGAGGAGCACCGCATGGGCGGCTTCGGAGAGTCGCTGGTACGCCCCTTGGAACTCGTCACCCACCCCGAGCCTCAGGGGCAGCCTGGCGGGGACCAGCTCCTCGACCCAGTCCAGAGTCGAGATCAGGCGGTCGAGCAGGGCACGTTGGTCCGGGAACGCTCGAGACCTGACCACGTCACCGATGACGGTATAGAGACGCGAGCTCGTCGCGAGATCGCTCATGGAGCGATTGTCTACAGATATCGCTCTGGTGTCAATAATTGGCCGAGATCGCTCCCAGGGCGATCTCGGCTCAGTACGCGTTGTGCCGGAGGCCGTGGCGGAGGGTCATCCAGAGGATCTTGAGGTCCAGGGTCAGGGTCCAGTTCTCGATGTAGTAGAGGTCGTACTGGAGGCGCTTCTTGATCGAGGTGTTGCCGCGCCAGCCGTGGACCTGGGCCCAGCCGGTGATGCCGGACTTGACCCGGTGGCGGACCATGTACTGCGGGATCTTGTGCTTGAACTCCTGGACGAAGGCGGGGCGCTCGGGGCGCGGGCCGACGATCGACATGTCGCCGCGCACGACGTTCCACAGCTGCGGCAGCTCGTCGAACGACCAGCGGCGGAGGAGCTCGCCGACGCGGGTGCGGCGGGGGTCGTCCTTGACCGCCCACACCGGGCCGGTCGAGGCCTCGGCGTCGACCCGCATCGAGCGGAACTTGAGGATCATGAACTGGCGGCCGTCGAGGCCCATCCGCTCCTGGCGGTAGAAGATCGGCCCGCGGTCCTCGAGCCAGATGAGCGCCGCGACGACCGGCAGGGCGGGCAGGAGCGCGAGCAGCGCGGCGCTCGCCACCGCGACGTCCATCACCCGCTTGACCAGGCTGTTCCAGCCCTGGAGCGGCACCTGGGACAGGTTGATGACCGGGGTGCCGTCGACGTCCTCGAGCGTCGCCTTGAGGGTCGCGTACTGCAGGATGTCGGGGACCAGCTTGACGTCGACGCACTCGCGCCCCACCTGCTGGAGGATGCGGAGCATCTTCTTGTGCGCCTCGAGCGGCAGGGCGACGTAGACCTGGTCGACCGCGCGCTCGGCGATCACCTCGCTCGCGTCGCGGGTCGGGCCGAGCACCGGTACCCCCTCGATCGCCTTGCCCTGCTTGTTCACGTCGTCGTCGAGGAAGCCGACGACCTCGAAGCCGAGCTCGCGGTGGGCGAGGAGCTTGCCGGTGATCTCGCGGCCGAGGGCGCCGGCGCCGACGACCAGGATGCGCTGCAGGTTCTCGCCGTGGAGCCGGCGCCGCCGCAGCCAGCCGCGAAGCGCCGCCCTCCCGGCGACGACGAGCAAGACGTCGAGCCCCGCGAAGAGCGCGAAGAAGGCGCGGCTATAGGTGTAGTACTCGAAGGTGCCGTCGGGCCGCATCGTGCCCTGGGGGCGCCACCAGGTCATGAAGAACGACACGAGCACCGTGGCCAGCAGCACGGCGAGCACGACGGTCAGCGCCTCGTCGACCCGGCTCCGCCCGCGGCGCACCTGGTAGAGGCCGTGGAAGTAGAAGACCACCGCCCAGGTGGCGAGCACGACCGGGAGGAGCTGGAGGTACGGGACGAAGGACTCCGGAGGGTTCTTCCGGAGGACCTCGGTCAGCGGGTCGAAGCGCAGCCACCAGGCGGCGGCGAAGGCGGCGAGGGTCGCGGCGAGGTCGGTGGACAGGTACAGACCGGCCGTGACTCGATGCCGTGTACGGATCAAGGGGTCCCTTCCGTGGCTGGGTCCGCGCTCGTGTCCATCCGTCTCGCCTCGACGAAACTTCGGAACCTTTCGCGGAAATCTGCGCGGGAGAACGCTTCGGCCCGGGCGCGAAGGTTCAATGCATTGAAGCCGATCCGGCGGCATTTGTCAATCGCCGCCGCGAGCCGGTCGGGGTCGCCGGCGCCCTCGTAGAGCACGCCGTGGACGCCGTCCTCGACGACGTCGAGCACCCCGCCACGGCCCAGGGCGACGACCGGGGTACCGGAGGCGAGCGCCTCGACCGAGGCGATCCCGAAGTCCTCGACGCCGGGCTGGAGGAAGCAGGCCGCCCCCCGGTACAGCCGGGCGAGCTCCTCGCCCTCCACCCGGCCCCGGAACCGCGTGCGGAGGGCGCCCATTCCCTCGAGCGGCTCCCGCTCGGGCCCGGTGCCGACGACCACCAGGTCGAGCCCCGCCCGCTCGCTGGCCGCGACCGCGAGGTCGATCCGCTTGTACGGCGCCAGGGCGGAGACGACCAGGGCGTAGGGGCGGTCGGCATGCCAGCGCTCGGCGGGGGCGGTCTCGCCCGGCGTGAACGCCTCGACGTCGACCGGCGGATGGATCACCTCGGCGTCGCGGCGGTAGTAGCGGCGGATCCTCCGGGCGACGAACCGCGAGTTGGCGACGAAGGCGTCGACCCGGGCCGCCGACGCCACGTCCCACGCCCGCAGCGCGGTGAGGACCAGCCCGCGCAGCCGGGCGCCGAGGCCGCGGCGGCGCGGGAAGTAGGCGTGCTCCTGGTCCCAGGCGTAGCGCATCGGGCTGTGGCAGTAGCAGACGTGGAGCGCCCCCGGGGCCGGGATCGCGCCCTTCGCCACGCAGTGGCTGGTCGACACGACGAGCCGGTAGGAGCCGAGGTCGAAGTCCTCGACCGCGGCGGGGAAGAGCGGCAGGTAGCGGCGGTAGTGGCGGCGCACCCCGGGCGCGCGCTGGAGGAAGCTGGTGTGGATCGGGTGCGACTCGAGCCGCGCCGAGACGCTGGTCGGGAAGTGGAAGAGGGTGAAGATCGGCGCCCCCGGCCACAGGAGGGAGAGCTCCTCGAGCACCTTCTCGCCGCCCCGCATGCCGGTGAGCCAGTCGTGGACCAGCGCGACGCCGCCGGCCGCGGGGGCCGCGCGGTCCCGGTCCGCGCTCGCCTCGCCGCCACTCATCCGGCGGGCTTCTCGCGCGCGGCGGGGGCCACCTCGGCGGCGGCGCGCGGCCGCCCTGCGGTCCGGTCCCGGCCGCCGCCGAGCAGGCGCCGGCGGCCGGCCGCGGCGGCGATCGTCCGCTCGTAGATCTCGAGCGTCCGCTCCGCGGTGCGCCGCCAGGAGAAGTCGTCGGCCCGCCGCCGGCCGAGCTTGGCCAGCGACTCGCGGTGGTCGGCGTCGCTCATGCAATGGCCGATCGCCTCGGCCATCGCCTCGACGTCGAGCGGGTCGACGAGGTGCGCGTACCCCTCGGCGACCTCCTTCAGCGCCGAGGTGTTCGAGGTGACCACCGGCACGCCGGAGGCCATCGCCTCGATGACCGGCAGCCCGAACCCCTCGTAGAGCGTCGGGTAGAGGAACAGCGTCGCCCCCTGGTAGATCGCCGGCAGCGCCTCCGCCGCGACGTGCCCGAGCAGCACCACGTCGTCGCCGATGCCGAGGTGCTCGGCCCGCTGGCGGATCTTGAACTCGGCCGCCGAGCGATCGCCGACGCAGACCAGCGGCGCCGTGAACCCGGCCCGCCGGCGCGCCCGCGCGTAGGCCTGGACCACCCGGTCGAGGTTCTTGTGCGGCTTCGCCGCGTTGCCGACGAAGAGGACGTACGGCCGCGAGATCCCGAGCTGTCGGTGCCAGCGGTCGACGTCCTCGGCCGCCAGCCGCTGCCGGAAGACCTCGTCCACCCCGTTGTAGACGACCTGGATCTTCGCCCCGTCGACGTCGAAGTAGCGGCGCAGGTCGGCCTTGGTGTTGCGCGACACGGCGACGACCCGGTCGGCCCGCATCAGGGTGCGGTGGATCATCCGCTGGG
>Ga0299913_10001607_pt1 | contig 16947 bp, 16 predicted proteins | sample RVTome_9_FD_201360 | JGI IMG/M metagenome (GOLD analysis project Ga0299913, IMG submission 201360) | Soil microbial communities from uranium-contaminated site in the Upper Colorado River Basin, Wyoming, United States - RVT155D38 (version 2) ... | reverse complement strand
CATCAATGATCCGGACGCCGGGATCGCCGTTGATACCCATGTAGGCCGGGTGGCGGTTCGCCTCGGTCTCACCCAGCGGGGCCCGAAGGACGCCGTGAAGGTCGAGCAGGATCTGATGGCGTGCGTACCCAAGGATAAGTGGCTCGTGATCACGGACCTCTTGATCGAACACGGACGCAACATCTGCGATGCGAAGAAGCCCCAGTGCGAGCGCTGCCCGATCGAGCCGCTCTGTCCTTCGTCCCAAGAGGCGGGCTTCCCGGACCTCTACCGCGTCGCCATGTCGAAGAGGCCCAAGCTACCCAAGCGCACGCCCAACACCTAACTTTTCTCGATCCACCCCACCACGGGTCGGTATCTGAGAGAAGTTCGTATCTGAGAAAAGTTCGTAGGGTGAGGGCATGAAGAAGGTGATCCTTGCAGCGCCCCGTGGCTATTGCGCAGGTGTCGACCGCGCCGTGCAGATGGTCGAGCGCGCGATCGAGACCTGTGGAGCGCCTGTGTACGTGCGCAAGGAGATCGTCCATAACCGCCACGTGGTGCAGGAGCTCGAGAAGCGGGGCGCGATCTTCGTCGAGTCCGAGTCCGAGATCCCCGAGGGGGCCGTGTGTGTGTTCTCGGCCCACGGAGTGTCCCCGGAGGTGCGCCGAAGCGCCGATGCCCGTCACCTCCAAGTGATCGACGCGACCTGTCCGCTCGTCACGAAGGTGCACCTGGAGGCGAAGCGTTTCGACAGGTCGGGCCGCAAGATCGTCCTGGTCGGGCACGAGGGACACGAGGAGATCGAGGGCACCGCCGGAGAGGCTCCGGCCTCGACCTTCGTGATCGAGAGTCCCGACCAGATCCGAACCCTTCCGATCTCTCCAGACGAACCCGTCTCGTACCTGACTCAGACCACCTTGTCGGTGGACGACACGCTTCAGACCGTAGAGGCTCTCCGCGAGCACTTCACGGATCTCACCGGCCCCCGCAGCGACGACATCTGTTACGCAACCCAGAACCGCCAGGTCGCGGTCAAGGCGATCGCACCGGAAGCCGACGTGGTACTGATCGTCGGAGCGTTGAACTCCTCCAACTCGAACCGGATGGTCGAGGTCGCGAAGGTGGCGGGCACCCCGGCCTACCTCGTCCCGGACGTATCGCAGCTCGACCCCGCGTGGCTCGAGGGGGCCGAGACGGTCGGCGTCAGCTCGGGGGCGAGCGCGCCGGAGGTCCTGGTAGACCGGTTGCTCGAGAAGCTCGCCGAACTCGGATACGGAAACGTTGAGACCCGCGAGATCACGACCGAAGACGTTACGTTCTCACTGCCCCCTTGGCTGCGCGAAGAGGGAGAGGTGCCGGCTCCCAGCTAGTCCTAGCTGGCGATCGTCTGCTCGACCTCGTTCGCGAAGTCGAAGTCCCATGGGGTGAGGCCGCCTTCCGCATGGGTGGTGAGTACCAGCTTGACCTTGTTCCACCTGATGTCGATGTCGGGGTGGTGGTCCTTCTGCTCGGCGAACTTGGCTACGTCGTTCACGAACTTCATCGCTTGGTTGAAGTCGTCGAACTCGAAGACCTTCTCGATGGACTCACCTTCACGCTCCCAGTCGCCCAACTCGTCTAGGCGCTGTTCGATCTCTTCGTCGTCGAGTAGGTCGCTCACCCTTGAACCCTCCTGGAACTGATGTCTGTGTCCGGGGAATGTACACAATGCCGGGCGTGGTGCAAGCCGCCCCCGCTGGGGGAGGTCGAGGCTATAGTCCGGTCCCTATGGAATACGGGATAGGTATCGGCGGACCCCTCACGATGATCGGGCCCATGGCCAAGATGGTCGAGGACGCCGGGTTCGAGTCCTGCTGGGCGGCCGAGACGACGACCACGGCCTTCATCGCCTGCGCTGCGGCCATCCAGGCGACCTCGACGATCACGGTGGGCACGGCGATCGCCCTTGCCTTCCCCCGATCGCCGACGATCACGGCGATGGAGACCTCCGACCTGGACGAGCTTTCCGGGGGCCGGTTCATCATCGGTCTCGGGACACAGGTCAAGCGGATCAACGAAGAGCGCTTCTCGGTGAAGTTCGAGCATCCCGCTCCCAAGATGAAGGAATACGCCGAGGTCATGCGCACCGTGTGGGCCGCGAACCGCGGCGAAGACCGGGTGCACGAGGGTCGTTTCTACACGGTGACGCGCCCCGTCTTCGGGGCCAAACGCAATCCGCCACCGCGTGACGTGCCGATCTACTTCGCGGCTGTCGGCAAGATCATGGCGCGTACGTGCGGCGAGGTGGCCGACGGGTTGCTGGCTCATCCCATCGCGTCTCCCAAGTACTGCGAAGAGGTGATCAAACCGGCGATCGCCGAGGGAGCCGAGCGCGCCGGGCGGAAGCCTGAAGCGTGCAGCCTGACCACGGATTGGCTGATCTCGATCTCCGACGACGTCGACATGGCCCGCCGCGAGGTGAAGCTCCAGATCGCGTTCTACGCGACGACCCGCACGTACACGCCGATCCTCGAGCTACACGGCAAGGCACACATCGTTCCCGACCTGCGCGCCGCGCTCGATGCCAAGGACAAGGAGCGCATGATCTCGCTGATCGACGACGAACTCTGCGACGCGATGGCCGCGGTAGGTCCTGCGGACGAGGTCAAACAGAAGATCGACTCGTGGAGCCATATCGCCGATCGCCTGATGTGCGCAGGCCCGTGGTACGGCCCCGACCCCGGCCGCATGATGGAGAACTACATGGCGATCGTAGAGACCTTCGGCCGCAAGTAGCTCGGTGCGACCGGCCCCATGCGGGGCCTATGGGCGCGCTAGACCTGTTGTTGGGTGCTGATCACTTCTACGCGGTCGGCCTTCCAGCCGCCGTCTTGGGTGTCGATCAAGGTGATCTTCAGGACGTAGTCGATCGTCGAACCGCCGGGGTTGCTGTTGGATTGAGCGGTCTGGGTCACGTTCATGAGAGCGATCGCTTCGGAACCGCTCCGGAAATAGACGTCGGGGCCCTTCAGGATGCTGCCGCGCGAGGATGCCGATGCCTCCTCGAGGGCTGCTCCGAGCCCGGCACCTGAGGAGAGCACCTCTTCGTACTGCTCGCGGAAGTTCCCGGTGGCGATGCCCAGCATCTGATCGGCGACCTCCTCGAGATTCGTCGAGTCATAGTTGAGCAAGAGGGTCGCAACCCGCTGGGAGATCTCTTGAACCTCGGGTGACTCGTCGGCGAGAACGCTTCCCACGTCCTCGGAGGACACATCCGACGTCAGGTAGAGGTAGCCGAACACCGCGGCCGCTGCGAGGGAAACGACGAGCAACCCGGCGAGGAGGGGTGTCAACCACCCGCGCTTCTTGGGATCCCGCGCGCTCGTTTGGGCAGCAGGGAAGTCGCGCCCCACCGCCATGTCTCCGCCCAGCTCGTCGCGGCGCGCGTCGGTATCCGTCGAGTTGTCCATCGGTTACTCCTAGACGCCGTTGAGGTAGAAGAGCGTCCAAGACCAGTCGGACATCCTCGAGGGCAGCGAGGTTGACGATCCGGAGTTCGAACCCGCGCCGGGGAGGAAGCCGATCCCATCCCCGTTGCCTGCGCTCTGGTCCGCCGACCGATCCGCCGACGAAGCGGCTTGGTCTGAGCCCCCACCGCAGCGGAGCTTCTTGTTCGGTGGTCGGTCGGAGCGATCTTCCGGCGAGCGCCTGGACGTCCCATAGCTACAGGCCGGGTTGCCCTGATCCTGGACCAGTCCGAACCGGACGAGCCCGGTGCCCGACTCGAACGATCTGTTCACGCCCTTCAGGGCGGTTGGAAGGAATCGCAGGATGCGCTTGAGGTCGTCCCCGTGATCCGCCTGGATGTCGTTGACCTCGCCGAAACGGATCAGGAATTCGTTCACCGCGGCCCGGTTCTCTCGTAGCAGAGCGATCGCTTCGTCCGAGGTCAGGTTCGTGTTGCGCATCAGCCGTTCGATGTTCTCCGTGCTGATCGCCAGCGATTCGCTGACGGTGACCAGCTGGCGTACTGCGGTCGCGAACTCCTCGCGCGAGTTGAGGAAGGCGTCGCCGACCTTGGTGCCCGATCGCAGGATCCCCTCGAACTCGGGAGCGCGTTCTGCAAAGACCTCCGCGAGGTCGGCGCTGGCCTCGATGATCGTCGCGATGTCCGGTCCGGTTCCCGTCAGGCCGATGCCGAGGGCATCGATGGCCCCCTTGAGATCCTCCGGCGGGACCCCTCGGAGGACCGCTTCGAGAACGGTCAACAGCTCCTGGGTGCTGACCGGGATAGATGTCTGTGCCAACGGGATCGTGTCGCCATGCTCGAGCACGGGACCGTCGTCGGTGGCCGGGAGGAGATCGACGAATTGTTCACCTACGGCACTCTTGAACATCACGCGTGCCTCGACGTCCTCGGCCGGGATCTTCGTCTCTTCTCTGATCAACAGCTCGATCTCGACGCCCTCTTCCACGACGTTGAGCTCGCCGACCTGCCCGACCGTGACACCACGGTAGGTGACCTCCTGGTTCGTGAAGACACCTCCGGCGTCTTCGAAGATGGCTTTGATCGCGTAGCGATCCTGTAACACGGAGAGCACCTGGGTCGCCATCGCATACGACAACCCCAGGCCGAGCACGAGGAACGCGACGATGTTGACGCGGATCCTCATCTTGGGACTGAGCTTGCTCATCGCCCGCCCTCCAGTGGCCGCATAAGGATCATCTCGGTGCCGTTATCGGGGGCTGCCGAGGCGCTGCGTGCATCGGGGTCGTCCACGCCGTCGGCCTGCGGGCACTGCTCGCCCGGCCCGTAGTCCTCCTCGCCTGCCTGACAGACGTCGAGCTGGAGGTAATCGCCCGGCATCGATTCCGGCCAGAACCGAGCGAACGATGCGAGGCTCTGGAGCGCGTTGCGCAGGTTGGCGCTGTTGGCCACCAGCGTGTCGAGGACCGGGCGCAGGTCTCGGAATTGATCACTGAGGCTGTCGTCCGTCTGCTCGAGGAGCCGGACGGCGACCTTCGTGAAGCGATCGAGGGAGAAGAGCAGCGTTCTCAACCCGTCCTTGTTGTCGGCGAGCACTCCGGAGGAGTCCGCGAACGACTCCAAGAAGCGCTGGAGGACGGGCGTTTGATCGATCAAGGTCGCCGCCACCGAGTCCAGGTGATCGACGGCCCCCGCTATCTCGGACTTGCGATCGGCGAGCAGATCCGTGAAGCCGCGCAGGTCAACGAGCACCTCGCGCAGCTCGTCGGCGTGATCGCGCAGGATCTTCGCCTGAGCGGACGTGAACCGGTTGATCTGTTCGAGGTTCCCGGTTCCGAGGATGCCTGCGAGCTTCGCGAAGACCTCTTCGAGCTCCGTCGCTTTGGATGTTTGATCCGAGGTGAGGATCGCCCCATCTTCGAGGTAGGGCTCGCCCTCGGAGCGCGCCTGCAGGTCGACGAACTTCTCGCCGAGCAAGGACGTCGTCCGGACCACCGCGAGCACATCGGCCGGGATCTTCTCCTCGGGGTTGAGACACATCGTGACCTGAGCTTCCCAGCCGTCCAGCTCGATCTTCTTGATCGTTCCGACCTTCACGTCGGATGACTGGACGTTCGCGTTCTCAACGAGGTCACCGACCTGTGCGAACTTGCCGATGATCTCGGTGCCGTTGCAGGCGGTTTCGAAGCCGAGCACGGCGCACGACGACATCAGAACGGAGGCGACCACTCCAAGAGCGATCCTCATCGCGGCGCCTCGCGTCATGATCCCCACCCCAGGAATCCGAGGAATCCGCCGAACCAGTCGCCGATACGGGACGCGAGCGATGGGGGAGACGTGCCGGAGACGGTCTCTCCTGCTGCATTGCCGGTCAGGCCGTCCAGGCCGTCCAGGCCATCGAGCGTTCCGTCGAGATCGGGGATGTCCCCGACATCGTCTATCTGCTTGAGGTCCTCGAGGATGCCTCCGTCACCGGTGATCGCGTCCTTGAGCTCTTCGCACTCGCGCGCGAGGCGCCGGAGCTTCTTCTTCAACGGCTCGACGATCTCTTCCATGACTTCGGGGTCGATGTCGACGTCCTTCAGCCGACGGAGTTGACGCTTCGCCTTTCGGACCCCTTCGGTGCAATCGATGGCCTTGTCGATCGCATCCAGGTCCGGCTCGGCACCACCGTCAGTCTTTGGCTTGGGCCCGCCGGGCTCACCGGTCTGCTCCCTGCAGGCTTGCTTGAGGGCGTCCTTGATCGGACCATCCGGTAGATCGTCGAGCAGACCGCAGTTGATCCGGTTCTGGTTGTCGCGAACGTCGATGTCGAGGTTCGGCGGGCCGTGGAACGCGTTGGCGAGGCCGATCGAAACCACCGGCAGCCACTGCAGCGATTCCTCAACCGAGCCCTGGTTCTCGAGGACCTTGGCCAAGACGTTCCCTGCGAGATCGAGATCTCTACCCAGCGTGGCGCGGTTCGCTTCCAGGACCCGGCCCACTTCACCCGTCATGTCCGCGAGGTTGGCCAGGGTCGCCTCGAGGTCCCCGCGACTCTCGGCCAGCGCCGACATCACCAGCGCGAAGTTCCGGTTCAGGCTGCCTATCGATCCTGCCCGCTGCGAGAGCTTGCCGAACAGCTGATCGAGGTTGATGAGCAGATCCGACAGGTCGGATCGCGCGTCCGCGAGAGCTCCGGTGAGGGCCGCGGTGTTGGTGATCGTCCCCCTGAGGTCTGCCTCGCGATCGCCGACCGCATCGTTCAGGGCGACGACCAGGCTGCCGAGCGCGCCCGGCTCACCCCCTTCGCCCGGCTCGATCGCTTCAAGGAGCTTCTTGAGCTGCTTGAAGACGTCGTCGAGCTCGGCGGGGATCTGGGTGCGGTCCGTGTCGAGGACGGTTCCTGGTTCCATCACCGGGCCGTCGGTGTAAGCGGGGTGCAGCTGTACGAACCGGTCGGCGATCACGGAGATGGGCACGATCTGAGCGAACCCGTCGGCCGGGACCTTGTAGGTCTCATTGATCTCCATGACCACTTTGACCCTCGAGCCGACCGGGTCGACCGCGGTGACCTTGCCTACCGGGACGCCGAGGATGTTGACGTCGGAGTTCGGGAACAGGCCGATCGCTTTCTCGAAATAGGCGGTAAGCGTGTAGGTGTCCTTGGGGTTGCGCAGGACCAGCCCGGTGGCTCCGACCACGAGGAGCAGCGCCACGACCACGCCGAGGGGCTTTATGTATCGCTGCATCAGGGACACCCCTGGGTGATCAGCGGAGCGCAGTTGAAGATGTCGCCCCAGCGGCCCTGAGAGAAGACCGAGCCGAAGTAGCGCGAAGAAGGACCGGCGTACTCGAGCGCAACGTCGAGGTGTTCGATGTTCCGATCGAGCACCACGAGAGCCTTGTGCAGCTTCGAGAGGATGCCGTCGACGTTGGCACGGTTGTCCCTCAAGACGCCCGCGAGTTGGCCCGACATCAGTTTCGTCGACTCCAGCAGTGACTGGACCTCTTCGCGCTTCTGAGCCAGTGACGAGAGCACCGCGTCGGAGTTGGCGATGAGCTCGTTGATCTCGTCCCCCTCATCCGCGAGGAGAGCGGTCAGGTCGTTCGCGTTCGCCAGCAGACTGCGGATGTCTTCTTCCTTATCGTTGAGTCCGGCGCCGAGCTCGTTCAACCCGGCGAGGGCCTCACCCAGCTCGTCCTTCGAGGTGTTCACGAGCTTCGTGAGTTGCACCAGAGCGTCGTTGAGGGCGGGGCCATCGAGCTCCTCGAGGAGGTTCGTCCCCTGGTTCGAGGCTTGGTAGATCTCGTAGGGGATGGCCGTGTCTTCGAGGGCGATCGAGTCGCCATCCTCCATGTAAGGGGCGCCACCTTTTGCCTCGACGTCGACGAACTTCGTGCCAAGAATGGTGGCGAGCTTGATCTCCGCGAAGGCGCTCTTGGGGATCTCGGTGCCGTTGTCGATCTCCATCGTGACCCGCACCCGGTCGCCCACGAGCTGGATATCGGACACCGCGCCCACCTTGATGCCGGCGACCCTCACCTGGTTCTCGACCTTTAGCCCCGCGGCATCGCGGAACTCCGCGGTGATCTTGAACGCGCTCTTCAGGGCGGGGATCTTGTTGAAAGAGAACGCGAACGTTGTTGCCGCGGCGATAGAGAGGATCGAGATGATCCCGATCAAGACGGGTGATCGCTCGCGGAAGTTCTTGAGGCTGGTCACGACTCGCACCCCGCGTTCCCGCTCGCCTCGGGGCAGAGGTTGACGACGTAGAGGTTCCACCACTTGCCATAGCTCTGGGACCGAGCCGTGGCCAGGAGTACCTCTTTGAGGTTCTTGGCGATCGTGTCGAGGGGACCGAGTTCGTCCTCGATGATCCCGAGGATCGTGTTCAGGTCGTCGAGCTCGGAGTCCAGGTTCGCCCTGTTCTTCAAGAGGATGTTCCCGAAACGGCTGGACGCATCGTCGAGCTGGTCGACCACCCGCTCGATCGTGGGGGTTGTCTGCGCCAGAGCCTCCATCAGTTCGCCGAAGCGGTTGATCCCTCCGCGGATGTTGCCCGCCTCACCGTTGAGAACCTCGGTCAACCGATCGAGATTCGTGATGAGCCGGGCGAGCCGCTGGTCCTTGTCGGCGAGCTCCTGAGTGACCTCGCCGATGTTTCCGAGGATCTTGGCGACGTCACCTTCGCGGCCTTTGAAGACCTCGAGTATGGCGCGCGACACCAGGTTGATCTCTTCCGGGTTGGTCGACTGGATCAAGGGCCTCAGGTTGTTGAAGACCACCGAGAGATCGAGGGCGGGCCGCGTGTTCTCGACGGGGATCGTCCCGCCGGGCTCGAGAGGTGTCGACGAAGGATCCTCGGGCTCGGCGAGGTTGACGATGCGCTGACCTAGGAGGTTCCGGAACTTGATCTCGGCGATCACGTTGTCGGGAAGATCGGTGTCACCCGACACCTCCATGGTGATCACGGCCTCACCACCTGTGACCTCGAAAGAGACCACCTTGCCCACGTCGACACCGGCGATCTTGACCGGGTCGCCGTTCAGGATGCCGGTGGCATCCGTGAAGACCGCTTTCACGTGGTAAGTGCTGTCGAACGGTGACAGTTTCCCGATGATGCCGGCAAGCGCGAACGTGATGAGGATCGTGAAGACGGTGAAGATGCCCAGCTTGATCGCGGTTGATCTCATCGCGATCCTCCCTGGAGAGGAGCGAACAACAGTGCCGGCAGCCCACCGTTGTCGTCACCCAGGATCTGCGCGTCCCGGTCTGCCTGGGTCCGGCGGTTGGGCTCGGGGCCCTCACCGGGAGCGTAAGGGCCCTGGGTCTGGCTGAGGATGTTGTGCACGCGCCAGCACCGTCCGGGGATAGCGGCCCCGACCGCACCGCCCTCGCCGGCTACCTGCCGGTGACGACAGGTATGAGCGACGTTACGGACCCAGTTCGAGTTGAACTTGGGGAGTTCGTTGAGCAGCCTCTGTAGGTCGTCGGTCTGTGACGCGACGAGCCCGATGACGGTCGCCCCCCGGTCCACGATCTTGGTTAGGTCTACGAACCTCGTTTCGAACAGGGTCGAGAGCTCGCGAAGGAGCATCGGAGCCTTCTCGAGGTTCTGGGCGACCAGAGCGCTGTTCTGAGTGGTGAACCGGTTGAGCTCGTCGAGCTTGTCGAGTGCAGCCAGCAGATCCCGGTCGACCTCATCGAAGACCTCTCCCGACTCGTTCAACTGGTCGATGCCCTTCTTGAACAGAGCCTGGTTCTCGTTCGCTACGCGGACGGCCTCGGTGCCGGATTCGATCCCTCGGATGGCCGCGTCCTCATGGCCGACGAACCCCCCGGCGAGAGCTTCCAGCATGCCGGCGAGATGCTCGGGATCTATGGCGTCGAGGATCGGCAGTGCGGTGTTCAGGATCGTCTCGATCTCCAACGGGTCGATCGTCTCTGCGATCTTCTGACCCGACTCGATCCGCTCGTCGACGGGATCCGCCGGGTAGAGGAGCTCGACCCACTTCTCTCCGAAGATCGTCTTCGCCCGGACCTGGGCCCCGACGTTGCGGGGCACGGTGTCGGCCTTGTCGGGGAACAAGGCCAGACTGACGCTGCACTCGCCGGTATCGAGGCGTTCGATGCCGTTGATGCGTCCGATCAACACCCCGCGGGTCTTCACGTCTCCGCCCTCGCGGAGGCCTTGCCCGCAGGTGCCGAAAACGGCGTAAGCGGGCTGACTGGCCGAGGTGATCCGACCCGTCAGGAACAACCCGGTCAGCACGACCAAGCCCCCGACGATGGCGATCGCCAAGAGCCCTACCAACGCGTGCCGCAGCCTAGTTATGGTGCTACCCCTCCCAGAACATCAAGTAGCCGTCTTCTATGTAGTACTAGCCGGCTATACGGACGGTATCCGTGACTCCCCACATGAACGCCGACATCATCAGGTTGATGACGTTGACTGCCACGATCGACGCACGGATCGCTTTGCCCACGGCGATCCCGACCCCGGCAGGCCCTCCCGTTGCATTGAAACCGTAGTAGCAGTGGATCAGGGCCACGGTGACCGCGAAGATCATCGCCTTGAGCAATGAGTACAGAACGTCCACCGGTGGCAGGAACAGCGAGAAATAGTGGTCGTAGGTACCGCCTGATAGGCCGAGGAGTTTCACCACGACCAGCTCGGTGGCGATATAGCTGGCGAACAACGAGATCAGATACAAAGGCGTGATCGCGACCAGCGCCGCGATGATCCTCGACGACACGAGGTAGGGGACCGGTCTCACTGCCATCACTTCGAGGGCATCGATCTCTTCGTTCACCCGCATCGCGCCGAGCTCGGCCGTGAAACCGGCACCGACCTGAGCCGCAAGGGTTACTCCGGCGATCAAGGGGGTGATCTCGCGCGTGTTCGCGAAGGCCGAGACGAATCCCGTGAATGCTTCGGCTCCGATCAGCTGCAGTCCTTTGAAACCTTCGAGTCCGACCTGGGTGCCCGTGAAGAACGCCATGAAGAAGATGACGCCGGCCGTCCCGGCCCCCACGATCAGGGCTCCGGCTCCCAGCGTGATCTCGGAGATCAAACGGGCGACCTCGCCGCCGTGCCGGAGGGCGAACACGATGTCTCCGAGCGACTTGGCCATGAACGCGAGCTGCTCGCCGAGGTTCGCGAGGCTGTCGATCAGACGATTGCCGATGCGCGCCGGTACCGCGATCGCGTTCGAGATCCGTAAGTTCGTGGCCATCTTTAGGTGACCACCTACCCGAACTTCTGGGGGACGATGGCGAAATACAGGGCCGTGAGGATGAAGTTCACGAAGAAGATGAGCATGAAGGTCACGACGACCGCCCGGTTGACCGCGTCCCCCACGCCTTTCGGACCACCCTTCGCGTAGAAGCCGAAATAGACGGCCACCATGGCCGCGACCAGACCGAAGACGCCTGCCTTGAGGATCGCGACCACCAGATCGGCGGTCTGGGCTAAGAGGCTGAACGAGGCGAGATACGCACCTGGCGTACCTCCTTGGATCACGACGTTGAAGAAATAGCCACCGGCGATACCGGCGACCGAAACGAAGCCGTCGAGGAGCATGGCCACGAAGACAGCAGCCCAGATGCGAGGTACGACCAGGGTCTGGATCGGGTTGACGGCCAGGACCTCCATCGCCGAGATCTCGTCTCGGATCTTGCGCGACCCGATGTCCGCGCACATGGCCGACCCTCCCGCCCCCGCGATCAGGAGCGCAGCGACGATCGGTGCGGCTTCGCGAACGACGGCAAGGACCATCGCGGCCCCCGTCTGCGATTCGGCCCCCAACTGGCGAGCGACGTTACCGACCTGAAGGGCGATCGTGGCTCCGAACGCGATCGACACGAGCACGGCCGGGATCATCGAGACCGACGCGATGAACCACGACTGTCGGATGAATTCCCGCCACGGGTACGGCGGCCGCCACATCAGGCGGAACGCCTCGAGGGTGATGGCAAACATGTTGCCGGTCTCGGTGACGAGCATCTTGAAGGGGCCCATCTATCTACGGCGCCCCCGCCGATCGCTCCATCTCTTCGGTTTCCTTGGCGGTGAGTCCGGCGCTCGACTGCGGCTTGACGCCGCCTTGGCTTTCCTGGGAATCACTACCTTCCGACTTGACCTGGTCCTTCTCCTCGGACATCCCGATCGGACCTTCAGTATCGCCCGACAGGAACTGGCGCACCACGGGGATATCGGAAGTGAACATCTCCCTGGCCGGCCCGAACTTCACGAGGTTGCGGCGGTAGAGCATGCCGATGTAGTCGGCGACCTGCTTCGCGGTGGCGATGTCGTGGGTGACCACGATGAACGTGGCCTCGAGCTGCTTGTTGAGATCCATCGTCAGCTCGTTCAAGAACGCGGTGCGCACCGGATCGAGCCCGGAGTCGGGTTCGTCGAAGAGAACGATCTCGGGATCGAGGACCAGCGCTCGTGCGAGACCGGCTCGCTTCTTCATCCCACCGGAGATCTCACCGGGAAGTTTCTTCTCGGCCCCCGTGAGCCCGACCATCTTCAGTTTCTCGTTGACGATGTCTGCGACCTCGCTCTCCTTCTTCTTCGTGTGCTCGCGAAGGGGAAAGGCGACGTTGTCGTAGATGTTCATCGAGCCGAAGAGAGCCCCGTCCTGGAACAGAACACCGAACTTGCGGCGCACCTGGTAGAGCTCTTTCTCGGAGAGGGCGGGGACGTTCTTGCCGTCGATCCAGATCTCACCCCGGTCGGGCTTCAAGAGGCCCACCAGGTGCTTGAGGAAGACGGATTTCCCGGTGCCGGAGGGCCCGAGCATCAGCGTGATCTTGCCCTTGGGGATATCCAGGGTGATGTCTTCGAGCACCGTCTGCGGTCCGAAGGACTTGGTCAGCCCCTTGATGCTGATCTCGGTCTCAGGCATGGACCCCCACCCAGAGTTGTTCACCTAGCCCCGCGCAGGCAGCGGGGAGGGAAACATTACCTCCCACCGGAAGCCCCCCGAGGTGCAGCTCGGAAGTGCCGCCGGTGGGGGATCTCGTGGCCGAACCCGTGCTTGCTTACCAGTGTCTAAGATGCCGCCGTGGACTTCCGAGATACCCCTGAAGAGGCGAAGTTCCGGGCCGAACTGAGGGCCTGGCTCGAAGCCAACATCCCCGCCGAGTACACGGAGCGGGGCGACGTCGCCGGCCGCACCGACGAGACGATCTCGAAGGAGTGGTCGAAGAAGCTGTACGAGGCGGGCTACTCGGGGCTGACCTGGCCGAAGGAATACGGAGGCGCCGGGGCCCCCTACACGCACCAGGCGATCTTCCTCGAGGAGAGCGCTCGTGCCGAGACGCCGGATCACATCGGGGTCATCGGCCTCGGGATGGCGGGCCCCACGATCATCGCTCACGGCACCGACGAGCAGAAGAAGGCCCATCTATCCAAGATCCTGTCGGGCGAAGAGGTCTGGTGCCAGGGTTTCTCGGAGCCTGGATCGGGATCCGACCTTGCGTCACTGAGAACCAAGGGCGAGCTGGACGGTGACTCGTTCGTGGTGAACGGCCAGAAGGTGTGGTCGTCATTCGCTCACATCGCCCACTACTGCATCCTGCTGGTCCGCACCGACCCCGATGCGCCCAAGCACCAGGGCATCACTTACCTCCTCGTCGACATGCACTCGCCGGGGGTCGAGGTCCGGCCGCTGAAGCAGATCACCGGCGATCCCGAGTTCAACGAGATCTTCTTCACCGACGTGCGGGTGCCGGTTTCGAACGTCGTCGGCGAGGTCAACCAGGGTTGGAACGTCGCCATGACGACGCTGCTGCACGAACGCGGCACCCTTGGATTCGCGCTGACCGCGCGTCTCGAGGTCCTCGTCCGGAAGCTGCTGGCGCTGGCCAAGAAGACCTCCGTGAACGGACACACCGCCGCCGAGGACCCGCTGTTCCGCGATCGACTCGTGCAGCAATGGATCGAGCTCCAGGGTCTGCGTTTCACGAACTACCGGGCTCTGACCGGTCTGGTGAAGACGGGCGTGCCGGGTCCCGAGGGGTCGGTGGCGAAGCTGCACTGGTCGGAGTCGAACCAGCGCCTCGGCAAGCTGGCCCTCGAGATCCTCGGGCCGCTGTCGCAACTCGACGAGGACGGTCCATCGAACGGGTTCTGGCAGTACCAACAACTCCGCAGCAGAGGCAACACGATCGAGGCCGGCACCTCCGAGGTGCTGCGCAACATCATCGCCGAGCGCGTGCTCGGCCTTCCGAGGTCTAGATAGATGGATTTCGCCTTCTCCGAAGAACAGAACATGCTGCGCGAGCAGGCGCGTTCGTTCCTCGCCGACAAGCTGTCGCCCGAGCGAGTGGCCGAGATCGCGGCGAGTGAGGAAGGCTGGGACAAGAACGTCTTCCGTCAGATCGCCGAACTGGGATGGACGGGTTTGTCCGTGCCCGAAGAAGCCGGTGGGGCCGGTATGGGCTTCCTCGACGAGGCGGTCGTGTTCGAAGAATTGGGCCGTGGGCTGTTCCCCGGGCCCTACTTCTCGACGATCGCGCTCGCGCTGCCTCTCTTGCAGGCAGGTGACGACACGATCTCCGCGATCGTCTCGGGCGAGCGCACCGCCACGCTCGCATGGGCGGAGCCGTCGGGTCCTCTCGTGCTGTCGGACGTGTCGAGGACCACGGCCAAGGCCGAACGATCCAACGGCGACTGGACGCTGACCGGCGAGAAGACCCTCGTGCCCGATGCGTCCATCGTGGACGTGATCCTTGTCGTAGCGGCCGCTTCCGATGGCCTCGGGGTATGGGCGGTCGACCGGGGTGACGCGGAGCCGGTGGAGCACTCGACGATGGACCGGACCCGCAGGCTCGGGTCGATAACCCTGGCCGGCGCTCCGGGTCGACTGATCGTCGAGCCGGGCGCCGCCGACGCTGCTCTGGTCGCGACGCGGCTGCGCGCTCTGTCCGCGGTGTCCTTGGAGGCCGTCGGGATCGCGCAGAAGGCACTCGACCTTTCGATCGCCCACGTGACCGAACGCAAGCAGTTCGACAAGCCGATAGGCACCTACCAGGCGGTTTCGCACCAGGTCGCCGACATGTATATGGATCTGGAGATAGCGCGGTCTCTCGCGTACTGGGCCGCGTGGTGTGTAGATACGTCCGACGACCAAGCTCCGGTCGCGGTCGCGGCGGCGAAGTCGGCGGCCGGCGAAGCGGCAGTGCTCGCCTGTGAGCGTGCGATCCAGGTACACGGTGGGATCGGGTTCACGTGGGAGCACGTCCTGCACCTCTTCTACAAGAGAGCGCAATGGATAGCGGCTTTCGAGGGTTCATCGGCGAACCAACGAGCGGACATAGCGGACACGTTGCTCGGTTTGTAAATGCTCGGTTAGTTAAATGCACGGGGGGGTACATCTAGCCCCATATGCTGGTGCGCAATGGGTGATAGCCCGGTAGTCCGGTCGCTCGAAACCCTTCCCCAACGTTTCCGGGGCGATAACGCCCGGGTCGCGGCGCGCTTCCGCGTCAAGGTCGGCAGATGCGAGCGCGATGTCGTCGTGGCCGACGGGCGCTGTGAGGTCACGAAGGCGAACGGCGTCCGTCCCGACGTTGAGATCTCCACCGATCCGGACACGTGGTTCGAGATGGACCAGGGCCGCCTCTCCGGGATCGAAGCGTTCTCACAACGCAAACTGATCGTGCGCGGAAGTATCGAGAGGTCGTTGCTCTTCGAACCGCTGTTCGAGCGCCCCGACGCCGGCGCACTCGACTACACCGTCGAGCACGTCGGGAGACGCGGAGGACGGATCTGTGCGGTCTTCGCGGGAGACCCCCAAGCCGAACCGCTACTGATGATCCACGGGCTCGGCGGAACGAAGTCGTCGTTCCTGCCGATCGTGCCCGCGCTGGCCAAGCATCATCGCGTGATCGCTCTCGACCTCCCCGGCTTCGGATCCTCAGCGAAACCCCGTGGGCGCTACGACGCTCGCTGGTTCGCCGAGCGGGTGTTCACCTTCATGGATCAACTCGATATCGACAGCGCCTCTCTGGTCGGGAACTCGATGGGCGGTCGGATCTCGATGGAGATGGGTCTGATGGATCCGGGTCGCGTAAACGCTCTGGCATGTCTCTGTCCGGCCACGGCGTTCACCCGCCGCCCGGCCCTGTGGCTGGTCAAGCTCCTGCGACCGGAGCTCGCATTCGCGGCCGGCCGCCTTCCCCGTCGGCAGGTTGTGGATGGTCTCAAGCAGCTCTTCGCCGACGCCGATCGGGTCGAGGAAGACTGGTATCAGGCGGCGGTCGACGACTTCATGTCGATCTGGCGCAGCCCGCGCGCCCGGATGGCTTTCTCCGCGGCCGCACGGCACATCTACCTCGAAGAGCCGATGGGAGAGAAAGGGTTCTATACGCGCTTGGCGGCGTTAACGAGCCCCGCTCTCTACGTCTACGGGACGCATGACGTGCTGATCAGCCACCACTCCGGGCGCCGTGTCGCCAAGGCCCTGCCGAACTCGAAGGTCGTCGTCTGGAACGACTGTGGCCACGTCCCCCAGATCGAACATCCCGAACGCACCGCCGAGCTACTCCTCGACTTCTACGCGCGCAACAACCAGGCGCGGAAGGCTGGCTGACTCCCTCCACCCTTAGGTGAACGCGTTCTCGCCGGTGAGGTGCCGACCGATGATCAGCTTCTGGATCTGGCTCGTCCCTTCGTAGAGCGTCGCCACGCGCGCATCCTTGAGGTACTTGCCGACGGGGTACTCGTCGATGTAGCCGTAGCCACCGTGCACCTGCACGGCCGCGTTGGCGGCGCGTACCGCGGTCTCACTGGCGAAGTACTTCGCGTACGACGACTGCAACGTGTGCTTCTCGCCGCGGTCGGCCATCGTTGCCACCCGCCACGTGAGCAGCCGGGCGGCTTCGATCTCGACGGCCATGTCGGCGATCAGTTCCTGGACGAGTTGGAACCGGGCGATCGGCCGTTGGAACTGCTCGCGCTCGGTCGAGTACTTGATGCTGGCCTCGAGGCAGCCTTGGGCGATGC
>Ga0299913_10001606_pt1 | contig 16947 bp, 19 predicted proteins | sample RVTome_9_FD_201360 | JGI IMG/M metagenome (GOLD analysis project Ga0299913, IMG submission 201360) | Soil microbial communities from uranium-contaminated site in the Upper Colorado River Basin, Wyoming, United States - RVT155D38 (version 2) ... | reverse complement strand
TCCCGATGAGGAAGCGCCTCATCCGGCCGCGGTGGCCGTGCGAAACATGTACGTCGCAAAGGTCGACCATGGTGCGGCTGAGGCGATCATCGAGCAGCTGAGGGCTTCCACAGCTCCGATGGCCGCGGTTCAGATCAGAGCGTTGGGGGGTGCCGCGTCACGGGTACCGATAGAGTCCACCGCCTACGCACATCGCGAACGACAGATCATGGTCAATGTGGCGGCGATGTACGAAGACCTGGGTGAGGCAGAGATACACGACGCTTGGGCGGACCGACTGGCGGAGACGCTCGATCAGGGCGAGCCGGGTGCTTACGTCAACTTCGTTGGCGACGAGGGAGCGGAACGAGTGAGGGCGGCCTATCCCGGGCCAACATGGGATCGGCTCCGTGAGATCAAACGACGTTACGACCCCACCAATCTCTTCCGGCTCAACCAGAACATCCCGCCCGCAGGCTGATTCAACTGTGGCGATCGATGAAACCGAGGACGCGGGTCCAGGCGTCGGCCGACTCGGTGGCGTACTGCTCCTGCTGGCGGTCGAAGAACGAGTGTGGGGCTCCCGGGTAGACGACCACTTCGTTCTCGACCCCGGCGCCGTTCAGCGCTGACCGGAACTCCTCGACCAACTCGACCGGTATTCCTGGATCGTCGCCGCCCATGAGGGCCAGAATCGGACAACCGAACCCGGCCACCCGTTCGATCGGCCCGACGGGAGGGCGGTTGGGTCGGCCATAGAAGCCGATCGCCCCGGCCAAGCCGTGGCCCGCGGCTGCCTGATGCCACGAGTTGCTTCCACCGAAGCAGAACCCGAGGGTGAACATGGCGCGGTCGGGCTCTTCGGACCGAAGATGGGCCACTGCGGCGGCGGTGTCGGCAGTGACACCCTCGAGGGTGGTCAGCGGCACGTGGTCGGCATACGGGAACTCGTCGTCCCTCGTGGCAACTCCGGCGGTCCGCCCGAAGTAGTCGAAAGCAATCGAGTCGTAACCGTGCTCGGCGAAGCGCAGGGCCAACTGCTGGTAGAAATGGTGGAGACCGCGAACGTCGGGGAGGATCACTATCCCCGGGCCTTTGCGGTTGGCGCTGGTAGCGGCGAACGCGGCAAACTGATTGCCGTCGGCTGCGGTGAGCGTCAGGTCCTGGTGACTCGTGTCGGCACATTCGATCGGGTCAACGGGCGGGCTGGCGTCAGCGTCGTAACACATGAGGGGACTCCCGAATGGACAGCTCCAAGAAACCTACCCGCCATGAGCCGGCATGTCCCCGGCTTGGCGATGGAGCTGACCTGCGCGGGTTTCTGGCGTCGGCCGTCCTCAGGGCGGCTCTGAGCCCATGACGGGCCGACCCGGATAAATCGTCCGCCCGGTCTGCTGATCACGTCTATGGTGCCCACTCGCCACTACTGATTATGCGGACAGGACCTGTCCGCATTTATTCGTAGAGTGAAACTGGATCAATACTGGACGTTCTGGTGTTGCCTATCAGACCGATTAGTTCTGATCGGGGCGGGGGTCTATCACTCCGACTATTCCAGCCAACGAACTGAGGAGCGAAAACAGGTATGAACAACATGATCGAGGCATCGGGTTTGGTCAAGCGTTACAAAGACGTGACCGCCCTCGACGGCCTGGACCTGGCGGTGGCAGAGGGCATCATCCTCGGTCTGCTCGGGCCCAACGGCGCCGGCAAGACCACCGCGGTCTCCATCCTCTCAACGCTCCTCGAGCCGGACGAAGGCAGTGCAATGGTCGCCGGAGCCAACGTCAAGACCGAGCCCGGAAAGGTTCGCAAGCTGATTGGGCTCTCCGGCCAGTACGCCGCCGTGGACGAGCATCTCACCGGTTACGAGAACCTGGACATGATCGGCCGGCTCTATCACCTGGGCAAGGTGAGGTCAAGGGCCAGGGCGCGCGAGCTCCTGGAGAGATTCGACCTGAGCGAAGCCGGCGACCGACCGGTCAAGACCTACTCCGGTGGGATGCGTCGCCGGCTCGACCTCGCGGGCGCACTGGTCGCCGAGCCACCGGTGCTGTTCCTCGACGAGCCCTCGTCGGGACTCGACCCGCGCAGCCGAACCGAGCTCTGGGGCGTGATTCGCGAGCTGGTGTCGACGGGGACGACGCTTCTCTTGACCACCCAATACCTCGAGGAGGCTGACCAACTCGCCGACGACATCATCGTCATCGATCACGGTCGTGAGATCGCCCACGGAACTTCAGACCAGCTCAAGACCCAGGTCGGTGGAGAGCGCATCGAGGTGATACTCGCCGAGTTCACCCAGGTCGGCACCGCCCATGAGGTGCTCGCCCGCTTTTCCGTGGGCGAGGTCCACATCGACGAGCGAGCACGAGGTTTGACCGCTCCGATCAGTGGTGGGGCAACGACACTCACCCAAGCGTTGCGCGACCTCGATGCCAGTGGGATCGTCGTTCAGGACGTCGGTCTCCGCCGACCCACCCTCGACGATGTCTTCCTGACTTTGACCGGTCACGTAGCCGAGGCCCCTGAGTCCAATGGTGGGGCCCAAGTCGAGAGAACAACCGAGCCCGAGGAGGCGCATCGATGAGCCAGCTGATCACCGCACTTGCCGATGGCGTCGTCGTCGCCAAGAGGAATGTCATCAAGATCAAGAGAGTGCCAGAGATCCTGGTCTTCGTCTTGCTCTCACCCATCATGTTCGTGCTGTTGTTCGCCTATGTGTTCGGTGGTGCGATCTCTGTTGTGGGAGGGTCGTATCGCGAGTTTCTCATCGCCGGCATCCTGGCCCAGACCGTGATCTTCGGAGCAACGTTCACCGGCGCCGGGCTGGCCGACGACATGCAGAAGGGGATCATCGACCGGTTTCGGTCGCTACCGATGTCGAGATCGGCGGTGCTGGTTGGGAGAACCGCAAGCGACATCATCTACAACGCCCTCTCCATCACGATCATGGCGCTGACCGGGCTAGTTGTTGGGTGGACGATCAGGACATCGGTGGCAGAAGCGGCGCTGGGATTTGGGATCCTCTTGCTCTTCTCCTTCGCCTTCTCGTGGGTGATGGCATACGTGGGGCTGCTGGTCCCGAGCGTGGAAGTGATCAACAACGCGTCGTTCATGGTGATCTTCCCCATCACCTTCGTGTCCAACGCCTTCGTCCCGCTGGAGAGCCTGTCCGGACCGCTGCGCGCCTTTGCCGAGTGGAACCCGGTGTCCACGCTGACCCAGTCGGCCCGGATGCTGTTTGGCAACATCCCTCCGGGGACGCCTGAGCCTTCCAGCTGGGCACTGCAAAACCCGGTGCTTTATACCCTGACCTGGGTAGTGATCATCATCGGCATCTTCGCCCCGCTCTCTGTGTGGCAGTACAAGCGAGCGGCTCGACGCTGAGTGATTGTCGGATGCCGTCGGTAGCCTTCCCGGGTGCAGTCGACCCCGAGCACCGCCGAGGTGATACTCGCCGCTATCACCGAGGCGGTGGGCTCGGGTAGGTCACTGAAGGAGACCCTCTCCGGGCTCGCCGAGACCGCAAAGCGCATCTCCAACGCCTCCTACGCCGCCATAGGCATCCCCGAGCCCGAGGGGGATGCCTTCTCGGCGTTCATCCACGTCGGGATGAGCGACGACCTGGTAGCGGAGATGGGGCCGCTGCCCCGGACCCATGGCATGCTCGATGCCATGCTCCACGATCCGGAGCCGGTACGTCTCACCGACATCACCAAGGATCCCAGGTTCCGGGGCTGGTGGCCGAGGGCACACCCTTTGATGCGATCCTTTCTCGGGGTGCCGATCGTCAGCCAGGGGGAGGTGATCGGAGCCTTCTATCTCACCGACAAGGTGGGTGGAGCCGAGTTCACGGAGGACGATCAGGCCAACATCGGGCTTCTCGCTTCACATGCTGCTGCCGCCATCGAGGTGGCCGGGATGTTCGAAGACTCCCGAACCCTGGCCCTGGCCGAAGAACGGGAGCGGATGGCACGGGAGCTGCATGACGCCCTCAATCAGTCGCTGTTCAGTCTCTCGTTGACGGCTCGAGCCGCGTCACGGCATCTCAGCACCGATCCAGAGCGAACCGCGGAGGAATTGAACGAGATCGCCCTCCTCGCCAAGGAGGCCATGGCGGAGCTCCGAGCCGTGGTCGAAGGTTTGAGAACACCGGACGTCGATCGTGACGGGCTGCTCCCGGCAATCCGAAGTCAGGCTGCACTGCTGAGCAGAGTGCATAACCTCGACGTCGATGTGGAGGCCGATGAGGAGCCGACCCTCGATGGGCGCGTGGAGCACGAGGTGTTTCGCATAGTCCAAGAGGCTCTCACCAATGCGGTGCGTCATGCACAACCGGCCAGAGTCACAGTGTCGTTGGTGAGCGGAGACAGTCTCCAGCTGACGGTCAGAGACGACGGTCTCGGATTCGACCCTGACGAGCAGAACTACCGCGGACGACGACTCGGTCTCACCTCGATGAGAGAACGGGCGGCGTCTATCGGGGGCACGCTCACCATCACATCGTCACCGGGCAATGGGGCGTCGGTCCATCTCGAGGTGCCGGGATGAGTGACCCGGTGCGGGTGATGATCGTCGACGACCACCCGGTTGTCCGTCGCGGGTTGCGGGCCTTCCTCGAGACCCAGCCGGGCATGACAGTGGTCGGCGAGGCGGGTGACGGGCAAGAGACTCTGCGGGTGGCGGCGACGTCCGAGCCGCACGTCATCCTGCTCGACCTGCACCTGCCCGATGGGTCCGGTTCGGACCTGATCCCCCAGATCCGGCAGTGGAACCCGGCCATCAAGGTGCTGGTGCTGACCGGTTTCGCCGGTCGACACGAGGTGGTGCAGGCCATCCAGGCGGGGGCAGACGGATATCTGCTCAAGGACACCGACCCCGACCAGCTGGCCGATGCCATACGAGAGCTGGCGGATGGGCGAACTGTCTACGCGCAAGAAGCGGCAGCGGCCCTGTCGGCATATGTGTCGGGCGGTGACCCGCGCGAGTCGCTGGCCAGCCTCACCACACGAGAGCGGGAGGTCCTTGCCGGGCTCGGTCAGGGATGGAGCAATGCCCGTCTGGCCACGGAGTTGTTCGTCTCGGAGAAGACGATCAAGACCCACGTCTCGGCGGTGCTGAGGAAACTCGGTCTCAACGATCGCACTCAGGCGGCGCTGTTTGCGGTCAAGAGTGGATTGGTTGAGTCCTGAATCGGTGACCGGTAGCTAGGTCTCGAGGCTGAGACCGAATCCAACTCCTGCCCGATGACCTGGAGCGGTGGGTCACATAGCTTGTAAGGAGTAGGAAGGTCTAATGAACACCGCCATCATCACTGGAGCATCCCGCGGATTCGGATTCGCCCTGGCAGCCAAACTGGCCCGACGGGACTGGAACCTGATCGTCGACGCCCGCGCTCATGCCGACTTGTCGGCGGCTGGTGCAGAATTGGACGCTCTCGGCGCCGGTCGGGTCGAGGCCCTCGCCGGGGACGTAACCGATCCTCTGCACACCGCCCTCCTGGTGGAGACGGCAGCCGCCTTCGGTGGGTTCGTGCTCCTGGTCAACAACGCAGGCATCCTCGGCCCTAGCCCACAGCCGCCACTGGCCGAGTACCCGATCGATGTCTTCGAGCAGGTCCTGGCGGCGAATCTCGCTGCTCCATTGCGTCTGATCCAACTCTCCCTCCCCTATCTGCGGGATAGCGATGGGACCGTGGTCAACATCACCTCCGACGCGGCGGTGGAGCCTTATGAGGGTTGGGGCGGATACGGGGCGGCCAAGGCGGGTCTGGAGCAAATGTCGAATGTGCTCGCCGCCGAAGAGCCTCGGGTCAGGGTGCTCTGGTTCGACCCGGGCGACATGCGGACCCGGATGCACCAGGAAGCCTTCCCCGGTGAGGACATCTCGGACCGGCCTCCCCCGGAGAGCCGGGTCCCTGCCCTGGTTCGGCTGATCGAGGGCGACTACCCGAGTGGCCGCTATCTGGCCGATGAGCTGCTGACCGAATCGGTGGGGGCATGACGGCTCCGGCTCTCCTTCGCCCGATCGACCTGCTCGACGAGTTCACGCTCCCGACCGAGTTGGAAGCGACCAAACCACCGGAGACCCGGGGAATGAGACGAGACGAGGTCCGGCTCATGGTCTCCGATGCCGAGGGGATCCGGCATCGCAGGTTCCACGAACTGCCGGCTGAGTTGCGGCCCGGCGACCTTCTGGTGGTGAACTCCTCGGCGACTCTTCCGGCGTCGGTGGTTGTCGATCAGGACCATGTGATCCATTTCTCGACCGAGCTGATGGGTGGCCTCTGGGTCGTTGAACCACGGAGACTGTCCGGTGCGGCCTCCCTCCCGGATGAGAGCCCGAAGCCGGGCAGGGTGTCGCTGCCTGGCGGTGGCCTCGTTGACCTGCTCACGCCTTACCCGGTCGATACGACCAGCAGGAGACTCTGGCTCGCCGAAGTCGATCTCAGCTGCCCGGTGCCCGAGTACCTAGCCACCTGGGGACGACCGATTCGCTATCGCCACACCGCCGGTCCCTATCCGATCGATGCCTATCAAACCGTGTTCGCCCGTGAGCCAGGCTCGGCCGAGATGCCCAGTGCCGGCCGACCGTTCACCAACCGTCTGGTCACATCGATTCTGGGCGGCGGAGTGTCGATCACACCGGTGACCCTCCACACCGGGGTCTCATCGTTGGAGGCGGGTGAGGAGCCCTACCCCGAATGGTTCGAGGTGTCCGAGCCAACCGCAGCGCTGGTCAATCACACCCGACGTCGGGGGGGCCGGGTGATCGCGGTAGGCACCACGGTGGTCCGGGCGTTGGAGACGATCGCGGACTCGGCGGGCGAATGTCACCCCGGGCGCGCATGGACCGACCTGGTCATCGGACGGGACCATGAGATGCGTCTGGTCGACGGGCTGATCACGGGATGGCACGAGCCGGCTTCGACTCATCTGGCCCTCCTCGAAGCGGTGGCGGGCCGCCCGCTACTGGTGGACAGTTACCGGAGCGCCCTCGAACTCGGATATTTGTGGCACGAGTTCGGTGACAGCCACTTGATCCTCCCCGGCTAGGAGACGGCCGATCCGCCTACGGGCCCCTGAGTCGGGGCAGGCTGCGGATGACTTCGAGCAGCTCACCCGGCTCGAGCTCGCGCTGTCGACTCGGGGTCGCGAGGGGACTCTGCATTGGACGCGGTGGAGGCTCGGCTCCGAGCTGGGTCCCGTCGGGGCGGTAGAAGCGGAGGTGGCCCGGTGCTCCGCTGAGGGTCCATCCTCCTTCGTGGATGAGGACGTGATGATGACGGCAGAGCAAGACCAGGTTGTCGATGCTGGTATCGCCTCCGTCGGCCCAATGGTCCACGTGATGGACATCGCACCAATGAGAGAGCCGGTCGCACCGGGGGAAGACACATCGCAGATCCCGGGCGTAAACGGCAGTTCGTAGGGCAGGAGTGACCAATCGTTTGGTGCGGCCCACATCCAGTGGCTGGGATTCGGGGTCGAAGATGACTCGGGTCAGGTTGGCATCACAGGCGAGACGTCTGATCTCGTCGGCGGTGAGAAACGTCCCATGGGCCGTCTCCGAGATCCCGGGCTCGCGGTGGGCCAATGTCTCAGCGGAGACGTGAACGGTGAGATTGGGCCGGTTCGACGCTCCGTTGAGAATGTCGAGAAGAACATCCGCCCGCCGGGCCGCCGTCGATCTGGTGTCTCCCTCCGCCGGTGCTCCCGGCTCGAGCTCGGCTCGGAGTTGCTCGCCGGCTTCGATGTCCACCCACCCGTTGATCCGGATCATCTCACCTTCCCGGCGCAGGGTGAGTGAACGGAGATCCCGCACCAGGTTCCTCTGTGCTCCTAATGGATCGGCAGCAACCTGATCCAGCCAATAGTCGAGCTGCTTCTTCAGGTCGCGAATCAGAGGGGTGTCCAGGGCGCCTGCCACCAGGTCACCTTCGGCCTCGGCGAAGGCGTCGGGTGCGGTGCTTCTCACCTCGAGCAGGACATCCACCTGAGCCCCGCTCAAGGCACCGGTCTCGAACGCCAAGGCGACGAGAGGAGTGTGGGTCAGGCCGTTGGCCCGAGCCACCAACCGCTGGGCTTCTCCCGGGTGCAACGACATCCGGTGCTTGAGTAGGGCAGTCAACGACGAGTAGCCGTCACGACGAAACGCCTTGGTCTCCCCGGTGCGTCGGAGCAGTTCTGCGAGACGAGCATCGAGCCGATCTCGATGGGCAAGCACCGATGCCAGCTCTCCGACCAGATGCTCCGGCGCCACCACATCGGGCGGTGGTGTCATCGTTTGGGTCGGGGCATCCAGAACATCGAACATATGTTCGCTACGCTACAAGACGTCACCGACAGATTCCATACGTTGTTGGAGATTTCCCGAAACTTTCTTGCCCGGCAGCACCATCTGCCGCGTCGCCTGGTCAGCCCGTGTCGGCGGACTCGCTCCCCAGTCGGGCGAAAGGCGCGGTGGAGAAGACCACCTCCAGCGGCACCGCGAAGTACTCGGCGATTCTGAGGGCCAGATGGAGACTCGGGCTGTACTCCCCTCGCTCCAGATAGCCGACGGTCTGGTAGTGGACTCCCAGCGCCTCACTCAGCTCCCGGCGGGATATCCCCCGTTCCGCCCGGAGCATGGCGATGCGATTGTGGACGTTGTCGCTCACCTAACCCACTGGAGCGCTTGCTCCTTGGCTGCCTCGACCTGCGAGCCCGACTGGCGGCGAGCCATCCTGCGCATGACGATCGGGGCGACGAGAGCCCCTGCCACGGCCCAGACTCCCAGCACGGCCACCGTCTCCAAAGTCCGCCACGACTCGCCGATCTCGAGAACGGCGGCCGCTTCGGGGAGGAAAGCCGACCGCATCCCGAGCCCAACCCAGTACATCGGGAAGACCTGGGAGACCGTCTGCACCCATCCCCAGAGACCTTGCATGGGGGCGAAGATCCCTGAGATTCCCAGGAGCACCAGGATGGGCAGCATCCCCCAGGTGCCGACCTTTTGGACACCGGGGACCAGCGACCCGATCACCATCCCGATCGGCAGTGTCGCCAACAGACCGAGCAGAACCACCCAGGCCACGGTGACCCATCCCTGCCAGCCGTTCTGCATCATGTTGTCGAAGAGAAACGCTCCCGGGATCAGGATCACAAGGAACGACGGGATCAGGCTCAGGGTGTTGAGGAGGATGTGGCCAGTCACATGCCCGACGATCCCACGGGGGACGGCTTTGGCCCGGAGCAGGGTCCCGTCCTCCCGCTCCATGGCCAGGGAATAGGCGGGACCGATGACCAGGCCGAACACCAGGAGGGCCCCCAGGATGCTGGGCAAGGCAACGGTCGGGTAGAACAGCGAGGTGCCCTCGACCTCGTTGTTGCGATTGAAGGAGAGGTAGAGCAGGACACCCGCCGACGTGAACAAATAGAACCCCTGGTCCTGAGGGCTCTTCAAACTCAGCTTGAACTCGGTCCAACCTCGATCGAGCCCGGTGCGGATTGCGTGCAGTTTCGGGTTCACGTCTTCACCTCCTCGAATGCGGCTCCCGCCGTTTCCGGGTGACCTGTCTCGTGCTGTTGGACCATGGCGATGTAGGTGTCCTCCAGGGTTGCCCGGCGCACCTCCAGATCGGCGATCTCATCTCCATGCTGGGCGAACAGCTCACGAACGAAACCCGTGGCATCGGGGGTGGCGTGGACGAAGCTCTCGCCGTTGCGGCTCCACCGGACCTGGGCATCGCGGGTAACCCTTCTCGCCAGCTGATCTGCGCTTCCGTCGGCGACGATCCGGCCCCCCGCCAGGATCAATATGCGGTCGGCCAGCTTCTCCGCCTCGTCGAGGTCGTGGGTGGTCAAGAGGATGGTGGTGTCCTCGAGATCGCTGAGACGGTGGACGATGTCGTGGAACTCTCTCCTCGCCTGGGGATCGAAGCCGGCGGTCGGCTCGTCCAGGAACAGAAGCTCGGGTCGGCCGATGATGCCGACCGCAACATCGAGACGGCGTCGTTGACCCCCCGACAGAGTGCGGATCTTCTGCTCGGCCTGCTCCTCGATCCCCACCACTCTGATCAGTTCCTCGACGTCATAGGGTCTCGACCTCTCAGGCGTGGAGTAGGGCTCGTAGTAGCGGCCGAGATGGGTGAGCAGGGCCCGCGGTGTCCATCGGGCATGATCCCGCCACGACTGGAGCACCACCCCGACCCGCGCCCGCCAGTCCTCATTTCCTTCGGCCGGATCCACGCCCAGCACCGATACCCGACCCGCAGAGCGCATCCGAAACCCTTCCAGGATCTCGATGGTGGTGGTCTTCCCGGCGCCGTTGGGGCCAAGCAGGGTTATCACCTCTCCATGGTGAACCTGGAATTCGACCCCATCCAGCACATCGTTCGAGCCGTAGCGCATCCGGAGCTCATTGACTTCGACTACGACGCCCTCACCTCTCGTCATACTCATATCACAAACCATCCTGTGGTGAGTACGAAAGATAGCAGGTCTGCTACAGACGGCAATACGACTGCAGCCGACGCAGCGCCGACGCAATCAGGTGGCCGCAACATGACCTGGGCGTCCTCTGGACCCTGTTGGCGGGAGGACTCGCCCGGAAGCCCTTAGCCTGGCAAACAGCTGGTGGATCGGCCCGAGCCGGGTCACAATGGGGTCGCATGTTTGCTCCGACCACTGCCGCTCACTGATCACGCGTTTTCCCGCCTGATCACGCCCGTCGTCGTGACGTCGGGCCACGTACGTGCATTCCCTCGGTTTGGAGCTCTTGCCGATGACCATCCAATCGCCGCGGGTCGAGATCGCGTGTGATGAGTCCGGATTCTCCGGGACCAACCTCCTCGACCCCGCCTCGCCAGTAATCACCCACGCCAGCGTCAATCTCGCCGTACCTGAGGCCGCCGAGGTGGTCGCCGTACTGCGATCCCGCTTTCGCCGCCGTGTCGAGTACAAGTCCAACCATTTGCTGCAACCCGAGCAGCGGCCCGCGCTCGAGTGGTTCCTCACTGCGCTGCGCGGGCGAGCACACGTCAACCTCATCGACAAGCCAGGGTACGTCGCCGCGCGGGTGCTCGAGTTGTTCACCGAGGAACCTTCGTATGGCGCTGGAACCAGCCTGGGCCGGGATCACTCCGAAGCCGTGTGCGCGCTTCGGCAGCGGACCGTGTTCCTGACGGCGTTCGTGGACCTGACCCGGACGAAGCGGCTTCGGCATATCGACCACGACGCGATCGATCAGTTCTTCGCGACCATGCCGGCCGATCTGCCCGCACTGCGGGAGGTGACTTCGGCGCGGGTCGAGGAGGTGATGGTTCGGTTGATCGACGGGGATCCCGCGTATCCACCGCCACTGGAGCCGCTGGTGCCTGCGCTCGCCGAGACGCTTTTGTTCTGGAGCGCTGGAGAACGGTCGGTCGCCGTGGTGCATGACGAGCAGAGCGCTCTGACTCCGGGCCGGGTGGCTCGGTTGGGGGCGTTCCTCGCCGAAGCCGTGTTTCCGGCGCCCCCGCCCTTGCGCTCATTCGTTCAGGTCGATTCCAGAGATGACCCGCGGGTCCAGGTGGCTGATCTGCTGGCCGGGATCGCCCTTCGGCGGACGCCAAAGGTGAATGAGTCACTTGCTCCGTACCTTTAGGTCTGTGCGGACAGGAAGTCCTCCCCCAGAGGCGGTGGTAGTGCCAGGCCTAGGTGAGCGCGTCGACGGGGGCGAACCCCCCTCGCCCTCGCTTCGCTCGGACGGTCCCCCCTTCGGAAAGGGGGGACACATGTGCGGTCTAAGAGAACTTGGTCTTGGGCCGTTCCTGGAGGACCTCGTCGACGTAGATGTCGACCTTCTCGTTGTAGAAGGCGACCAGACCGCCGATCTTCTGTGACTCGGGAAGGGGCGCGTCGTATCCCCAGACGACGTTCTCATGCAGAGCACCGTTCACGGTCACCGTCCAGTAACGGGCCGTGCCCTTGTATGGACAGGCCGAAGTAAGATCGGTGGGAGTGAGCAGCCCCATCTCGACATCGGTCTTGGGGAGGTAGTACCTGGTGGGAAGACCGGACTCGAACAGGAAGGACCCGTTGGTGCTGTCAGCAACGGTGACACCATCGAGCTCGATCCGAACCCGACGACTGGACGGAAGGATGTCGATGCGGGTGTATGGATCCCGGGCGTGGACGAATACCTCCTCGTCCTCTTCGAACCAGTGATCCATCGTCTTCCAGACGAAGACATAGTGGTCGACGCACTCGGGGATGAGGGCATCATGGAATGCGTAGGCAGCTCCCTCGCTTCCCCCGGCCTTGACCACGTACTGGGTGGCCTCGCCGCGGCTGGGCGAGCTCTTTGTCTCGCCGGTGGGTACGAGCAGGTCTTCCCGCACATCGGCTGGCGGGAAGTAGTAGGTCGGGAAGTAGGGAACCTCCCAGACCAGTAACGGCGACGCGGTGTCGGCGACGATCTCCCCGCCGAGCATTGCTCGGACTCGCTTCGAACCCGGCTCCACTCGAACGCGGCCACGGTCGCTCACAGTTCCACCTCGTGCAATCGGGAATGCAACTGGTAGGGGAAACCGCTCGGAGACGTCGAGGATTCCCGATCAGGCCGAGATCGAGGACAGTCTGACCTCCCGTGCCATCTCCATCGCCTCCCAGTAGGCCTGGAGACGGCCGTCGAGAGACGGCGGGCTCTCGGTGTATATCCGTCGGCCCAGTATCCGAGAGGCGGTTTGCAGGTCGGCTCGGCGTTGTTGGGCCAGAGCGCTCATCAACGAGCGCTCCATCGGGTTGGGGCACAAGTCGGGACGATCAGCCAGAAGCTCGAGCAACGCAGCCAGATCGTGATCCTGACCGAGGAGATCGGCAATCCGATCGAGGGTGATCGCCATCCCGATCATCACCTCCGGCCACATCGGGGTGAGGATTTCCATCTGGTGCTTGAGATATTTCGCCCTCTTGCGCCACAGATGAAAGTGCTGGGGGGTCGGCCGCTTGTACGCGGCCACCATCTCGCGCCGACCACGGGCATGGGTGGCCCTGAGACCGGGCCCAACCGCTTCGAAGCCGTCTCGAATTCCCATCCCGTATGCCGGCTTGGCAACGGAGTCGGTTGGCCACGAGGAGTATCGGGACCCGGCGCGCTCCAGGTTGACGACCACCCGGGGAATGACTTTCGGATCCTCCATCGCCCGCTGCTCGATGCGGTCACGTCGCAGAACCAGCTTCTCCCATGTCTCCTCGAAGGTCCCATCCGCCAGAAAAGTGCCATAGAGGTCGCGGATGTCCTCGATGGCTCCGACCACCACTGCAGAGTCGCGCACCTCGGACAGGAGTCGCGCCGTGTCCCTCATCCAGCTGTTCTCGAAGCGATAGATCTTCTCCCCGATCTCGTAGCGGATGAGGCGGAGCAACGCCCGGATGCGCTTGATGGATTTTCGGGACCCGTGGACAGCCTCCCGAAACACTTCTTCGCCGTCGTAGAAGCCGGAGATCGCCTGGTCGATCTCGTCGACACCCAGCCGCTTCAGACCCGCCGCCAATGGCTCCCCGAGCCGAAGCCGGAAGACCGGGAGAGGAAGCACCACATGGTCCGCGAGACGGTCTGTGGCTTGGATCAAAGTCACCACGTCAGCGTAATGTCGGGGCTCTTGAGATCCGCGGGTCTTCTCCCCTACCGGCTTTCCGCCACCCTGGAGCTATTGATCGCCCACCCGGGCGGGCCGTATTTTGCCCGACGGGACAATGGGTGGTGGTCCATCGTCAAAGGGATTGTCGAGGCCGACGAGAGCGACGTCGATGCCGCTGGACGCGAGTTCAGCGAGGAGACCGGCTGGAGCCCGCCTCCACCACCTTGGATCCAACTGGGGGACACCACCCTCAAGTCACGCAAGGTCGTGGTCGCCTTTGCCGTCGAGGCGGACTTCGACCCCGCCAGCATCGAGCCCGGCACATTCCAGCTCGGGGAGCGGCGCTATCCGGAGATCGATCGGGTGGAGTGGATGGATCAGGATCGAGCGCGAATCAAGCTGAACCCGGCCCAGGGAGTGTTCATTGACCGCTTGCTGGCTCACTTGTCCGCTAGCGGGAACAATCCTGCGTGACAGGACCTTGAAGTAGGGCGAAGATAGGAGCCGAGCGTGACTGAGATGCCCCAAAACGAGAACGAATGGCGGGCGAAACTGACCCCTGAGCAGTTCGAGATCCTGCGTGAAGCAGGCACCGAGCGGGCCTTCACCGGGAAGTATTGGGATGCCAAGACCGAGGGCACCTACCGATGCGCCGGCTGTGGTGAGGAGTTGTTCGCCAGCGACACCAAATTCGAGTCAGGAAGCGGGTGGCCGAGCTTTTACGCCGCTCTCGACCCGGCCCGGATCGAAGAAGTGCCGGACAGGTCCCATGGCATGGTTCGCACCGAGGTGAGATGTGCCAATTGCGGTGGGCACCTAGGGCACCTCTTCGACGATGGGCCCAACCCAACCGGGCTCCGCTACTGCCTCAACTCGGGGGCACTCGACCTGGAGCCCGCAGCCGACGCCTAGGAGTCCGTCCGGTCTCAGATGCTCGAGGATTCTCGACGGAAACGGTCCAGCAGTGCGGCGAACTCGGCCTCGCGATCACCTGGGGGTATCGCCAGGATGTCGATGCGACCCTCCAACATGTCGTCCGTCTCGTTGAGCTCGATCACCACACCGGGCAGCATCCTTAGCACCCTTCGGTTCCACGGCTCGATGGAGAAACTGAGCCCGATGACCCCGCTGGCCCGGGCGGACGCCACCAGTGCGTCGAAGAGGACGCGACCCAAACCTCTTCGCTGAAAGCGGTCTACAACGGCTATGGCGATCTCGGCGTCAGGCCCATCGCCGAGGATGTAACGGCCGACGCCGGCCGGCTCCTCGTCGATGACCGCTCCCCAAGCCACATGGCGGACCTGATCGACGTCGGTGAGGTAGCGAAGCTCGGCGTCCCTCAGACTGGCGATCCCCGACCCGAAGCGGGCGAACCGACTCTCCTCGGACATCTGGCGCAGCCCTTCCTCGAGCAGGGCGCGGTCGTCGGGAGTGATCGGCCTCAGCTCGGCGATGGTGTCGTCTCGGAGAACAACCGGGATGCGGGGTAAGTCGTCGGTCTTCTCGGTTGTCATGGTCTCTCGCTCTCGCCATGATGCGGGGCGCTTGCTATAGCAAGCATAGCGCATGCAGTTTCCTTATCCCCAGCTCTACAGATTTCCGGCGGTAACTTCTCTGACGATGGTGAGGCACAGGACGACGACAGCCACTTCGGAATTCGGGTCCGGAAAACGCGAGTCCCATGATTCAACACCCTTCTACGACCGTTTCAGCCCGCCCCTCGTCTCACCGGATGAGCGGGTGGCTCAGCCGATCGCTCTCGACGTCATCTTCCACGGCGATGCGCGCGCCATCACGCCCCAGCAGGTGGCCGATCGATCTGTGGCCCTGATGATCACTTCACCTCCCTACTTCGCCGGTAAGGAGTACGAGACCGACGTGGCTGCGGGTCATGTGCCATCGTCGTATGTGGAGTACCTCGAGATGCTCCATGACGTGCTGGCGGTGTGTCTGGCCAAGCTGGAGCCCGGAGGCCGGATGGCGGTGAACGTGGCCAACCTGGGACGAAAGCCCTATCGATCACTCTCAGCGGACATCATCTCCATCCTCCAGGACGACCTGGGGATGCTGATGCGGGGCGAGATCATCTGGCAGAAGGCCAAGGGCGCCTCTGGCAGTTGTGCCTGGGGCTCATTCCGCTCGCCTCAGAACCCTGTTCTGCGCGACATCACCGAGCGGGTGATCATCGCCTCGAAGGGTCGCTTCGACCGGGCCTTGAAACGAAGTCAGCGGGAGTTGGAGGGCCTGCCCCATGAAGCGACCATCGCCACCGAGGAGTTCCTGGAGGCGACGCTTGACGTGTGGGAGATCCCTTCGGAGAGTGCCCGCAGAATTGGCCATCCTGCCCCGTTTCCCGTGGCGCTGCCCCAGCGTCTCATCGAGTTGTACAGCTACAAGGGCGACCTCGTGCTCGACCCGTTCATGGGATCGGGGTCGACCGCGGTGGCTGCCGTGCGATCAGGCCGGCATTACGTCGGCTTCGACACCGAGGACAACTACATCTCACTGGCGAACGCCCGGCTGGCAGAGGAGGCGGGTTGAGGATCCTCGCGGTGTGCGCAGGGAACATCTGCCGTTCGCCGGCGGCGGAGGCGGCAATCGTCGAAGCGGCTGGGGAAGCGGGTTTCGAAGTCCAGGTCGATTCGGCTGGAACCGGGTCCTGGCACATCGGTCAGCCGCCCCATCCCGAATCCGTCGCCGCAGGGGCCCGGGCGGGGCTCCTGGTCGACGGTCGTGCCCGCAAGGTGATTGCAGCGGACTTCGATCGATTCGACATCATCGTCGCCATGGATCGAGTCAACCTCAAAGACCTGATCGCCCTCGCCCCCTCCAAGGAGGCGCAAGCCAAGCTACGTCTGTTCCGCACCTACGACCCGGAGGCGTCGAGCGACGAGGTCCCCGACCCCTGGGGTGGGCCGGCCGCCGGTTATGAGGAAACCGTCCGCATTGTCCGAGCGGCGGCGAGAGGCCTCGTTTCCGAGATCATGGAGCACAGTCATCGGTAGACGGGCTCCTACTGGTGAAGAAGCCGGTAACCCTGTTCGAAGAAGTCGAGCGACACCCGCATCTGGTCCTCGGCGGCGAGCAACTCCGTGTAAGGGAGGCTGGAACCGCTGAAGTGCCGGTCGTTCCAATACGGCTCGGTCTTGTCGATCTCAGACCAGGCCGAGACGTAGAGGTACGGTTCCAAATGACCTTCGTCCCCTGGCGAGGCCCCGTAGCTGGCCCGGCGTCCCCCGGCCTCGCTACCCATCTCCATTGCCGGGTCGAAATGCTCCGGCCAGAGCTGGACCTGGGAGACGTCGTCATTGTCACCGCCGAGAGACCGTGCCTGCTCCAGCACACCGAATCCGAACTCGAACCAC
>Ga0299913_10001605_pt1 | contig 16948 bp, 17 predicted proteins | sample RVTome_9_FD_201360 | JGI IMG/M metagenome (GOLD analysis project Ga0299913, IMG submission 201360) | Soil microbial communities from uranium-contaminated site in the Upper Colorado River Basin, Wyoming, United States - RVT155D38 (version 2) ... | reverse complement strand
GGGGTCCGTGGGGTCATGACCCGCAACCTACCGCGGCACCACCGTCACGGATGCGGTCATGCGGGCGAGACGTCGAGCCACGCGAGCGCCTCGCCGCGGCGCACCAGCTGGCGGGGCCGCACGAGCAAATTCTTGAGCAGCGCATCGACGGGCGCGCGGACCTCGTCGGCGCGGCCCCTGCCCCCGGTGATGTGGCCGAGCAGCTGGCCAGCGCGCACGCGGCCCGTGCCGGTGGCCGGCTCGAAGCGACCGGTGGTTGGCGCGACGACCAGACCCATCGAGTCCGCACACGTGCCCTCCAGGGACGCGGGTTCGCTGTCGGACGCCGGCGATGCGGTGACCGGGGGGATCGTATCTGCCATCTGCGCCTCCGTCAGCGGGCGGGGGACGACCGGTGGGATCGTCGTTGACATTGACGTCAATGTCAATTCTGCCCCATCGCCTCCCACCCAACCACCTGATCTGCGGCGGTCCGTCGAGCACGGACGGTGACGTCTCCGCCGGTGACCTCTACCCTGCGGGAGCACTGGCGCACCTACCATGTCCCCGGAACGCGCAGGTGAGGCGGCGGAGATGACCGACAGGCAGATCCGAGACACGCTCGTGAACCGGATGGCGACCCACCGCATCGATCTCGAGCGGCTCGTCACCATCCCGAGCGTCAGCGCGCCCGGCTTCGATCACGGCGAGGTCCGCCGGTGCGCCGAGGCGGTCCGCGACCTGCTGTCGGCCCGCGGGTGCCATGACGCCCGGCTGCTCGAGGTCGACGGCAGCCACCCCGCGGTGTATGCGGAGTGGCTCGACGCCGGCGGCGACCGGCCGACGGTGCTCTGCTACGCCCACTACGACGTGCAGCCTCCGGGCGACCCCGCCGCGTGGACCACGCCGGCGTTCGAGCCGGTGGAGCGTGGCGGGCGGCTGTACGGGCGCGGTGCCGCCGACGACAAGGCCGGGATCATGGTCCACGTCGCCGCGATCGACGCGTGGCTGTCGACCCACGAGCGGTTGCCGTGCAACGTCAAGATGATCATCGAGGGCGAGGAGGAGACCGGCAGCGAGCACCTCGACCAGCTCCTCGAAGCCCATGGCGACCTGTTGCGCGCCGACGTCGTCATCATCACCGACTCGATGAACTGGAAGGTCGGCACGCCCGCACTGACCCACACGCTGCGCGGCCTGGTCGACTGCGTCGTGGAGGTCCGCGCGCTCGACCATCCGCTGCACTCCGGCATGTACGGCGGTGCCGTGCCCGATCCGCTGACCGGCCTGGTCAAGCTGCTCGCCGGCCTGACCAACGACGACGGCACCGTCGCCGTGCCCGGGTTCGCCGACGACGCTCCCCCACCGTCGGATCCCGACGAGGTCGACGACCTGCGCTTCGACGTCGACGAGTTCCGGGCCGAGGCTGGCCTGCTCGACGGCGTCGAGCTGATCGGGGCGCGCGCCGACCACGTGCTCGAGCGGCTCTGGAACCGGCCCGCGGTGTCGATCATCGGGCTCGACGCCACCCCGGTCGCGCAGGCGTCCAACACGCTCAGCGCGGTCGCCCGGGCCAAGGTCAGCGCCCGCCTGGCACCGGGCCAGGACCCCGGGCGGGCGCTGGCCGTCCTCGTCGACTGGCTCGAGGCCAACGCACCGTGGGGCCTGCAGGTGGACGTCACGTCAGGCGCGGCCGGCGAGGGCTACCGGGGCGATCCTGATCAGCCGGCGATGAAGGCGGCCCGACGGGCGCTGGCCGCGGCGTTCGGCACCGAGCCGATGCTGATCGGCATGGGAGGCAGCATCCCGCTGATCGAACCGCTGACCAGGGCGTTCGGCGACATCCCGGCGCTGCTGACCGGCGTGGAGGATCCGGACACACGGGCCCACGGGATCGATGAGTCGCTGCACCTGGAGGACTGGGAGCGCGCCTGCCTCGCCGAGGCCTACCTGTTCGCCGAGCTCGCCGACGGCGCCTAGGACGACCGGTGGCTGCGCGCTCCGAGTACGACGCGGCGTACTTCACGCTCCTGCGGGCGCGTGAGGAGCACACCGACCTGCTGCGCTACCGCGAGTTCCTCGTCGCCGAGCGCGAACGGCTCGATGCGTTCGTCGCCCAGGTGCGCGCGCAGGCCGACACCGTGCCGCGGAAGATGCGCCGGCCCGTCGACCAGACGACCAAGGCCGTCGTCGAGGCGATCGGCGCGCGTCGGTCTGTCGTGCTCGCCGAGTCAGAACGCATCGACGAACGCATCAGCAACGCGCAGGCGTTCGTCGAGGAGTGCGAGGCCGAGGTCGAGGAGCTGCGCCGGTCGACCTGAGGCGGTCCGTCAGTCGGCGGCGACGATCTCGGCGAACCGCAGCACGAGGTCGTTTGGCTGCACGGTCAGGCTGACCTCGTCACGCGGCGCCCACAGGGGGATGCACGGACCCTGGCCGGCGTGGCCGCACAGGCAGACCACCAGGTGACCGTCGGGGCGCATGCCGATGAGCTGCCGGGCATAGCTCAGCAACTCGGTCATCGACGCCGCGTTGCCGGCCCGCCGCCAGTAGGCGTTGGCCCAGCGCGACTCGGGGCGGCCGTAGATCGCCAGCGCGGCGCCGGGCGTCAGCCGGGTCACGTCACCGAGCGCCTCGGCACCGGTCAGCATCTTGTCCTGACGTGGGCTCTTGCCGATGCGCGCGGCACTGACCGGCTCGGACAGCGGGCCCGGCAGGTCACCGAGATCGTACGTGCCGGCGGCCTGTGCGGCCTTCTGCCGGTCGACGCTCACGTCGTAGGTGTGGGCCTGTCGGGTTGCCACGGTGCTCCTCACGGGTCGGGTGAGGTCGAGTGTAGCCAGCCGGCCGCGCCACCGAGGTGCGGCGACGACCTGCTCTGCCGTGCGGTCAGGCTCAGGCGCACGCACCCCACAGGCCGGCTCCTGCCGCCTGCGCCGCGTCTTCGGCGTCACGCATCGCCATCCAGTGCCGGTCGTTCGGTGCGATCAGCACGGTGCGCGCGTGACCGGCCTCGACGATCGCGCGGTTGAGCAGTACACCGTCGGACGTCCACACGTACCGCAGCGGCCGGTCGAAGCGGTCGAGGTCCTGGCGGTCGGCCTCCAGCCACACCCGGCTCCCGGCGGGCACGCGGTCGCGGACGTGCGCGGCCGCGGCGGCCGCGCCGCACTCGGGCCCGCCATCGCCGTCCAGCTCCGGGCTGTCGATCTCGAGCAGCCGGACGCGGTGCTCGCCGTCGGGCAGCGGACCCGGGCCGGTGACCTCGACGCGGAGCGTGTCGCCGTCGACCACCTGTGTGACCCGTGCCGCCTGGACGTCGGACGGCAGCCCGGGCGCCGGGTCACCCGCAGGGGCCTCCCCGATCCCACGCAGCGAGCCGAGCCACAGTGCGGCCGCCACGACAAGGGCCGCCACGATCAGCCGGCGCAGCCGGGCGCCCATCCCGAGGACGTCAGGGCTGCTGCACGGGACAGGTGATCGACTCCCCCGGTGTGAGCTCGATCGGCTTGCCCTGGTGCACGATCGTGAGTGGGTCGCCGTCGGCGAGCTCGTAGGTGGCCTCGTCGTGGCGGACGTCGACGTCGAGGCGCTGCCCGCGGTACTGCAGGGGGAAGTGCAGCCCGTCCCAGGTGCGTGGCAGCCGCGGGTCGAACGCCAGCGTGCCGTCGGAGTCGCGCAGCCCGCCGAAGCCGTACACGACGGCCATCCAGACACCGCCGGCCGACGCGACATGGACGCCGTCGGCGGTGTTGCCGGCAACGTCGGCGAGGTCCATGAGCGCGGCGTTGCGGAAGTACTCCACCGCCTTGTCCTCGTAGCCCAGGTCGGCGGCGATGATGCTCTGGATGCAGGGCGACAACGACGAATCACCGGTGGTCAGCGGGTCGTAGTAGTCGAAGTTGCGCCGCGTCTGCTCACGGGAGAACTCGTGACCGAGGAGGAACATCGCCAGGGTGATGTCAGCCTGCTTGATCACCTGGAACCGGTAGATGACGAGCGGGTGGAAGTGCAGCAGGAGCGGATACTTGTCGCGAGGCGTGGCTGCGAAGTCCCAGACCTCCTTGTCCAGGAAGTTGGTGTCCTGGGGATGGATCCCGCGCACCTTGTCGTACGGCACGAACATCGCGTCGGCCGCACTGCTCCACTCGGCGATCTCCTCGGCCGTCACCCCGGTCTCGCGGTGCAGCACCGCGTAGCGGTCGGCGTCCTCGCGGCGGATGTCGGAGACGACCTGGGCGGCGACCCGCAGGTTGAGCCGTGCCATCAGGTTGGTGTAGGTGTTGTCGCTGACCAGCGTCGTGTACTCGTCGGGGCCGGTGACGCCGTAGATGTGGAACGTGCCCTCGCCGTCGTCGCGGTGGAACCCGAGGTCGGCCCACAGCCGCGCGGTCTCGACCAGGATCTCGGCACCGATCGTGTACAGCGACTCGGTGTCACCGGTGACCTCGACGTACTTGCGCAGCGCGTAGACGATGTCGGCGTTGATGTGGTACTGCGCGGTGCCCGCCTCATAATAGGCTGACGCCTCCTCGCCGTTGATCGTGCGCCACGGGAACAGCCCGCCACGCTGGCTGACCTCGCGGGCCCGCCGGCGTGCGTCGTCGAGCAGGGAGTGGCGGAACCGCAGCAGGTTGCGGGCGATCCGCGGTGCCGTGTAGGTCAGGAACGGCAGGACGTAGATCTCGGTGTCCCAGAAGTAGTGGCCCTCGTAGGCCGAGCCGGTGAGCCCTTTGGCGGGGATGCCTGTGCCCTCGGCGCGCCCCGCGGCCTGGATCAGCTGGAACATGTTCCAGCGCACGGCCTGCTGGACGGCCGGGTTGCCCCGGACCTCGACGTCGCTGCGCTCCCAGAAATCCTCGAGGTAGGACCGCTGGGCCTCGAGCAGTGCATCGAAGCCGTCGCGCACCGCGCGGTCCAGCGTGCGCCGGCAGCGGTCGCTGAGCTGCCGCGTCGGGGTGCTGCGCGAGGTGTGGTACGTGGCGAACTTGTGGATGCGGATGCTCGTGCCGGGCTCGGCGTCGACCACCACGACCATCTTGCCGAGGTCCGCGTCGGCCTCGCTGTCGTAGGTGTGCTCATTGTCGGTCTCGATCACGTGGTCGATGCCGCACGCCAGGGTCATGCCGCTCTTTGCAACGCGGTAACTGAGCACAGCGCGACGGTCGGAGGCGGCGTGGCCCTGCGGCTCGAGGACACGGTCGGGCAGCGCCCGCGCCCTGCGGGGGTCGCCGGCCGGGTCCCGCTCGTCCTGCTGGTTGCGGACGTGCGACGAGATGACCACCGGCGCGGTGCTGTCAAGCACCGTGACCTCGTAGGACACCGCCATCAGGTGGCGGTGCTCGAACGACACCAGCCGCTCGGAGCGCACCCGCACTCGCTTGCCCGCGGGCGTCAGCCACTCCAGCGACCGGCTCAGCGTGCCCCGCCGCATGTCCAGCGACCGCTCGTAGGAACGCAGGTCGGCGGTCGCCAGGTACAGCGGCTCGTCGTCGACGTACAGGTGGAAGGTCCGCGCGTCGGGCACGTTGATGATCGTCTGGCCCGTCGTGGCGAAGCCGAAGGCCTCTTCGGCGTGCTGGATCGGCCAGATCTCGTGAAAGCCGTTGATGTACGTGCCGCGTTCGAAGACCGGGCGGCCCTCGTCGTGGGTGCCGCGCAGCCCCAGGTAGCCGTTGGACAGCGACAGCAGCGTCTCGACGCGGGCCAGGTAGCGGTCGTTGTAGCGCCGCTCGATCAGCTTCCACTCGTCGACCGGGTACTGGTCGTCGGGCAGGAACTTGAAGGCACGCCGGCGCATGCGCGCCGGAACGGCGAGCACCTCGTCGTCGGGCAGGAACATGCTCACGCGACCACTCTCCTGTCGCCGGGCGTCACGACACCAACTCGCCGAGGTCGGCGACGACCATGTCGGCGCCGTTGCTGCGCAACGCCTCGGGATCGCCGTCGCGGTCCACGCCGATGACCAGGCCGAACGCTCCCGCACGCCCCGCCTGCACGCCCGAGATCGCGTCCTCGACCACGACCGCGCGCTCCGGGACCGTCCCGAGGTCGCGCGCAGCCGACAGGAAGGTGTCGGGTGCCGGCTTGCCGGGCAGCCCCCGCTCGGCGGCGACGACACCGTCGACGCGCGCATCGAACATGTCGAGCAGGTCCGCGTTCTCGAGCACCGTCACGCAGTTCTTGCTCGAAGACACGACAGCGAGCCGCACACCCGCGTCGCGCAACTGGTGCAGCAGCCGCACCGAGCCGTCGTAGACGACGACACCCTCGTCGTCGATCAGCTGGTTGACGAGCTCGTTCTTGCGGTTGCCGAGTCCGCACACCGTCTCGGCGTCCGCAGGATCGGCCGGGGTGCCCTCGGGAAGGTCGATCCCCCGGGACTGCAGGAAGCTGCGGACGCCGTCGTAGCGCGGCTTGCCGTCGACGTAGGTCTTGTAGTCGCGTTCGATGGTGAACGGCTCGAATGCGGTCCCGGTGACCTCGGCATGATGCCGCAGATAGGCGTCGAACATCGTCTTCCATGCGCGTGCGTGCACGGCGGCCGTGTCGGTGATCACGCCGTCGAGATCGAACAGCACGGCGTCGAAGCGGTCGGCCGAGATGTGCTGTGTCATCGTCCTGCCTGCCTGGTCGTGGCCGAACCGACGGTCCCGTCCCCGGATCGTCGCCGTCCGGACACGCGTGTCACCCCCAGCCACCAGTCGGCCGGATCGCGTGCGACCTGCGCCGGTGCCGGGCGTTGAGCACTACTGTATGCCAGCGAGTTGCGGCGGAGTAGCCCGTTGCGGCTCGTGGCCGACGCCGTGCCCGACGGCCACGTGATCAGTCCCGGCCGGGAGGGGGCGGGGCGGTGAACAGGCGGGTGAACGCCTCGATGTTGCGCCGGGTTTCGTCGAGGACCTGTTCGCCCATGACGGTGCCGCCCGCGGTCGCGTGACGACCGATCTCGAGGCTCAGAGCCTGCAGGCGCTCCAGCTGGTCGAGCAGCCCGGACGCCTCCACCTGGGCCAGCAGGTCCTCGGCGCTGGTGGTCGCCGACTCCAGCCGTCGGGCGACCGCGAGGAACAGCGCGACACCTTCACGCCACTGGGCGATCGCGTCCGGCAGTTGGCGCAGCTCCTCTGCCATCCGCCAGCCCCACCGCAGCAGCCCGACCGGGTCGAACGGCGGCAGATCACCGCGCTGGTCGTTCATCGGACGCTCCTTGCGGACGCGTGGGTCTGGTGCGCATTGTCCCGCACACCGGCGTCGCCGACAATGACCGGATCAGGGTTGCCGGGACTACAGGTCGACGGTGCCGGAGACGATCGTGCTCGTGGCGCCACCCACCCAGAACCCACGGTCAGCATCGCCGGTCAGGTGCACGCGCCCCTCGCGTCCGAGCGCCGTACCCTGGCGCACGACGTAGGGCGTCGCGGCCCGCCCCGCGTCGACCAGCCACTGTGCAAGTCCCGCGTTGAGGCTGCCGGTTACGGGATCCTCGACCATCACACCGTTGACGGGGAAGAACGCCCGCACCTCGAACGCCGTGTCCGCATCGGGTGGGCACGGCCCCACGACGCCGACGTCGGCGTCGATGAAGCCGGGGCGCAACGCGAGCACCGCCTCCGCGGAGCCCAGCAGCACGGCCACCCAGCCCGGTCCGTTGTCGACCCACTGGGCATCGACGATGTCATCGTGCCCAATCCCCACGGCGTCGGCGATCCGCTCCACCAGACCGGCGTCGACCGGACCCGACCGCCGCAGCGGTGGAGCCGCGAACGCCAGGCCGTCGCCGGTGCGCCGGACCGGCACGATCCCGGCACCGCACTGCTGCGCGACGGTGCCGTCGGCGGCCGGGGTGCCGCCGGCCGACAGCCACGCGTGGCACGATCCCAGCGTGGGATGCCCGGCGAAGGGCAGCTCGGCCACCGGCGTGAAGATGCGCACGCGGTAGTCCGCGCCAGGGTCGGTCGCGGGTACGAGGAAGGTCGTCTCCGACAGGTTCGTCCACGCCGCGAACCGCTGCATCCGGTCGGTCGTGAGCCCGTCACCGTCGACGACGACCGCGACCGGGTTGCCGCGGCAGGCATCGGACGAGAACACGTCGACCTGGCGGAACCTGCGCTGCATGTGTCGCAGTATCGCAGCGTCGTCCACCAAAGCGGCCCGGACTGCGGTCGCCCCGACGTCCGGCTGGCGCGCAGCACCTCTACGGCATCACCATACCCCAGGACGGACGACAGCGGGTGGACGACACGAGCGCATCGGACCTCCCGGACGGTTCCGGCCGACGCGCGCACTCCGCGCTGCCAGGTCGGGGTACTCCGACGGTCTGGACTATGGAGGCGCAGCCCCGGTATACCCCTCCAGCGATGCCCGGACGTCGTGGAGACTCGAGGCGCGCCGCCGCGGTCGGTGTGGACCGTCGGTGTCAGCCGATCGAGTTGCGGAACTGAACGGCTTCCATGCCGAGGCTCGCCGTCTGCTGGATCTCAAGGACCGGGTACACGCTGAACTCGAAGAACGGTGCGAACGTTGCCATGTCTTGAGCTACCAACGCCGGGTCGTCGGTTTCGACCACCGCGAAGCCGCCGCGTCCGTCAATGCGACCGACGAACTGCTGGAAGTCGGCGCCCTCCGAGGGTGACCAGCCGCCGAATACGGCCAGCCCGCGAGCCTGCTGCTCTTCAGACGTTGAAGCCCGCGTCTCCCATGCGATGACATACTTCATGTTCGGCTCCTTCTCCGCGCGGGCACCTCGCCGACCCGCGTCACGCCCCTGCAGGCAACCACTGCCATCGTCAGCCGTCAACAGCAGCCGGACGGCGATCGGCGTGCACAACGCGGGTGGATGATCCTCAGCGGTGACGGGTGATGTTGTCCGCCGCCCCGGACCCGCGGTGATCCTTGGCCATCGCCAGCAGGCCGATGGTCGCGGTAACGAAGAAGAACCCGAACGAGAAGATCCCGGCAACCAGGTAGCCGCGCCGCGATGCCTGGGGGTCGCGGGCAGCGAACGCACATTGGGTGTAAGGCGGCACGAGGGTCTCGCCCAGCAGGAACGCGAGAAACACGCCGATGAACGCCGTCCACGTCCAGCTGCCAATGAACGTGAAGTGCTGCGCCGGGAGGCTGTCGATCAGGCCGGCGGGTCCACCGACCTCGACGATCCCCCACCCAGGTGTGGCCACCCCGACCTGCCTGCCGATCTGCGGCGCAGGATCGTGGCCTGGGTCGAGCACGGGCTGCGACTGACCGACGCCGCTCGTGCTCTGAGCATCCATCGCAACACCCTGCTCTACCGGCTCGGTCGAATCTCGGACATCTCGGGCACAGCATCCGTATTCCCCGCCATGCCGTCGCGGTCTACCTGGCCTGCCTGCTCGAGGAACTCGACGACCCATCGCCCGCACCTTGATCGCCTCGGTGCTGGGTGCGCGGTGCTTCGAACGGCGGCGATGCGGGCTCGAATTCAGTTGTGTGTTCTGGAGAACTGGGACGGACCGTGAGGCGCCGGTCCGACCTGACTCGATGCCGCCTTGAGGCTCTCGTGAGCGGCGGAGATGTCGAGCCCGTCCCGGTTGCGATCATTCGTCGCTCAGAACCGCAGCGGCGATCCTGCGGACGCGTTCGGGATCGGCGATCGCGTCGATCTCGACGATCTTGCCGTCGGCAACGGTGAAACCCATCACGGCGAATGGCCGTCCACGGACAGTGATGACCGCTCCGGCTGCCCCGTTCACCAGGGCGGGTCGCACCAGCGCCGCCGGTATCGCACGTGCCTGGCTGGCGACGGCCGCCGCGCCACGGGTCACCACCGAGGCGGCGGGGCGCCTGGCGCCAAAGTCGGATCGCAACACGACGTGGGGGTCGAGCAGCGCGACGAGGGCGTCGAGGTCACCCCCACGTGCTGCCAGGAAGAAGGCGTCGACCACGTCTCGCTGACGACCGAGATCTGGGTCGGGAGCCGGTACCTCGGCGCCTCTGACGCGTCGCCGTGCCCTGCTGGCGAGCTGTCTCGCCGCCGCAGGAGATCGACCGACCATAGGAGCGATCTCCTCGAAGGGCAGCGCGAACATGTCGTGGAGCACGAACGCGAGCCGCTCCGCCGGGGCCAGGGTGTCGAGCACGACGAGGAGTGCGAGGCTGACGGAGTCCGCCAGCAACGCTTCCTCATCGGGTTGGAGCGCCCCCTCGGAGCTGATGACAGGATCGGGGATGTGGACGCCGAGGGATTCCTCGCGTCGAGTGTTGCGCGACCGCAACATGTTCAGACAGACGCGGGCAACGATCGTTGTCAACCACCCGCCGAGGTTCTCGACCTCGCTCGCTCCTGCCCGGCTGAGGCGCAGCCAGGTGTCCTGGACGGCATCGTCCGCCTCAGTGAGCGAGCCGAGCATGCGGTAGGCCACCGCCCGCAGATGGGCCCGGTGCTCCTCGAAGCGACCTGCGAGCCACTCGTTCTCGTCCATCGGTCACATCTTCCCATTGCCAGGTGTCATAGGAGTGACCCCCCGCACACGACGGATGTGACAAGGCGAGCCGGAACTGGCTTCGCCGGACGGCTCGTGGGAGTAGGAGGAAGCCATGGCGTCACCCATCCTGGTCACCGGCGGCACGGGCACCTTGGGCCGGCTCATCGTCCCGCGACTGCGGGACGACGGGCGCGACGTCCGGGTGCTCAGCCGGCGCAGCCGCGAGGGCGGCGAGGGCATCGAGTTCGTGACTGGTGACCTGGCCACGGGCGAGGGGATCGAAGCCGCAGTGGAGGGAACCGAGATCATCATGCATTGCGCGGGCAGCAGCAAGGGCGACGAGGACAAGGCACGGCACCTGCTACGGGCCGCGTCGCGGGCCGGGGCACGGCACCTGGTGTACATCTCGGTCGTCGGGGCCGACAGAATCCCGGTCGCGAGCGGCATCGACCGCGCGATGTTCGGCTACTTCGGGTCCAAGCGTGCCGCAGAGCGGGCTGTGGCCGACTCCGGCCTGCCATGGACGACGCTGCGCGCCACCCAGTTCCATGACCTGATGTTGATGACAGCGCGACAGATGGCCAGGCTGCCTGTGATACCGGTGCCGGCCGGGTTCCGGTTCCAACCGGTCGACCCCGGGGAGGTGGCGGCCCGCCTCGTGGAACTTGCGCTTGGCACGCCGGCCGGCCTGGTGCCCGACATGGCCGGGCCGCAGGTGCACGAGATGGCCGCGCTGCTCCGCGGGTACCTGGAGGCCGGTCGCCTGCACCGGCCGATCCTTCCGGTCTGGCTCCCAGGCAGGGCCGCCCGCGCGTTCCGGGCTGGCGCGAACCTGGCCCCGGAGAGGGCTGTGGGCCGCCGGACCTGGGAGGACTTCCTGGCCGCCCGGATGAGCTCGCCCAGCGGCAGCAGGTCCGGCACGACATAGCGGCCGGCGCGGAATGGCGGCCGGTCGCCACGATGCGTGCGCCTGCATCGCCGAGCCGCGGCCATCGTCCGCGCAAAGGAGAAGCCGAAGGAACGGAGGCTACGCGCGCACGGGCGATGAGCCGGTCGAACAGTGCGGAAGTCGGGCGGTGATGTGTCCTGTCCCGCCGAGCTGGCGAACGCCAACGGCTATGGGGTCGATGTGGGGGCTGGGGTCGACGGACCCGTTGCGGCGGGCTGCCAGCCTCATGGCGCGCGCGGTAGCCGGATGCGACGGTTCACTCCGTGTGGTCGAGGTGCTGCAGCCAGGCGTCGAGGAACACGTTGATATCACGGCTTGCCGCGGTTTCGAGGATCCTGTGGTGCTCGCGGTTCGTGTCGTCGACGGAGCCGAGCATGAGGGTGTACAGGCGCTGGTATCGCTCACAGCTCTGCCACACGACCTGCAGAAGTTTCGTCGCCCACAAGCTCAGTCCGGGTTGGAGGAACACCCAGTGGTAGCCCCGAACGGCTCGAGTTCGGTCAGCGCGTCGACTTCATCCTGCATCCTGCATCGGCGCGATCTTTCCGTCGCCGCAACACATGGCGCGACAGCTGCCCGGTGCCGCGGACCGTGCGCGCCATGGCCGTGCCCTGTCGGGACCTCGCTGGATCAGTGGCGGCCCAACGCGAGGTCGCCGTCGTCGACGCGGACCGGCCGGCCCGTGGCGATCGAACGGTTCGCGGCGAGGCCGACAGCCAGGCTGCGGAGGCCGTCGCGATGTTCGGCGCGTCGTCGCAGTGGATCCGGTTGTGGGTCCGCACCGAACAGGTCGTCGAGCAGTCGCGCATCGCCGCCACCGTGAGGCCCTTCACCGCGGGGGATCGGCAGCTCCCGGGCGCGTTCCCAATGCCGCTGGACGAGCAGTCGTTGCCCAGCCGGGCGTGGGTCGTCGCTCCGGGCCCGACCCGGTCGGTTCGGGTGGATGCTCGGGTCGACCGCTGAATGCCCGCCGCCGTCCCCCTCGCTCGCCACGTGGCCTCGCTCGACCACCTCGAGCTCGGCCCGGCCTGCGGTACCGTTGATGGACACGCGGTAGCCCTCCCACGGTGCATGGGCATTGAGCGAGTAGCTCAGGATCGCGCTGGACGCATAGGTGACCAGAACCGCTGCGTTGTCCTCGATCGTGATGCCATCACCGAAGACGTCCTGATTGCGAACGTAGCCGTCTTCGGACTCGGCCTCGAGGTAGAGCTGGCGCAGCACGTCGTCGCCGGCCAGATCCAGCGCGAATGGGTCAGCGTCCGGGCCTGCCGCCGGGACACGTCGATCCAGCGCGCCGCGTCGGGCAGCGTTCGCGCGACCGTAGAACTGGAGCGCGCCGGCCGCATGGACCACCTGCGGGTCGTCGTCCAGCCACCAGTTCACCAGGTCGAAGTGGTGGCTGGACTTGTGCACCAGCAGGCCGCCGGACAGAGTCCTGTCGCGGTGCCAGCGACGGAAGTAGTCCGCGCCGTGGACGGTGTCGAGCGCCCACTCGAAGTGGACCGACGTGACGTCACCGACTGACCCCTCCGCGAGGATGCGGCGAAGCTCGCTGTTGCGGGGCGCATACCTGTAGTTGAACGTCACAACCAGCTCGGCCGACGACGCGTCCGCCGCCTGCGCGATCGCCCGTGCGGCCGTGACCGACGTCGCCAGCGGCTTCTCGACGATCACGTCGATCCCCGCGTCGAGCGCGGCGACGACGTAGGTGTGATGCGTGTGGTCGGGCGAGGTCACCACGATGCCGTCCGGTCGCTGCTCGGCCAGCAGCTGCGGGAAGTCGTCGGGCCGGTAGCGGGCGGGTGCCGGGTGGCCTGCCCGCTCCAGGACCCTGTCGTAGAAGGACATCCTGGTCGGACTCGGGTCGCACCACGCGATGATCTCGCCGCGCTCGGCGTAGGTCGTCGCGAGCGCATCGATGTACACGGCCGCACGCGCGCCGACCCCGACGACGCCGTACCGATGCGGTCGAACGCGCATGGCCACACCTCTCGTGATCGGTGACGTGACATCGTCGCAGGCACCAGGGGGGACGGCGACCGTCGACGGGTCGAGATCGCGGTCACGGGGAGCGTGGCCGACGTCAGACACCTCCATGACCCAGCTGCTGCCCTGAGCGGTGCGTGCGCACGGGCCGGTCGGTCGGCAACGGACGTGCCGTAGGGGTGTTGGGGAGCTGCTGTTGTCGACGACGGTGGCCACGGTCTGTGCGCCGAACACGGGAGAAGACCGTGACCGACATGCTGGAACGGGGCGGGAGGCGTTCCGCGTCCAGGCGTGGGGTGACGCGTACGCGCACCTGTCGGCGGTGGATGCCGCGGGCCACGACCTGGCGGCCGAGGACCTGGAGCTGCTGGCGAGGTCCGCCTACCTGACCGGTCGGGATGCCGACTGGGAGGAGGCCTGGGCGCGCACATCAGGCCTTCCAGGAACGCGGCGACGCCGAACGTGCGGCGCGACCGCGTTCTGGCTGGGACTCGTGCTGTTCAATCGCGGCGAGGAGGCGCGAGGCGGTGGCTGGGTCGGCCGTGCTGGCCAGCTGATCGCCGGCCACGGGCGCGACTGCGTGGAGCAGGGCTACCTGTTGCTCCCGGCAGCGCTCCAACACCTCGGGTCCGGGCAGGCGGCGGAGGCCCACGAGATCTTCGGGCGCGTGCTCGACGTCGCGGAGCGCTTCGACGACCCGGAGCTGCGCGCGCTCGGTCGACTCGGGCGTGGGCCGGCGCTGGTCGAGATGCGGGAGTCGGAGCGGGCGGTGCGACTGCTCGACGAGGCGATGGTGGCCGTGCAGGCCGGCGACGTCTCGGCGCTCGTGGCCGGGATCGTCTACTGCGCCGTCATCCTTTGCTGCCAGCGGATCTTCGACCTGAGCTGCGCCCAGCAGTGGACCGCGCACTCAGTGAGTGGTGCGCGTCGCAGCCCGACCTCGTGCCCTACCGCGGTCAGTGCCTGGTGCACCGATCTGAGCTGATGCAGCGCGGCGGATCCCGACCAGCGGCGGCCCGGCACCCCGATCCCGCGTCCGGCATGATGGGAGCGGAAGCGGGTAACCGGTGGGAACGGGTGGTGGCAGCGGATCCGAGCGTGCAGACCGACCTGGTAAGGCAGGCCCACGAGGCGCGGGCCGAGCACCGGTTCGGCGACGCGTATGAAGCGTTCTCGCAGGCCGCTGCGCTGGGCGAGCTCGAGACCGGCGACGTCGTGGCCTGGAGCGATGCGGCGTGGTGGCTCGGGCACGCCGACCGCGCGCTCGAGCTTGCGGAGCTCGGCCACCAGCGGCTGCTCACCGACGGGCAACCGGTCCGCGCGGCGATGGAGGCGATCAGCCTCGGCTTCCTGCTCATGCTCCGCGGCGACCTCGCCGCCGGCTCCGGCTGGCTGCGGCGCGGCCGGTCCCTGGTGGAACGATCCCGCGACGAACACGCGCGTGGCTACGTCGTGCACCTCGACGCTGAGGAGGCGCTGCAGGGAGGTCAGCTCGACCGCGCCGTCGAGCTCGCACGCGAGGCACGAGAGATCGGGCGGCGCGGTTCCGACCCCGCGCTCACCGCGTTGGCACTGATGACCGAGGGCACGGCGCGGCTGCGCGCCGGGGACGTCGCCGACGGGATGGCGCTGCTCGATGAGGCGATGCTGCCCGTCCAGGCCGGGCAGGTCCCTCCGGAGGTCGCCGGCAACCTTTACTGCCAGATGATCGCGGCGTGCTGGGAGCTGTCGGACCTGCGTCGTGCCCGCGAGTGGACCGCGGCGACGGAACGCTGGTGCGAGCGGTTTGACAGCTCAGTGATGTTCTCGGGGATCTGCCGGATGCACCGGGTGCAGCTGTGGCAGGTGGCAGGTGATTGGGACACCGCAGCCGAGGAAGCGGAGGTCGTCTGCCGCGAGCTCATCGGCATGAACACCGCCGTCGTCGCCGAGGGGCACTACCTGCTGGGTGACCTGTTGCGGCTGCGCGGTTCGGTCGACGACGCCGAAGTCGCCTACCGGCGCGCCCATGAGCTGGGACGCGATCCGCAGCCGGGCCTGGCGCTCCTGCGTGCACAGCGGGGCCAGGTCGAGGTCGCGCTAACGTCGTTGCAGACGGCGCTGGCCGGCCACCTCGAGGCCGACTACGCCCGCGCTCCCCTGCTGCGGGCACTCGTCGAGGTGGCGATCGACGCCGGCGACGTCGAGGCAGCGCGCGGCGCTGTGGGCGAGCTGGTCGCCCTGGCCGACCGCTGGCCGTCGGACGGCCTGCGAGCGGCCGCGGCGCACGCCTCCGGCTCGGTCCAGTTGGCCGGCGGCGACGCGGCGGGCGCCGTCGCCCCGCTCCGCGACGCGATCCGCCGGTGGCAGGGGCTGGACGCCCAGTACGACGGCGCGACGGCGCGGATGCTGCTAGCGGAGGCGTGCACCTTCCTGGGTGACCACGACGCCGGGCGGATGGAGCTCGATACCGCCGCCTCCACGTTGCAGCGTCTGGGGGCGGTCGTCGACCTGCGGCGCCTCGAGCGCCTGCGCCCAGGTGGCGAGCTGCCCGGAGGCCTGACGTCGCGTGAGGCCGAGATCGTCGCGCACGTCGCCGACGGGAGCACCAACCGCGAGGTGGCCGAGGCGCTGGTCATCAGCGACAAGACCGTCGCACGGCACCTCGCCAACATCTACCTCAAGCTCGGGGTGTCGACGCGCACCGCTGCGGCTGCGTGGGCCCGGCGCAACGGGGTGCTTCCGCCTGCATAGAACGGTGCAGACGGCGGTGGCGGAGGATGCACGATCCGCCCGAAGGCAGGGCGCTGACTCCTCCGTAGGCTCGGAAGCGAACGGCGAGAGCCCCGCCGAGGACCCCGGAAGGAGCCACCGTGACCGCCACCGACACCGTCACCCACGACCTCGCGACACGACCGGAGGGCACCGTCGACCCCGCACGGGTCGAGGCCTTCGCCGGCCAGATCCTGGGAGCGATCGCCGACGCCTCGACCGCGCTGACCCTGAGCATCGGTCACCGAACCGGCCTGTTCGACACGATGGCGGGCCTGCCGCCGTCGACCTCGGACGAGATCGCCACCGCCGCCGAACTTCACGAGCGGTACGTGCGCGAGTGGCTCGCCGCCATGCTCGTCGGCGGCATCGTCGAGCACGACCCAGCCGCCGGCACGTGGTCGCTGCCGCCCGAGCACGCCGCCGTGCTCACGCGTGAGGCCGGCAAGGACAACCTGGCCAAGCTGGCCCAGTTCATCGGCCTGCTCGCCGACGTCGAGCACCAGGTCGTCCGCTGCTTCCGCGAGGGCGGCGGCGTCTCGTACGACGCGTACGCCGAGTTCCACGCGCTGATGGCCGAGGACAGCAAGGACGTGGCCGAGGACCTGCTGGTCGACGAGGTCGTGCCGCTGGTCGACGGCCTGGCGGAGCGGTTGACCCGGGGCATCCGCGTCGCTGACATCGGGTGCGGCAGCCACCACCTCAACGTGCTGGCCCGCGCCTTCCCGTCGAGCACCTTCGTCGGCTACGACTTCTCGGCGGAGGCGATCGGGGAAGCACGCGCCGCCGCGTCGTCACGAGGACTGGGAAACGTCCGGTT
>Ga0299913_10001603_pt1 | contig 16951 bp, 12 predicted proteins | sample RVTome_9_FD_201360 | JGI IMG/M metagenome (GOLD analysis project Ga0299913, IMG submission 201360) | Soil microbial communities from uranium-contaminated site in the Upper Colorado River Basin, Wyoming, United States - RVT155D38 (version 2) ... | reverse complement strand
TCGACTCAAATCTGAATTGACCGATGTTCTGGAATGCGGCGAGGAGGGTCTCCTGGGCGAGGTCGCGGGCGTCCTCCGGCGGCTCACCGAGGTAGCGGAAGAACCGGACCAGGGACGGGAAGCAAGCCGCGAAGACGACGCGCTCCGCCTCGCGGTCGCGACCCGATTGCAGCGTTCGGACGGCCGCCTCGATCGGCGCGGGGGACGAGGCTCCCGGCGCGGGCCTGCCGTCGCCGGCCGGCGAGGGCGGGCGCGGGGACGGCGGGGAACCCGACCGCGGCTTCCCGTTGCCTGGGGACATACGCGGCGCAGCTTCCCATAAGTAGCTCCGTCGCGCTACCGCGCAGTCGGCGTCGATGCATCACCAATCCGCCAGCGACGACTCCTCTTCGGGAGGAGGCAGGGTGAGCGAGCGGAGGTAGCGCCCGTGGGCCTCGGCGTGGCCGAACGGGTACTCGTAGAGAGCGACCCGCCCGAGGGAGCGTGCGAGCTGCCCCAGGTAGAAGCTGAAGGCGTTCGGCGCCGAAAGGAACAGGTGCAGTGCTCCCGTCCGCTCGTGGGGCCGGCGTGCCCTCACCCGGGCGACGGCGGCCTGTGCGAGGCGCAGGGCGTGCTCGCCGCCGCGGACGGACCTCGGCCCGGCCTCGGGGGCGACCTCGAGCTCGAGCAGGCGGCCCACCTGGAGACCCGTCCGCTCGACGAACGCCTGTACCTCGTCGGCGAGGTCCGGGTTCGCGATGGCGACGGCGAGCGCCCGGTTGCCGCTCCCGGCCTCGAGCTCGTGGTCGAAGCGGTCCCGCCAGAGAGGGCCGTCGCCGGCCGGCACGTGGCCGTCGTCCGGGAACCAGTCGAGCGGACGGCCGGCGGTCCGCTGGCGGATCGACACGTGGAGGCCGCTCTTGCTCTCCAGGACGTAGCCGGCGGCGAAAGCGATGGTGGTGTGCGCCGCGAAGTCGAGGTGGAGCGCGCGGCGGTCGCTGCGCGCCCGGGACAGGAACTCGCGCAGCTCGGGGTAGACCTTCTCGTGCCACCACGAGTCCTCCCGGATGCGCCGGCCCTGCCAGCTCTCCGGGTCGAAGCGGTCGCGGAGATCGAGGAGCCGGTCGACGTCGCCTTCCATGTCCTCGCCGAGCCCGCTGAGGCTGCGGACCCCGAGGCGGAGCGGCGGCTCGGGCGGCCGCTCCGGCAGAGTGAGGACTGGCTCCGTGCCGACCGGGCTCACGGGTCGGGCCGACGGATACCGCTTCGCGATGCGGAAGATCTCGCCGCTCTCGGCAGCGAGCAGGAGGAGGGGCGTCGCCCACTCGAGCTTCGTCGTCCGGCTCAGCTCGAGCCGCGCCTCGCCGAGCGCCGCGTCGACCGGATCGCCCTGGACGAGCCGTTCGAGCAGCCGGTGCGCGAGGCGGATCGCGGAGTCGCGGCGGATCCTGCACCGATTGGCGATCACCGCCGGCATGGCGGCCCGTTCGGCCGCGGCGGTGGCGACGCCCCGGTGGGGGTGGACCGAGACGCCGGCGCGCCCCGAGTCGCACGAGTTGAGGATCACCAGGCGCAGCTCGGGAAGGCTCTTCAGAAACGATCCCAGCATCTCCCCCGACACATCGTCGCGCCGCTCCTCTCCGTCGCGCAGGTAGATCGCGCCGAGTCCGAGCTCCGCGTCGAAGCCCCCGTGACCCAGGAAGAGCAAGACGTGGATCGCCTCGTCCTTCAGCGCGTCGCGGAGGGAGGGGAGGTCGAGGTCCGGCGGCTCGAGCAGCTCGACGAGGCTGCGATCGACCAGGGGTGCGAGGCGGGTCGCGGCGGCACTCTTGAAGGTCTCGAAGTCGGCGCGCTCCTCTGCGTGGTGCTCCTCGTTGGGCGGCCGGGGAACGGCCATCAACAGGACTCGCAGGGGCGGGTCGACCGCGAGCAGCGGGCGAGGCTCCGGTGCGAGCAGGCGGCGCACGACGGGCGTCGCCACGTCGGAGGCGAGGAAGTCGCCCGCAGGTGCCCGCAAGAGCTCCCAGGGCAGGGCGAAGATCTCCTCGAACCGCTCGTCGTCGAGCCGGAAGGTGAGGCGCAGCCGCAGGCCGCTCGCGTCCTTGCGGGCACGGGCCAACGAGCGGGAATGGAGACCCTCGAGCTCTCCCGAGAAGAGGGCCGTGTAGAGTGCCGCGCCCACGAGCTCCGGATCGGGCGGTGGGGCCGAAGTCTCGCGGCCGGTCGCCGCGAGAGCCAGCGCGCTGCACGTGCCGGCATCCAGAGGCGAGACGAACGGCCCGGACAGCTTCTCGCCGCAGGGTGCGCGGACGACGTTGGCTACGACGCCGTCACCCTCGCTCCCGACGAGGATCTCCAGCTCTTGATAGCTCATCCTCCCCCCTTGCCCGCACCGACACCAATGGGGGCGGGAAGGTTGGGGGCTGCGGTCAGGCGCGACGCCCGGGGTTCGTCTTCCGACGACGGGAACTCAGCCGGCCGGGGGCCGGAGCTCTCGGCCCTTGTACCAGCCGTCGATCAGGGTGGCGGCGCGGCGGGTGTCCTGGCGGGGGTCGACGATGCGGCCGAAGAGGGTGCGGTAGGTCAGGGCCAGGGTCTCGACGTCGCGCGCGCGGAGGAGCTTGACGATCTCCTCGAGGACGCGCTGGGAGCCGTGGCCGTAGTCGCCGCGGGCGGCGTCGCGCTCGAGGAGGACCTGGGCGAAGAAGAGGGGCTCGGGGAGGTCGCCGTCGCCGTCGCGGCGGCCGCCGCCCTCGTCCGACGGGGGGACGCCGGCGGCGAGCTCGGCCGGGGGCTCGCGGCGGTCGAAGAAGAAGGGCATGGAGCGGAACTCGCGGGCGAAGCGGGAGAAGAGGAGGAAGAGCTCTTTTTCGGAGTCGAAGTTGCCGACCAGGCGGGCGCCGCGGCCGACCTCCATCCGCTCGGTCTCCTGGAGAACGATGTTGGCGCGGGCGCGGTCTTCGAGGTGCAGCGCCCGGGCCTCGACCTTCCAGGCGGTCAGGCTGCCGAGGACGTAGCAGTCGTGGGCGCAGCGGACGGTGACCGCCTCGACCTCGACGCCGTGGTCGATGCGGATGGAGCCGGCGCGCGACTCGATGGTGCCGTAGGAGCCCGAGTTCTGGATGACCAGGTTGCCCGGGGCGCGGACCGAGAGCTGGCCGTGGGCGTCGACCTCGATCTCGGTCCCCCGGGGGACGATCATCGTCGGCGCGGCGGGCTCGGCGGGCTTGCGCGGCATGACTGCCGACGATACCGCCTCCCCGCCCGCCGCGCCTACCGCCGGAGCTCGGCCGGGCGCTCGCCCCTCTGGCTCAGAAGTGGAACCCGAGCCGCGCGTACCACTGGCCGCCGTTGAAACCGAACGGCGAGGTGAGCGAGTCGGTCACGCCCAGGAACTGGAGGACCCCGTCCTGCTCGTCGTCCGGCCGGGCGTCGAAGATGTTCTCGCCGCCGACGGCCAGCTCGTAGTGCGTGGCGAACCGGACCTTGACCTCGGCGTCGACGAGGATCTCCGCGCCGTAGGACGACGCGTCGCTGGCGTCGCCCGGGCTGAACAGGCCGCCGGTGGACTGCCAGCTCCCGTAGCGATTGGCCCGGACGTGGCCCGCGAACGCCCTGCCGCTGTCGTAGCTCAGGGTCAGGTTCGTCCGGTGCTCGGGGACCTGGTTCTCGAGGTCGAAGACGCGTGAGACGTTGATCGTCCCCGGGGCCACGTTGGAGACCTCCTGCTCGTTGAAGCTGTGACGGAGGTCGACGGTGAGGAGGCCGTCGGCCACGTCGAAGAAGCTGGTCACCGCCAGATCGACGCCGGTGACGTCGGAGTCGTAGGCGTTGCTGAAGAAGTTGGCCACGCTGTTGACCAGGAGCTCGGGGTCGGGGACGCCCGCGGCCCGTAGCCGAGGGACGTCGGCGGCGGTGATCGTGTTGTTCTGGAGCGCCAGCCGATCCTCGATCTCGATCTGGTAGTAGTCGAGCGTCACGCTGGTGTTGGGCACCGGCACGGCGACGAAGCCGAGGGTGAAGCTCGTCGAGTCCTCCGGCTCGAGCGGGATCGCGTCCAGGGCGATCGCGACCGGATGATCGACGGGATAGACGCCGCTGGGGATCAGGTTGCCGCTGGCGTCCGCGGTCGTCGTCACGTTCAGCGTGTTGACCTGCCCCGGAGTCGGCACCCGGAAGCCGGTGTTGGCGGTCGCCCGGAGGGCGAAGGCGTCGGTGACCTCGTAGCGGCCGGAGAGCTTCCAGTCGAAGGTCGAGCCGAACACGTCGAACTCCTCGAGCCGCACCGCGAGGCCGCCCGAGAACCGGTCCGTGAGGTCGGCCTCGAGGTCGACGTACCCGGCGAAGCTCTCGCTGCTGAAGCTGCCGGCCGACTCGACCGGGAAGCCCTGGAAGCCGTCCGAGCCGACCCCGAAGATCGCCGCGGTGGGCCCGGCCTCGATCGACGCGCGGTCACCGGCGCCGATCTCGTAGGTCTCGTCCCGGTACTCCAGTCCGAAAGCCACGTTGAGCGGCGAGGCCAGCGTGCCCACGTCGAAGGGCCGGACGAAGTCCAGGTTGAGGCTGGTCTCCTCCTGGGTCAGCGTGCCGGGCCGGAAGGAGGTCGGCGACAGCGCGCCGAGGCTCGGGTTGATGGTCTGCGAGATCCGGTAGTCGGCCTCGTTCTCGGCGATGCGGCCCCGCGCATCCCACCGCCACCCTCCGGGGGTTTCCCCGTCGATCCCCAGCACCCAGGCGAAGTCGGTGAGGTCGGCGCCGAAGTTCGGGTTGTAGCCGCCGGGGAACAGCGTGTAGATCGGGTTGCGGAGGACGAAGCCGCTCGGGCTCGACGCGTCCGCCACCAGGTAGTCGGACGGGTTCAGCCCTGCCGCCAGGATGTCGTCGATCAACGACTGCGGCGCGGGGTCGGGAAGAAAGTCCCCGTCGAGATCCTGCTGCAAGGTCGTCCGTGCGGCGAACATGTGCTGGGGCTCCAGGACCGGTTCCCGGTAGAAGAAGTCGGACACGGTCTCGTTGTCCGCGTAGCTGGCGTGCGAGTAGAGCGCGACGCGATCGCTCAGGTCGATGCCGGCGTTGACGAACAACTTCCAGACGTCGACCTCGGGGTCGCCCCAGCGCTGCCCGAGGCCGCCGAGGGGGACCTGGTCCGCACCGACGATGGCGGCCACCTGCTGCGCGTCGGGGCGGGCGACCCCTCGCGACGTGGTGTCCGAGGAGGAGGACTCGAAGGAGACGTTGAGGAACCCGTCGGGGCCCAGGCCGAAGCCGGCGTTGCCGCCGTAGCTCGTGCGCGCCCCGTCGCCGTCGAAGTACTCACCGGACTGGATCGAGAACGACAGCCCGTCGTCGGCGTCCTTGAGGATCACGTTGACGACGCCGGCGATGGCGTCCGATCCGTACTGGGCCGAGGCGCCGTCGCGCAGGATCTCGATCCGCTCGATGGCGGCCGCCGGCAAGGTCGAGAAGTCGACCCCCTGGGCTCCCTGGTTCACCGTGCCCAGGGGCGCGAGCTGCAGGTTGACCAGCGCCGAACGGTGGCGGCGCGTCCCGTTGATCAGGACCAGCGTGTGGTCGGGGGAGAGGTTGCGCAGCGTCACCGGGCGGATGAACGAGGTGCCGTCCGCGATCGGGAAGCGCTGCGTGTTGAGCGAGGGCGCGATCCGGCTCAGGCCGTCGGTCAGGTCGAAGTGGGCCTGGTCGGCGATCGCCTCGGTGGGCAGGACGTCGATCGGCGAGAGCGTCTCGGTGGGCACCAGGCCCTCCTTGCGCGTGCCGGTGACGACGATCTCCTCGGAGAACCCGCTCGGGAGCTCCTCGCCCTCGGCCTCGCCCTCCTCCTCGTCCTCCCCTTCGGCTTCGGTCTGGTCCTGGCCCTCTTCGGCCTCCCCGGCCTCCTCGGCCGGCTCGGGGTCGTCCTGCGCCAGAGCGGGCGGCGCGACGATCGGCCCGACGAGCAGGGCGAACGCGACGAGCGCCAGTACGGGTACGACGGATGCGGGTCTCTCGGCGAGAGTCGACATGGACGCACCTCCCAGGGTCGTGTTTTCGCGGTCGATCTTCGCGCATGCCCGCCGCGGCGTCAAACGACCGGGGGCGGACGGCGCCCCCGGCCTCGGCTCAGCGCGCCGCGAGGGTCGCCGGCAGCGGCTCGTAGTCGTCGAGGCCGGGGGCGCTGCGGGCGCGGACCAGGAGGCGCTCCTCGTCGCGCCAGCGGTGGTCGAGGATGTAGATGCGGGGGTCGACGGGGCGATAGGCGCCACCGTCGACGAGGCGGCGGACCTCGTAGTGGAGGTGCGGGCTGGTCGACCAGCCGGTGTTGCCGACGGTGGCGATCACCTCGCCCTGGGCGACGCGCTGGCCGCGCTCGACCAGCACGTCGCGGCAGTGGCCGTAGAGCGTACGGAGCTCGTCGCCGTGGGCGAGGACGACGAGGTTGCCGTAGCGCCACCAGCCGACGCTACGCTGGAGCGGGAAGCGGCCGGCGAAGGTGACCACGCCCTCGGCGGGGGCGCGGATCTCGGTGCCGCGGCGGGCGGCGAGGTCGACGCCGGCGTGGAAGTCGAGGCTCTTGGTGAACGGGCTCCGGCGGTTGCCGAAGGGGCTGGTGAGGACGAACTGCTCGCCCGCCAGCGGCGAGGCGCTCGGGGTGACGGTGACCCGCTCGCGGTGGACCGCCTCGAAGTCGCGGATCTCGGTCAGGAAGGCGTCGAGGGCGCCGAGCTCGCCGTGGAGCCCGGCGCGCAGGGCCTCGCCCTCGCGGATGGCGCCCGCGTAGACCGACTCGGGCGCCGCGGTCGCCGGCGGCGGGAACCCGCCCTGGCCGATCGACTCGCCGCCCGCCAGGCCGTAGGCGAGGTAGATCTTGTCGATCTTGAGGCGCAGGTCGTCGGCTCGGGCGCGCAGCTCCCCCATCCGCCCGATCAGCGCCCGCAGCCGCTCGCCGTGGCGCTTGCGCTCGCTCTTCAGCGCCCGGTGCTCGTGGCGGGCGAGGACGCCGCGGACGACCGGCGGGGCGAAGGCGACGCCGGCGCCGACGAAGAGGACCCAGGCGAGGGCGAGGGCGAGGGCGCCGCCCGCCTGCCGGCGGGTGAGGAACAGGTAGCGGACCCGCTTGCGGATGTCGCCCGGGTGGACCTGGAGCTCGACCCGCGTGCCGGCGCCGAGGCGGGAGGGGTCCGGACGGCGGGAGCCTCGGAGATATCGGGTCGGCGGAGGCACGGTCGGCGCTCAGGTCCTCGCCGGGGCGGGCTCGTCCCCGGGCACGGGCTCGTCCCGGGGCGCGGTCTCGACCTGTGGAACCTTGCGGTCGAGCAGCTCCTCGCTCGCGTGACGGCGGACCACGGCGAGCAGCTCGGCGTGGACCGCCGGCCCGCCGGCCACGGTGTTGCCGCCCTCGAGGAACCGGCGGCCGCCGTCGAGGTCGGTGACGACACCACCGGCCTGCTCGATCAGCAGCACCCCGGCGCCGAGGTCCCAGGGCGAGAGCCGGAACTCGAAGAAGCCGTCGTAGACGCCGGCCGCGGTGTAGGCGAGGTCGAGGGCCGCGGCGCCGCAGCGGCGGATCGACTTCGCCCGCTCGAAGGCGTCGCGGAAGATGGCCAGGTACTCGCCGAGGGCCGCCTTCGCCTTGAACGGGTAGCCGGTGGCGAGGAACGAACCGGCGAGGCCGGGCCGGAGCGACACCTTGATCGGCCGGCCGTTCCAGTGGGCGCCGGCGCCGCGGGCGGCGGTGAAGACGTCGTCGCGGGTCGGGTCGAGGACGACGCCGGCCAGCAGCTCGTCGCCGCGGCGGCAGGCGACCGAGATGCAGAAGACCGGCAGCCCCTGGAGGAAGTTCGTCGTCCCGTCGAGCGGGTCGATCAGCCACTCGACCTCGGCCCTGCCGCTCGTCTCGCGCCCGCCCCCCTCCTCGGCGAGGATGCCGTGGGCCGGGTGACGCCGGCGGACGACCGCGACCGCCGCCGCCTCGCTCTCCCGGTCGGCCCGGCTGACGAAGTCGTTCGTCGCCTTGTGCTCGACCACGAGCGCCTCGTCGCGGAAGTAGCGCGACAGCACCGCGGCCCCGGCGCGGGCGGCTTCGAGCGCGGTGTCGAGGAGGTCGAGGGGGGAGGAGGGCTCCGCCATGGGCCGCATTATCGCAGGCCGCCGCGGAAGTAGGCCGCGACGGCCTCCTCCGCCTCGCGGCCGAGGAAGCGGAAGTCGGGGCGCGGGCCGGGGCCGTGGGGGCCGGGCGGGCTCGAGAACGCCTTCCACACGTAGACGCCGCGCAGCCAGGGCTCGCGCCCGAGGGCGGCGAGGGCGGCGCGCGCGGCCGCCCCGGCGGGCGCGGGCCGCCCGGCGCACTACCGGAAGATCCCCTTCTTCTCCTCGCCGGCGATCCGCTGGTTGAGCTCCTTGATGCGCTCCATCAGCTTGTCGACCTTCTCCTGCGCCTCCTGGCGGAGACGGGCGTGGTCGCCGCGCAGCCGCTCGCGCTCGGCCGCCATCTCCTGGAGCTCGTGCTTGAGCTCGGCGACCTCGCCGTCGCGCTCGGAGAGGGTGCGGCGGGTGCGCTCGATCGCCTCGTCCTTCTCGGCCAGCCGGAGCTTCGTCTTCTCCTCCTGCTCCTCGTAGAGCCGGCGGTACTCCTGGAGCTCGAGGATCTGCGAGAAATCCGACGTCGTCGGGGCCATGGAACCTCCTCGTTCCTCGATCTTCGGGAACATCTTGCGCAGCTTCAGCGACAGGTCCTCGGGGTCGGAGGACTGGCGCATCGCCTCGGCGTAGGTGATCGTGCCGTGGACGAGCAGGGCGAGCAGCGACTGGTTGAGCGACTGCATCCGGTAGTAGCCGACCGACGACTCGACCTCCTCGAGCAGGTGGCTCGTCTCCCCCTTCTCGATCATCGCCACGATCTTCGGCGACGCCTTCATGATCTCGAGCGCGGCGACCAGCCCGCTGCCGTCGGCACGCTCGACGAGCTTCATCGAGACCACGCCCTTGAGCACCTGCCCGAGCTGGGCCCGCACCTGGCTCTGCTGGTCGGCCGGGAAGGTGTCGAGGATGCGGTCGATCGTCTGGGTCGCGCTGTTCGTGTGCAGGGTCGAGAACACCAGGTGGCCGGTCTCGGCCGCGGTGATCACCGTCGCCACCGTCTCCGGGTCGCGCATCTCGCCGACCATCACCACGTCGGGGTCCTGGCGGAACGAGTTGCGCAGCGCCTCGGCGAAGGTGAACGTGTCGGTGCCGATCTCCCGCTGCGAGATCGAGGCGATCCCGTCGGTGAACAGGAACTCCATCGGGTCCTCGATGGTGATCACGTGGACCGGCCGGCGCTCGGTGATGTGGCGGATCAGCGCCGCCAGCGTCGTCGACTTGCCGCTGCCGGTCGGCCCGGTGACCAGCACCAGCCCCATCGGCAGGTCGCAGAAGTCGAGCAGCACCTCGGGCAGCTCGAGATCGTCGACGGTCAGGATCTCGTACGGGATGCGTCGGAAGGTCGCGGCCAGCGTGCCCCGCTGCATGTAGAGGTTGCCGCGGAACCGGGCCAGCCCGTGGACGCCGTACCCCACGTCCACGGCCATCCGCTCGTCGAGACGCTGCTTCTGCTGCGGGGTCAGCATGCCCATGAGCATCGCCCCGATCTGCTCGGGGGTCAGCGGGTCGACCTCGAGCGGCATCAGCCGCCCGCTGATCCGCAGCAGGGGCGGCCGGGTCGGCTTGAGGTGGAGGTCCGACGCCCCCTTGTCGGTCATCAGCTTCAGCAGTCGCTTGAGCTCCATCGGCGGACGGCATTCTACAGGAGCGAGGCGGTGAGCCGGCGGAACGACGGGGAAGCCGCGCCGGGCCCGAGAGAAGTACACTGCCCGCGATGACCCGACGGCTCGCCTACGACGTGTTCGAGGACGAGCTCGGCTGGGCCCTGGCGGTCGCGGCCGACGGCGCCCTCGCCCTCCTCCACCACGCGCGGTCCCCCGAGGACGCCGAGGAGGAGGTCCGCGGCCTCTACCCCGCCGCCCGCCACGACCCCTCCGCACCGCCGCTGCCCGAGCTCCGCCGCCAGCTCGGCGAGTACTTCGCCGGCGAGCGCCGGGAGTTCGACCTCCCGCTCGCCCCCGCCGGCACCGACTTCCAGCGCCGCGTCTGGTCCGCCCTCTGCGACATCCCCTACGGCGAGACCCGCTCCTACGCCGAGCTCGCCCGCGCCGTCGGCCGCCCGCTGGGCTTCCGCGCCGTCGGCCAGGCCAACCGCCGCAACCCGCTGGGCGTCGTCGTCCCCTGCCACCGCGTCGTCGCCGCCGACGGCGGGCTGGGCGGCTATGCGGGCGGGCTGGACAGGAAGCGGACGCTGCTGGCGATCGAGCGGGGAGGGGCGCGGCTCGGGCCGAGCGGCTAACAGCCTCACACCTCTTTTTCGGCCAGCACCTTCCGGGGCCGCGGCTCGGACGGCTTCCACTTCAGGCCGAAACGGGTGGTGACGGCGCCGAGGATGCAGGCCATCGCCTCGTCCGCGTCGTCGGTGGCGAGGATGCGGTCGAAGTCGGCCGCCTCGATCGTGCCGGAGCGGACCATCGGGCCCTCCATGAAGTCGAGCAGCGGCCGCCAGTAGTCGAGGCCCATCAGCACCAGCGGGAAGTCCTCGATCTTGCCGGTCTGGATGAGGACGGCCGTCTCGTAGATCTCGTCGAGGGTGCCGAAGCCGCCGGGCAGCACGACGAAGGCGTAGCTGTACTTGACCAGCATCACCTTGCGGACGAAGAAGTAGTGGAACTCGATGAAGCGGTCGAGGTAGGGGTTGGGCTCCTGCTCGTGGGGGAGGACGATGTTCATGCCGACCGAGCGGCCGCCGGCCTCCTTCGCACCGCGGTTCGCCGCCTCCATGATCCCGGGGCCGCCGCCGGTGACCACGGTGAAGCCGGCGCTGGCGAGGCGGCCGCCCATCTCGCGGGCCAGCGTGTACCAGCGGTTGCCCTCCTGGAAGCGGGCGGAGCCGAAGACGGTGACGCAGGGGCCGGCGAAGTGGAGGTTGCGGAAGCCGCGGAGGAACTCGCGGCCGATGCGGACGGTGCGCCACAGCTCCTGGAGCCGGGCCTGCGGGCCCCGGAGGAACTGCTCCTCGTCGAACGAGCCGGCCGCCTTGCCCCACCGGCGGTGACCCTCGCCCTGCGGGGCGGCGCACCCCTGCTCGAGCGCCTCCTCGGCGGCGCGCTCCTCGCCGGCGGGGACCGCGGGGTCTCGGGGGATCTGGTCGCGCTCGGGTTCCATCGCCTCGAAGTGTAGCCGGCGCGCCGCCCGGCCGGGCGGGCAAAGGCGGCGGGGGCCGCGGGACCGCCTCGGTGGCGCGGGTTCTGCAAACCCGAGGCCGGTCGAGCCCGCCGAGCCCCGCGCGGCCGGGGGCGTCCTCCGTTTGCTATAGTTTCCGCGTCCCCTCGAGACTCGGAAGCACGCCGCCGAACGACTGGAGCCTGCGCACCGCATGACCCGCCGTCGCAGCAGAGCCTCGTCCCCGTCTCCCACCCGGTCCCGTACCCGACCGCTCCTCGCGCTGACCGTGGCCGCCGGCGCGGCCGCCGCGCTCGCGGCGCTCCTCCTCGCGCCGCCCTCGACCGCCGCCGAGCGCTCGGCGCTCTACCGCAGCCCGCCGAACGTGCTGCTGATCACGGTCGACACCCTGCGCGCCGACCGGCTGTCGGGCTACGGCTACCGCCGGCCGACCACGCCGGCGATCGACCGCCTCCTCGCCCGCGGGGCGCGCTTCGACCAGGCACGCACCGTCGAGCCGTTGACCAACCCGGCCTGCAGCTCCATGTTGACCTCGCTCTACCCGCACGAGCACGGCGCCACCCGCAACGGGCTGCGCATGCGGCCGAAGCTCCCCTCGCTCGCCAAGACGCTCGACGCGCAGGGTTACGTGACCGCGGCCTTCATCGGCAACTGGACGCTCAAGGACGACATCTCGGGCCTCGGCGAGCACTTCCAGACCTACGAGGAGGTGCTGACCCGCAAGCGTTGGCTCGGGCTGATCGCCGGCGAGGCGACCGCCGAGGACGTCAACGAGGCGGCCTTCGCCTGGCTCGACGACCACGCCGGCCGCCGCCGCCCGTTCTTCGCCTGGGTCCACTACGTCGAGCCGCACGCCCCCTACGAGTTCCAGGCCGACGTGGCGAAGCGGCTGGGGATCGACCGCCGCGGCGACTCGAAGTCGGACCGTTACGACACCGAGATCGCCTTCGTCGACCTCCACGTCGGCGGCCTCGTCGAACGGATCGAGGGCGACCCGCGGCTGGCCGGCAACACGCTGATCGTCTTCACCTCGGACCACGGCGAGAGCCTCGGCGAGCACGGCGAGTGGGGGCACGGGCGCACCCTGTACGACCCCGCCCTCCAGGTTCCGCTCGCCTTCTACTGGCCGGGGAAGATCCGGCCGCAGCGGGTGTCGGTGAACGCGACGATCCTCGACGTCGCCCCCACCGTGCTCGGCCTGCTCGGCGCCGAGCGGCCGGGTTCGTTCCGCGGCTTCGACTGGACCGCGGTCCTCGCCGGCCGGGCCGAGCCGCCGACCGACCGCCCGACGTGGTACCAGGCGCACAAGGGCGCGGTGCTGAGCCTCACCGACAGCCGCAACGCCCGGCGCGACGGCCTGCTCGAGCTGGGACTGGTCCGCGGCCGCCGCAAGGAGATCGTGCAGGTCAACCGGCGCGAGCACCGGATCTTCGACCTCCGGCGCGACCCGCGCGAGCGCTCGAACCTCAACGGGCGCCGCTACCAGCCCTCCGACGAGCTCCAGAAGTGGATCGAGCACGTCGAGGAGGCGCTGACCGACAGCGCCGACGCCCCGCCGGTCCGGCTCGACGAGGAGGACATCGAGCAGCTCCGCGCCCTCGGGTACGTCGGTTGACCCGGGGCCGACCCTGATGATCGAGCGCGAGGACCGCGGCCGGGTCGCCGTCCTGCGGCTCGCCCACGGCAAGGCGAACGCGCTCGACCTCGAGCTGTGCGAGGCGCTCGCGGCGACCTTCGGCGAGCTGGCCGCGGCGGGCGGGCCGGCGGCGGTCGTCCTCACCGGCCGCGGCCCGATCTTCTCGGCCGGGGTCGACCTGTTCCGGATCGTCGCCGACCGCGACGGCTCCTACGTCCGGCCCTTCCTGGCGGCGCTGGACCGCTCGCTCGCCGCCCTCCTCGACTTCCCGAAGCCGCTCGTCGCCGCGGTCAACGGCCACGCGATCGCCGGCGGCTGCATCCTCACCTGCGCCGCCGACCGCCGGCTGATGGCCCTCGGGCCGGGCCGGATCGGCGTGCCCGAGCAGCGGGTCGGCGTCCCCTTCCCGACCCTGCCGATCGAGATCCTCCGCGGCGCCCTGCCGCCGGCCACCCTGCGCGACCTGGTCCTCACCGGCCGCATCGTGCCCGCCGACGAGGCGCGGCCGCTCGGACTGGTCGACGAGGTCGTCGCGGCCGACGAGCTGCTCGACCACGCCGTCGAGGCCGCCGAGCGGCTCGCCGACCTCCCCCCGGAGGTCTTCCGCCACACGAAGCGCCAGCTCTGGGCGCCCGCCCTCGACCGCCGCCGCACCGACGGCGACGCCTGGGAGGCCGAAGCGCTGCGCCAGTGGAGGACCGAGGCGTCCCGCGAGCGCGTCCGCGCCTACCTCGAGAAGACCCTGGGACGATCCTCGTAGGGTACCGGGAGATCGCCCCGGGAGGCCGAGGTCACGATCCGCCCGCGGCCGCCCCGGCCGGGGCCTCCGCCGCCGCCTCGACGAGCGGTCGCAGGTGGGGCGCCACGACGCCCGCGACCCGGCGGTGGCCTTCGACGTTCGGATGGACGCCGTCGCCGAGGTTGAGCGACGGCTCCCCGCCGACGCCTTCGAGGAGGAACGGGACGAGCGGCACGCCGAGCTCCGCGGCGACGCGCGGGTAGATCTCGGCAAAGCGGCGGGTGTAGTCCGGCCCGTAGTTCGGCGGGATCCGGAGACCGACGAGGAGCACCCGCGCCCCCGCCTCACCGCTCCTCCGCACCACCTGCCGCAGGTTCTCCTCGACCGGCCCGAGCTCGAGCCCGCGCAGCCCCTCGTTCGCCCCGAGCTCGACGACGACCACGTCGGGCCGCGTCCGGAGCACCCAGTCGAGCCGCCGCAGCCCCCCGGCGCTCGTGTCGCCGCTCACCCCGGCGTTGACCGCCCGGAACGCCACGCCCTCCTCGGCGAACCGCTCCTCGAGCACCGCCGGCCACGCCTGCTCCTCCGCCAGCCCGTACCCGGCCGTCAGGCTGTCGCCGAGGAAGACGACGACCGGCCGGCCGTCGCGCGCGGCCGGCGGTGCCTCGGGCTCCGACGGGCCCGCCTCGGACACTGTCGCCGACTGCCTGCTCACGTCCTCCCGCGCCGAGGCCGTGCCCGCCGGCGGCTCCCCGTCGCCTCTGCAGCCGGCACCGGACAGCCCTCCCAGCAACAGCAAGAGGAGAGACAGATCGACGAGGGGAGCGTGGCGGCGGACCCGGTGGGCGAAGCCGAACGGCATGGCCGGATCATAGCGACGGGCTCGCAGCTCCCCCGGCGAGCCCGGAACCGGCGGTACGCGCGCGACCGCGGGATACGATGCGGCGCGATGGGCGTGCCGCGGATCGAGCTGGTCGGGCTGACCCGGCGCCTGCCGTCCGGCGGGCGGATGCTGACGATCGTCGACGGGATCGACCTGGCGGTGGCGGCCGGGGAGTTCGTCGCCGTGCTGGGGCCGTCGGGGAGCGGCAAGTCGACGCTGCTGGCGCTCGCGGCCGGGCTCGACCGGCCGGACGAGGGCGAGGTGCGGATCGACGGCGAGCCGATCCAGGACCTCTCGGAGGACCGGCTCGCGCTGCTGCGCCGTCACCGGATCGGCTTCGTCTTCCAGAGCTTCCGCCTCCTCGGCAACCTGACCGCGCGGGAGAACGTGCTGCTGCCGCTCGAGCTCCTCGACGCCGAGGACGCGGGGCCGCGGGCGGACGAGCTCCTCGCCGCGGTCGGGCTCGGCGAGCGCGGGCACCACTACCCGTCGCAGCTGTCGGGCGGCGAGCAGCAGCGGGTGGCGGTGGCCCGCGCCTTCGCACCGCGGCCGGCCCTGCTCCTGGCCGACGAGCCGACCGGCAACCTCGACTCGGCGACCGGCGCCCGGGTGCTCGACACCCTCGCCGAGCTCCGCGAGCGCCAGGGGTCGACTCTGGTGATGGTGACGCACGACCCGGCGGTCGCCGGGCGGGCCGACCGGCTGATCCACCTCCGCGACGGCCGGATCGAGCGCGAGGAGCGGCGCACGCCCGGCCCGCGGGCCGGGGCCGAGCCGGCGCTCGCCGTCGCCGCCCCGTGAGCCCGCGCCTCCAGCTCCGGATGATGCTCCGCGAGAGCCGGGGCGCGCGCGGCCGGATGGTCTTCTTCGCCGCCTGCCTCGCGGTCGGGGTGGCGGCGGTCGTCTCGGTCGCCGGGATGTCGGCGAGCCTCGAGGACGGGATCCGCTCGGAGGCCCGCCAGCTCCTCGCCGCCGACCTCGCGGTCGCCGGCCGGCAGCCGGCGCCCGACGACCTTCCCGAGCGGCTCGACCGGCTCGGCGCCGCCGCCGCGGCAACCCTGGTCGAGACGGTGACCATGGCGGCTGTTCCCGGCACGCCGGACGCGCCGGGCCGCAGCCAGCTCGTCGAGGTCAAGGCGGTCGAGGGCGGCTACCCGTTCTACGGCGACCTCCGGCTCGCGCCCGACCGGCCGCTCGGCGAGCTCCTCGGCCCGGACAGCGTGGTCGTGGCACCCGACCTCCTCGCCCGGCTCGGCCTCGGCGTCGGCGACTGGCTGCGCCTCGGCGGTGAGGAGCTCGCGATCACCGGCACCGTCCTCGCCGAGCCCGACCGGGTGAGCGTCGGGCTGGCGATGGGGCCGCGGGTCTTCGTCTCCCTCGCGGCGCTCGAGCGCGCGGAGCTCGTCCGGCCGGGGAGCCGGGTCGAGTACCGCACCCTGGTCCGGCTCCCCGACGGTACCGGCGCCGACGAGCTCGCCGCCGCGGCCGCCGCGCTGCGCGAGGAGCTGCCCTCCTACCGGGTCGAGACGTGGCGCGAGGCCCAGCCGTCGCTGCGGCAGGGGGTGCGCCGGGTCGACCGCTTCCTCGGACTCGTGGCGCTGCTGTCGCTGCTCGTCGGCGGCATCGGCGTCGCCCAGACCGTGCGCTCCTGGATCGCCGGCCGGCTCGACGCGATCGCGGTCCTCAAGTGCCTCGGGGTGCGGCCGCGGGAGGTCGTCGGCCTCTACCTCGGCCAGACCGCGCTCCTCGGCCTGGTCGGGAGCGCGGCCGGGATCGTCGTCGGCATCGCCGTGCAGCTCGCCCTCCCCCACGCCTTCCCCGACCTGATCCCCGAGCGCTTCCTGCGGCCGTGGCAGCCGGAGGCGATCCTGCGCGGCCTCGGGCTCGGCCTGGGCGTGGCGATCCTCTTCGGGCTGCCGCCGCTCGCCGCCGTGCGCCGGGTACCGCCCGCCCGGGTGCTCCGCCGCGACGCCCAGCCGCTGCCGCTCGCCCGCTGGGCGGTGGGGCTCACCGCGGCGGTCGTCGCCCTCGGCGTCGTCGGGATGGCCGCGCTCCAGTCGGGCTCGCTCGGCCTCGGCCTCCGCTTCGCCGGCGGGCTGGCGCTGGCAGCGCTGCTCCTCGCCGGGGCCGCCCGGCTCCTCGTCGCCGCCGTCGGCGGGCTGGCCCGCGCCTCCCGCCGCCTGCTGCCCGGCCGGCGCGGGCTCTGGCTGCGCCACGGGCTCACCGCCGTCGCCCGCCCTGGCGCCGGCACGCTCTCGGCGATCGTCGCCCTCGGCCTCGGTACCCTGGTCGTCCTCGCGATGGGCCTCGTCGAGCGCCGCCTCTCCGCCGAGCTCGACGCCGACCTCCCGGCCGAGGCGCCGAGCGTCTTCCTCGTCGATGTCCAGCCCGACCAGTGGCCCGAGGTCGAGCGGCTCCTCGAGGCGGAGGGGGCCGAGGACGTGGAGTCGGT
>Ga0299913_10001602_pt1 | contig 16952 bp, 18 predicted proteins | sample RVTome_9_FD_201360 | JGI IMG/M metagenome (GOLD analysis project Ga0299913, IMG submission 201360) | Soil microbial communities from uranium-contaminated site in the Upper Colorado River Basin, Wyoming, United States - RVT155D38 (version 2) ... | reverse complement strand
CGAGGCCGGCGGCGCGCCCTTGAGCCTCGCGGGGCGCGGCGCGGATCTTCTCGGGAAGCTCGGCGAGCGCCTGAAGGGCGGCGCTCAGGAGGAAGAGCAAGACCGGCGGAACGGCGGCGAGGGCGACGCCGAGCAGGTCGACGGCGGCGAAGCCGTCCTCGAACACGGCTATCGCGATCGCGAGCGCGGCCGCAGTCGCGGCGATCGCGAGCCTGCGGACGAGGCGCCCGGCAGCGGCGACGGGACCGAGCGCCACGTCAGCGACGGTTGGCGATCGTGAAGGGTAGAGAGGCCACGGCGCGGTTGCCCTGGGCGTCCGCGACCGCGACCTGGATCTTGTAGAGGCCGTTCGGGAGGAGCCGCGTGCTCCACGAGTGGGCCGCGTAGAGGCGGTAGCGGCCGGGCCGGTTCGGCTTGTTCTGGCGCGTCCCCTGGGCGAACACGACCGGGAAGAGGCTTGGCGGCAGCAGGCCCTTCCGGAAGTCGACGGGCGCATGCCACGGGCGGACGACCTTGCGGCCGCGCAGGAGCCTCCAGCGGACGAGCGCCGGCGCCACGGTCACGTCGGTCCACGGCGGCGGGATCGGCAGCGGCGGCCTGTCCCAGGCCTCGACGACGACGTCGACGGCGCCGCTGACGGCGAGCGGAGAGAGCTCCTTGGCCCCGCGCATGAAGTGGATGCCGGCGATGCGCGGCGAGCTTGCGTCCACCCACGGCGACAGCGCCCCGGGCCTCAGCGGGTTCCGGTAGCCGCCGCGCCCGCTCTCGGCGAAATGGACGTGCGCCCAGGGCGCCTCGACGTGGCCGAGCAGCTGGTGCTGCCGGACGCGCTGGTGGTGCTTCACGGCCGGGATCACGTGCCAGTAGCCGAACGTACGCCGGCGCCCGGGGACGACGACCGAGAGCGAGCGTCCTCGCTCACGGTGAACGGTCCCGGCCTCGACGGCGTACACCGGCTGGCCGTCCCGCGCGACGATGTCGACGCCGAAGTGGAAGGCCCGCGACTTCCCCGAGATGCGCGGGTCGTTGAAGTAGCCGCGGACGGGGTGCGGCCGGTCGAACGGCTTCAGCGGCCAGCAGTAGGACACCGCGCGCAGACTGGCATTCCGGCGACTGGCGCGCAAGAGAGCCCGGCTACCATGCCCCGTCAGGGCGCCGTGGCCGAGTGGTTAGGCAGAGGCCTGCAAAGCCTCGTACAGCGGTTCGAATCCGCTCGGCGCCTCTCCGTCGGCCTGCCGTCCCGTACGATCGCTGCCGTGGCCTACGACGAGGAGCTCGCCGACCGCATGCGTGCCCTGGTCGGCGACGAATCCGATCTCGCCGAGCAGAAGATGTTCGGCGGCCTCGCGTTTCTCATCGGCGGCAACATGGCGGTCGCGGCGAGCGGACAGGGTGGAATGCTCGTTCGCGTCGATCCGGCGCAGTCGGACGCGCTCGTCGCGGCGACGAACGCCCGCCCCATGGAGATGCGTGGCCGGCAGATGCAAGGCTGGCTGCGGGTCGACGCCGAAGACGTCCGCACCGAACCCGAGCTTGCCAAGTGGGTCGAGCTCGGCACGACGTACGCCCGCTCGCTACCCCGTAAGCGGTAGCCGGCGGCGTCTGGACAGCGCGCGCGGCGTGCGTTCCGACCACAAGCCGCCGTGCCGCGGCCGCTGATCCGTGCCACGGCGAAGCGTCTCCCTTGAGGTACGAGCGGTATGCCTCGAGCATGCGCGGCGGCGGCCGCCGGCTCCGTCGGCTCACCAATCCGGGCGCGGAGACCTACCGATCGGCGCGCGGACTACGATCCGCTCGTGGCCGAGATCGCGCCGCTCGCCGAAGTAGTCGCCGACCTCGTGCGCGACGGGGACAGCGTTGCCCTGGAGGGGTTCACGCACCTCATCCCGCACGCCGCCGGCCACGAGCTGATCCGGCAGGGACGCACCGACCTGACGCTGATCCGGATGACGCCGGACGTCGTCTACGACCAGCTGATCGGCGCGGGCTGTGCGCGCAAGCTCGTCTTCTCGTGGGGCGGTAACCCCGGCGTGGGGTCGCTCAACCGGCTTCGCGACGCCGTCGAGCACGGCTGGCCCTCGCCGCTGGAGCTCGAGGAGCACTCTCACGCCGGCATGGCGGCGGCGTACGCGGCGGGCGCGGCGAACTTGCCGTTCGGGCTCCTGCGGGGCTACGCCGGCACCGACCTCCCCGGGCGGACCCGAGTCGCCGCCGTCGAGTGTCCTTTCACCGGCGAGGAGGTCGCCGCCGTGCCCGCGCACCGCCCGGACGTCGGCATCGTCCATGCCCAGCAGGCCGACAGGGAAGGGAACGTGCAGCTCTGGGGGATCGCCGGCGTCCAGAAGGAGGTCGTGCTGGCCTCCGCGCGCTCGATCGTGACGGTGGAGGAGATCGTCGACCGCCTCGAGCCGCGCCCGGGCGCCGTCGTGATCCCGTCCTGGGTCGTTTCGGCCGTCTCGCTCGCTCCCCGCGGCGCCCACCCTTCCTACGCACACGGCTACTACGAGCGCGACAACGACTTCTACGTCCGCTGGGACGAGATCAGCCGCGAGCGTGAGACCTTCACGGCCTGGATCGACCGGCACGTGCGCGGCACGGCGGACGTCGACGAGTACCACCGCAGCCTGCGCGAGGCCGGCATCGCCGCGTGAGCGTCGCTGCGTACTCGCAGGACGAGATGATGGCGGTCGAGGCCGCCCGGCGGCTCCGCGACGGCACCGTCTGCTTCGTCGGGATCGGCCTGCCCTCGCTCGCGGCGAACCTCGCCCGGGCGACCCACGCTCCGAAGACGGTCCTCGTCTACGAGAGCGGCACGATCGGCGCGAAACCCACGCGGCTGCCGCTCTCGATCGGCGACGGCGAGCTCGCCGAGACCGCTGATCTCGTCGTCTCGGTCCCGGAGATGTTCGGCTACTGGCTCCAGGGCGGCCGGATCGACGTCGGCTTTCTCGGCGCGGCCCAGATCGACCGCTTCGGAAACCTCAACAGCACCGTGATCGGCGACTACGCGAGCCCGAAGGTGCGGCTTCCCGGCGGTGGGGGCGCGCCCGAGATCGCGACCTCAGCGCGCGAGGTGTTCGTGATGCTCCGACAGACGCCGCGCGCGTTCGTCCGGGAGCTCGACTTCACGACGAGCGTCGGCGACCGCGTCTCCGTCGTCGTCACCGACCTGGGCCTGCTCGAGCCTCGAGGCGACGACCGCGAGCTCACGCTCACGCACGTGCATTCCGGGGTCGGGGCCGAGCAGGCACGCCAGGCGACCGGCTGGCCGTTGCGCGTCGCCGGCGACCTCTGCGAAACGCGCCCGCCGACCGAGGACGAGCTGACTGCACTGCGCGCGCTGCGCCCGAGAGGAGCGCGGTGAGCGAGGTCGACCCGCCGTACCTGTACCCCGACTACCGCTCGACCGTGACCCGGGCCCCGTCGCGGCCGCTGCTGCCGCTGCCGGAGGAGCTGCACGACCTCCGCGCCCCCGTCTTCGGCGAGGGCGCCGTCTCGCCCGACGACGCCGACCTGACTACGCGCCACGGCGGCGAGCCGCTCGGCGAGCGCATCGTCGTCACCGGGCGCGTCGTCGACGAGGGCGGCCGCGCGGTCCCCGGCGCGCTGCTCGAGATCTGGCAGGCGAACGCGGCCGGCCGATACCTCCACGAAGCCGACCGTCACCCGGCGCCGCTCGACCCGAACTTCACGGGAGCGGGGCGGACCGTCAGCGACGCCGAGGGCCGCTACCGCTTCGTCACGATCAAGCCGGGCGCCTACCCCTGGCTCAACCACCCGAACGCGTGGCGCCCGGCGCACATCCACTTCTCGATCTTCGGGCAGGCATTCACGCAGCGGCTCGTCACCCAGATGTACTTCCCCGGCGACCCGCTGTTCGCGCACGACCCGATCTTCCAGGCGGTGCGCGACCCGAAGGCGCGTGAGCTCCTGGTCGCGAGCTTCGACCTGAGGCAGACGGAGCCGGAGTGGGCGCTCGGGTACACCTGGGACATCGTCCTGCGGCGGACGCCGTTCGAGGAATGAGGACGCCGTCGCAGACCGTCGGGCCGTACTTCGCGATCGGCCTCTGTCGGGAGCAGCAGAACGAGCTTCCCGGCGGCACCGTCCACCTCGAGGGCCGTGTCTTCGACGGAGACGGCGCGCCGATCGTCGACGCGATGCTCGAGCTCTGGCACCCGGAGCACGGCTGGGCGCGGTGCGGCACCGACGCCGACGGACGCTTCTCCTTCGTCGTTCCCGCCGACGCCCGCCGGTTCGAGGTCATGGTCTTCGCCCGGGGGCTGCTCAAGCCGGGTGTGACGCGGCTGTATCTCGACGCCGAGGGGGCCGAGGACGACACGATGGTGGTGCGGCGCGACGGCGAGACGCACCGGTTCGACGTGCACATGCAGGGCGAGCGGCCGACGGCGTTCTTCGAGCTGTAGGTTCTCCCCGTCGAATGGCTCCCCGCTCGACACCGCCCTTCCGCGCCGACCACGTCGGCAGCCTGCTGCGCCCGCAGCACCTCCTGAAGACGCGAGAGGACTTTGCCGCGGGGCGGACCGACGCCGGCGAGCTGCGGCTCGTGGAGGATGAGGCGATCGCCGCGGCCGTGCGCCGTCAGGAGGAGATCGGCCTTCGCTCGGCCACGGACGGCGAGTTCCGCCGCGAGTCGTGGCACATGGACTTCATCTATCAGCTCGACGGGATCACGAAGGAAGCGGGCCACATCAGCGTCAAGTTCCACAACGAGCAGGGCGACATCGAGTTCACGCCCGCGGCCCTGCACGTTTCCGGCCCGCTCGGCGTCTCGAAGACGATCTTCGGCGAGCACTACAGCTACCTGCGCGACACCGTCTCGACCACTGTCGCGAAGCTGACGATCCCGTCGCCGAGCATGGTCCACTACCGCGGCGGCAAGGCCGCGATCGACCAGGCCGTCTACCCGGAGCTCGACCTCTTCTGGGCCGACCTGACGGCGGCCTACCGCGAGCAGTTGCGCCGGCTCGGGGAGCTCGGCTGCACGTATCTCCAGTTCGACGACACGAGCCTCGCCTACATGAACGACCCACATCAGCGCGACTACATCGCGTCGATCGGCGGCGACCCCGAGCGCCAGCACGTCGAGTACATCCGCCACATCAACGAGGCGCTCCAGGCCCGTCCGGACGGGATGAGCGTGACCACGCACATGTGCCGCGGCAACTTCCGCTCGAGCTGGGCCGCGGAAGGGAGCTACGACTTCGTCGCGGAGGCGCTCCTGAACGAGCTCGAGGTCGACGGCTACTTCATGGAGTGGGACGACGAGCGCTCCGGCGGCTTCGAGCCGCTGCGGTTCCTGCCCAAGGGCGAGAAGCAGGTCGTGCTCGGTCTCGTGACGACGAAGCGCGGCGAGCTCGAGAGCCGTGAGCTGCTGCTGCGGCGGATCGAGGAGGCCGCCCGGTTCGCGCCCCTGGAGCAGCTCTGCCTCTCGCCCCAGTGCGGGTTCTCATCGACGGTCGAGGGCAACCTGCTCAGCGAGGAAGAGCAGTGGGCGAAGCTGCGCCTGATCGTGGAGGTCGCGGAGGAAGTCTGGGGCTGAGCACGACCGTCCGCGACCGAGCGTACGACGTCTTCCGGCGCCGCGGCCTGACGACGATGTTCGCCAACCCCGGCTCGACCGAGGTCCCGTTCCTGGCGGGGATGCCGGACGACCTGCGGTTCGTGCTGGGGCTCCACGAGAGCTCCGTGATCGGGATGGCGACCGGCTACGCGCTCGGGCGGGAGGAGCCGGCGCTCGCGCTGCTGCACACGACGGCGGGCCTCGGGAACGCGGTCGGGGCGATCGCCACGGCGCGCGTCAACCGGGCGCCGCTCGTGGTGGTCGTCGGCCAGCAGGACCGGCGCCACCTCGTCTTCGAGCCGTTCCTCGCCGGGCGCCTGCGCGGCCTCGCCGGCGAGTACCCGGTCTGGGCCGACGAGCCGGTGCGCGCGCAGGACGTGCCGGGTGCGATCGACCGCGCGTACCACGAGGCGGCGACCGCGCGCGGGCCGGCCATCGTCGTCGTCCCGATGGACGACTGGCTCCAGCCCGCCGACGAGGATCGCGAGGACGCGGCGGCGGGCCGCGTCGTGCGCGCTGCGACGGTCGACCCGGCCGCGGTTGAGGAGCTCGCCGCGTTTCTCGCCGGCGCGCATGCGCCCGCGATCGTGGTCGGCGCCGGAGCGGACGGCGCCGAGGCGTGGGCCGCGCTCGTCGAGCTCGCGGAGCGCCTCGTCGCGCCCGTGTTCCAGGAGTCGTTCGGCGCCCGGGCCGGCTTTCCGCAGGATCACCGGCTCTTCGCCGGCTTCCTGCCGGCCGACCGGCCGCGGCTGCGGGAGAAGCTCGCCGCCTACGATGCGATCCTCGTCGTGGGCGCCGCGGTCTTCCGGCAGTCGCCGTATGCGCCCGGCAGACTGGTGGACGAGGGAACGCGCGTCGCCGTCGTCGGCGACGACCCTGCGGAGCTACACCGCAGCCCGGCCGAGCTCGCGGTGCTCGCGCCGCCGGCTGCCGCCGCGCGGGAGCTCGCCCGGCGGCTGCCCCGGCGCGAGGCGACGCCTCCGCAGCCGCTCAAGCCGCCTGCGGCGCTCGCGCCGCCCGCCGCCGGCGAACCGCTGACGGCGAGCCATGTCCTCGCGGCTCTCGCCGATCGGATCCCGGACGACACGGTGGTGATCGAGGAGGCGCCCGTCGACCGGCCCGAGCTTCACGAGCGGCTGCTCGCCCGCAGGCCGCTGGGCTTTCTGAGCGCGGCGATGGGCGGCCTCGGCTTCGCCGTGCCCGCCGCCACGGGCGTGCGGATGGCGCTTCCGGAGCGCCCGGTCGTCGCGGTGATCGGTGACGGCTCGTCGCTCTACGGGATCCAGGGGCTGTGGAGCGCCGCCTACTACGGCGCGGGCGTCCTCTACGTGATCCTGTCGAACGGCGGCTACGCGATCATGGACCGCTTGGCGGAGCGCCAGGGCGGCGAGGCCCCCTGGCCGGGCTTCGCTGACGTCGAGGTCGCCGCACTCGCGCGCGGCTTCGGCTGCCCGGCCCGCCGCATCGACACGCACGACGAGCTCGTGGCCGCGCTCGACGAGGCGATCCCGACGCTGTCCACTCGGAGGGAGCCGTTGCTGCTGGACGTCGTGATCGCGCCGACGGGCCATTTCGCCCCGTAGACCCCGGAGGGCGCCTCGCGGCGCCCTCCGAGATCGCCGTCTCGAGCGCCGACTACCGCACGCGGAAAGTCTTCCTGAGCGACGCGCGGCCGCTCGAGCTGAACGTGTACGTGCCGCGCCTCAAATTGAGCGTCCACGTGCTGCGGCCTGTCCCCCTGAGGCTCGTGGTCCTGTTCACGCGCGGGCCGCGGAGACGGAAGTTCTGCGTCCGCGACGTGTCGTTGACGACGAACGTGTACCGCCCCGCCGTCAGTCGCGTCACGGCCCTCCCGTCCTGCCGCAGCAGGATGTAACGCGCGCCCACCGCGCCCTCGAGCGTCTTCCCGCCGAAGATCGTGCTCGGCACGAGCCGGGTCATGTTCGGCAGCGTCGAGATGACGCCGTACTCACGTGCGTACCGAGCGAGCTGGAGCAGCTGCGCGCGGTCGGCGAGCGGGCTCCAGATCGGCAGGCGCACGTTGCGGATGGCCGCCGGGAGGAGCTCGCGGATCGCGTTCGGGTTCGCCTGCGCGTACGCGAGCGAGCGGTTGATCGCGGTCCGGAACCTGCGGGCGAGGCCGGGATTGCGGGCCGCCCAGTCGTCCCGGGCCACGTAGGCGCCGATCGGGAAGAACCTGCCGAGGTCGGGGCCCGGCGCCATCACGATCCGGGCGCCGTCGATGTTCAGCGCCTGCGACATGAACGGCTCGGGTGTCCAGATCGCGTCGACCTGGCCGTTGTTGAGCGCGCTTCGCATCGCCGGGAACGGGATCGCCAGGAGCCGGATCGAGTTCGGGTCGACGCCGCGCTTCCTCAGCGCCGCCTTGATCATCACCTCGCCGACGCCTTTGAGGGCGTTGACGGCGATCGTCTTGCCGGCGAGGTCGGCCGGCGCGCGAATCGAGCTCGAGTCCTTGACGAGGATGTTCTGCCAGTTGTCCGAGATGGACGTGCCCTCGACGTCGCTGGCGGCGACGGCGGTGAGCCGGATTCCCTGCGTGCGCGCGATCATCGCGGGCACCCAGCCGACGTAGCCGATCTCGCCGTTGGCGTTCTCGAGCGCGAGGACGATGTCGTTGCCGCTCTGAAGCGTCCGCTTGTTGATCTCGATGCCCTGGGCCTCGAAGAAGCCCTGCCTGATTCCGAGGTCGAGCGGGAGCCCGTTCGAGATGGGGAGCGTGTTGACGGTGATCGTGACCGTCGCCCTGCCCCGGTCGGGAGCGCTCGCGGCAGTGCCGGTCAGCGTCAGGAAGGCCGTGAGGACGGCTGCGAGGGTGACCCCGAAGAGCCTCGCGCGTCGGCGGCCGGAAGCGATGCGTGTCATGGGAGTCCTCTCTCTGTGTGCCGCCGGCGGCGGTCGACCCTTACGCCTGCGACAGTGTCCGACCAGCTCCAGGTAGCCGATTATGTATCGGGCGAGCGGTGGATGCCAACCCGGCGCTCAGGCCTTGGCGGCGGCAGGCCGCGGCGCTTCGACCGCCGCCTCGGGCTCTTGCTCGCGCTTGATCAGCCGGTAGACGTGCGCCCGCAGATGCGAGAACTCGGGCAGCTCCTTCGTCTCGATCTGGTCGCGGGGGCGAGGCAGGCCGACGGGCAGGATCGCCTTCACCTCGGTCGGCGCGTGGGTGAGGACGATGATCCGGTCCGACAGGTAGACCGACTCGTCGATGTCGTGGGTGACGAAGAGGATCGTGATCCCGAAGTCGTCGCGCACCTGGAGCACGAGGTCCTCCAGGTCGCCGCGCGTCTGGGCGTCGACCGACGCGAACGGCTCGTCCATCAGCAGGATCGAAGGCTGGTAGGCGAGCGCGCGCGCGATCGCGACGCGCTGCTGCATCCCACCGGAGAGCTGCCACGGGTAGTGGTCGATGAAGCGGTCGAGACCGACGGCCCCGATCGCCTCCTCGACCAGCGCGCGGCGGTCGCGGCGCGACAGCTTCTTGTGACGCAGCGGGAGCAGGACGTTGTTGCGGACGGACGTCCAGGGCATCAGCGAGCGGCTGTACTCCTGGAAGACGAGCGCCAGCTCCGGCGGCGGCGACGTCACGGAACGCCCCCGCAGGAGCACCTCGCCGCCGCTCGGCCGGAGGAGGCCGGCGACGCATTTCAGCAGCGTCGTCTTCCCGCACCCGGACGGGCCGACGACGCAGACGAACTCCTTGTCTCCGAGGGCGAACGAGACGTCGCGGATCGCCTCGGTCGCCATGGCGCCGGTGCCGTAGGTCTTCGAGAGGTGGTTGATCTCGAGCATCGGCTACTGCGGGGTCGCGGCGCGCCAGCCGCGGTGCCAGGCGAGCACTCGCCGCTCGAAGAGGAGGAAGAGGAGGTTGAGGCCGTAGCCGAGCAGCCCGATCAGCAGGATCGCCGCCCACATCGGCCCCATCTCGAACGTGTTCTTGGAGATCAGCAGGACGTAGCCGACGCCGCTCGTGCTCGAGAAGTACTCCGCGAGCACCATCATGATCACGGCGAGCGAGAGGCTCGTCCGCATCCCCGCGACGATCTGTGGCAGCGCCGCCGGCAGCACGAGCCGCCGGATCCGCTCGTGCCGCGGGATGTCGTAGGAGCGGGCCGTGTCGATGAGGGTCGGGTCGATCGCGCGGACGCCGTCGATCGTGTTGAGCAGGACCGGGAAGAGGCAGAAGAAGGCGATGAAGGCGATCTTCTGCCGGTCGCCGATGTCGTGGAGCAGGACGATCGAGATCGGGAGCAGCGCGGGCGGCGGCATCGCCCGCCAATACTCGATGTGAGGCATCGCCAGCGCGCGTGCCCGGCGGGAGAGCCCGAGCGGCACGCCGAGTGCGACGCCTGCGAGCACGGCGATCCCGAAGCCGGCGCCGATCCGCAGCAGGCTCGGAACGACATGCTCGCGGAACTGCGCGAAGAGCCAGAGGTCCTGGAACTCGGCGAGGATCGTCGAGAGCCTCGGAAAGTGCTGGTTGTCGGCCTGCACCGTCCAGAGCTGCCAGGCGGCCAGGATCGCGATCGGGACGGCGACCTCGGCCGCGACGGCGAGCCCCGTGTACGCGCGGCGGCTCACGGGGTCGCCGCCCGCTGGGACGGATGCCAGTGCAGCGCTCGGCGCTCCAGCGCGGTCATTGCGAAGTGCACGGCGAGCCCGACGAAGCCAGTCGCGACGGCGAGGGCGTAGAGCTGCTCGTTGAGCCCGTACGACTGCGCGAAGTTCATCGCCTGGCCGAGGCCGGGCGTCCCCATGAAGAGCTCGGCCGTGAAGGCGAGGATCAGCGAGACGGTGGAGGAGATCCGCAGGCCGGTGGCGATGTAGGGCAGGGCACTCGGCAGAGTGATCCGCCAGAGCCGCTCGAGCGGGCGCACGCCGAAGGAGCGGCCGGTCTCGGTCGCGAGCGGGTCGACGTCGCGGACGCCGTACATCGTCTGCACCAGCAGAGGCCAGAACGCACCGAAGGTGGCGAGGAAGATCTCGCTGCGGAGCGTCGTCCCCAGGGTCAGGAAGAGGAGCGGGATCAGCACGGCCGACGGGATCGGTCGCAGGAACTCGATCGGCACGCGGAACGCCCTCGCGGCGAAGTCGCTCGTCCCGAGCACGATCCCGATCGGGACGGCGAGCAGCGTCGCGAGCGCGAGCCCGAGCGCCCAGCCGCGCACCGTGTAGCCCACGTTCTTCCAGAACTCCTCCGTTTGCATCAGTGCCCACAGCTCCTGGAAGGTCGTGCTCATCGCGGGCAGATCGTTCTGCGAAACGAGCTCGGTCCGCGAGACGACCTCCCACAGGACGAGCGACAGGGCGATCGAGACGAGCGGGAGCAGCAGCTCGCCGAGCCTCGTCGTGCGCTGAGGCGAGGCGCGCGCGGCAGGCGCGGGGAGGGGCCGAACGCCGGGCGCCGCCTGGCCGGGTGCCGCCATGCGGGATGTATACCCGATCGTCCTGGGCTCGTCGGAGCCCGTGTAAGGTCCGCTCACCGCACCCTTTGGCGGACGGGGAACCGCCCGTCGAGACCGAGGAGGCAGAGATGGCGACGACTCAGGCCACCGAGATCCGCGAGGCGCGGCACTTCATCGGCGGGGAGTGGCTCGACGCGGCAGACGGCCGCACCTTCGAGGACCGCGACCCGTTCACGGGCGACACCGTTGCGACCGTCGCGGCCGGGGCCGGCGAGGACGCGCAGCGCGCGATCGACGCCGCGGCCGCGGCCTTACCGGAGTGGTCGCAGACGCCGCCCGCCGAGCGCCAGCGGATCCTCCTCAAGGCGGCCGACATCCTCGAGAGCCGGGAGGAGGAGGTCGTCTCCTGGCTGGCGCGGGAGACTGGGTCGACATTCGGCTTTGCCATGTTCCAGGCGCATTTCGTCCCCGGCCTGTTTCGCCAGGCCGCCGCGCTCGCGTACGCGCCAATGGGCGAGATCATCCCGTCCGACACCGGCGCGTTCTCGATGGGAGTCCGCCGGCCGGCCGGCGTCGTCGGCGCGATCGCCCCGTGGAACGCCGCCTTGATCCTGTCCGCGCGGTCGATCGCAGCGCCGCTGGCGCTGGGCAACACCGTCGTGCTGAAGCCGTCGGAGCTCTCGCCCTACGTCGGCGGGCTGCTCTGGGGCGAGATCTTTGCCGAGGCGGGGTTGCCGGTGGGCGTGCTCAACGTCGTCAGCCATGCGCCGGGCGAAGCCGGCGAGATCGGCGACCGGCTCGTCGAGGACCCGCGCGTGCGGGTGATCAACTTCACCGGCTCGACTGCGACGGGCCGCCGCCTCGCCGAAGCGGCCGGCCGGAACCTGAAGCGCGTCGTGCTCGAGCTCGGCGGCCACAACCCGTTGATCGTGCTCGCGGACGCCGACCTCGAGTACGCGGTGAATGCGACCGCGTTCGGCGCGTTCCTGCACCAGGGGCAGATCTGCATGTCGGCGCGCCGGATAATCGTCGAGCGCCCGATCGCGGACGAGTTCGTGCGGCGGCTCGCAGAGAAGACGAACGCACTCAAGGCCGGCGACCCGAGCGAGCCGGACACGATCATCGGGCCGCTCATCACCGAGAGCGCGCTCCAGCTCGTGAAGGAGCGCGTGGACGACGCGGTCGCGAAGGGAGCGAAGGTGCTCGCCGGCGGCGAGGCGGTCGGTCCCGTGTACAAGGCAACTCTGCTGGGCGACGTGCCGGACACCGCCGAGTTCGCGACGCACGAGACGTTCGGCCCTGTCGCGTCGATCGACGTCGTCGACAGCGCCGACGAGGCGGTCGACCGGGCGAACGCCACCGCCTACGGGCTCGCGTCCGGGATCATCACGAGCGACGCCGACAGGGGGCTCGCCCTGGCGCAGCGGATCGAGGCGGGGATCGTGCACGTGAACGACCAGCCGGTCGGCGACGAGCCGCAGATGCCGTTCGGGGGCGTGAAGGAGAGCGGGCTCGGCCGATTCGGCGGGACGGCCGTGATCGACGAGTTCACCGAGGTGCACTGGATCACCGTGAGCCGGCCGCATCCGTTCCCGTTCTAGGCCAGCAGGCCGCCGTTGAGGACGCAGGTCGGCATCGTCGGGGCAGGCCCGGCGGGGCTCACCCTTGCGCAGCTGCTCGCGCGCGAAGGGATCGAGTCAGTCGTGCTCGAGGACCGGAGTCGCGAGCACGTCGAGCACCGGATTCGCGCCGGCGTGCTCGAACAGGGCACGGCCGATCTGCTCCGCGACGCCGGCGTCGGCGAGCGGATGGGCCGCGAGGGGATCGTCCACGACGGCATCCACCTCCAGTTCGGCGGGGAGCGGCATCACCTGCGGTTGCGCGAGCTGACCGGCCGCTGGATCGTCATCTACGGGCAGACCGAGGTCGTCAAGGACCTGATCGCGGCCCGTCTCGAGGCTGGGTTGCCGCTCCTCTTCGGGGTCGCGGACGTCGCCCTCGCGGAGCTCGAGAGCGAACGCCCCCGCGTCCGCTTCCGCCACGACGGCCGCGAGGAGGAGCTCGAGTGCGACGTGATCGCGGGCTGCGACGGGTTCCACGGCGTCTGCCGGGCCTCGATCCCCGACGGCGTCCTGCGGACCTTCGAGCGCGAGTATCCGTTCGGCTGGCTCGGGATCCTCGCCGGCGTGGCGCCGTCGATGGACGAGCTCGTCTACTCCCACACCGAGCGCGGCTTCGCGCTGCTCTCCCTGCGCTCGCCCGAGCTGTCCCGGTACTACCTGCAGGTCGCCCACGACGAGGACGTCGAGGCGTGGCCGGACGAGCGCATCTGGGAGGAGCTGCAGGCGCGGACGGAGGTCGACGGCTGGACGCTCGAGGAGGGGCCGATCCTGGAGAAGGGCGTGTTGGGCATGCGCAGCTTCGTGGCGGAGCCGATGCAGCACGGGAACCTCTTCCTCGCCGGCGACGCCGCGCACATCGTCCCGCCGACCGGCGCCAAGGGGCTGAACCTCGCGATCCAGGACGTGCGCGTCCTCGCAGAGGCGCTCGTGGCCTGGTACCGCGACGGCGATCGCCGTGGGCTCGAGCGGTACTCGGAGGAGTGCCTGCGGCGGGTCTGGCGCTGCGAGCACTTCTCCTGGTGGATGACGACCATGCTCCATCTCCAGCCCGGCGGCGACCCGTTCGACGTGAAGCTCCAGCTCTCGCAGCTCCGCTATGTCGTCACCTCGGAGGCGAGCGCGCGGACGCTGGCGGAGAACTACGTGGGCCTGGAGCGCGTGTGAACGACCTCTTCGGCCCGCTCTTCGTCCCCGACAGGCTGCGCGAGGCGACCTCCGGACGCGCCTGGCTGCAGGCGATGCTGGCCGCGGAGCGCGCGCTCGCCGCGGCGCGCGGGCTCGAGGGCGTCGCCGACGCTTGCGACGCATCGCTCTTCGACCTCGACGCGCTCGCCCGCGAGGGGCGGGCCGCCGGCAACCCGGTCGAGCCGCTCGTCCGCGCGCTGCGAGAGCAGAGCGGGGTGCCGGAGGCCCACGTCGGCGCGACGTCCCAGGACATCCTCGACACGGCGGCGATGCTCGTGGCGCGGGACGCACGCGCGCTCATCGTCGCCGACGTGGCCGGCGCCGCTGCCGCGTGCGCCCGCCTCGCCGACGAGCACCGCGCAACCGTGATGGCGGGCCGCACCCTGCTGCAGCAGGCGGTGCCGACCACGTTCGGGCTCAAGGCCGCGGTCTGGCTCGATGGGCTTCGGCGGGCGGGCGAGCATCTGGCCGCGTGGCAGCCGACGGCGCAGCTCGGCGGCGCCGCCGGCACGCTCGCGCTGCTCGGCGACGACGGGATCCGCGTCCTGCAGGCGTTCGCGGCGGAGCTCGATCTCGGCGAGCCCGACGTACCGTGGCATGCCACCCGGGCACCCGTCGGCGAGCTCGTTTCGGCGCTCGCCGCGGTCGCGGCCTCGTTCGGGAAGATCGCCCTGGACGTCGTGCTCCTCGCCCAGACGGAGGTGGGGGAGGTCCGTGTCCGCGACGGCGGTCGCTCCTCGACCATGCCGCACAAGCGGAACCCCGTCGGCCCCGTGCTCGCCAGGGCCTGCGCGCTCCGCGTCCGGGCGCTCGCGTGGACGTTCTCCGGCGAGCACGAGCACGAGCGGGCAGCGGGTGCCTGGCACGCCGAGTGGGAGGCGCTCTCCGACCTGCTCGCGCTCACCGGCGGAGCCGCCGCGCACGTGCGGGAGACGCTCGAAGCGCTGGAGGTGGATGCCGAGCGCATGCGCGCGAACCTGCGGGCCGAGGCCACCCTGGAGGGCGGCGCAAACGTGCGTCCCGAGGATTATCTCGGCTCCGCGTCGGCGTTCATCGACCGGGTGCTGGCGCGCTGGCGCCCCGAGTGAGCGTCCATCACGTCGTCGAAGGAACTGGCCCGCCGCTCGTGCTCTCGAGCTCGCTCGGCACGACGCACGCGCTGTGGGAGCCGAACGTCGCCGCCCTCGCGGCGCGTTACACGCTCGTCCGATACGACCATCCCGGCCACGGACGGTCGCCGGCCGGCCCGCGCTCGATCGAGGGCTTCGGACGAGGGGCCCTCGAGCTCGCGGACGGGCTCGAGCTCGAGCGCTTCGCGTTCTGCGGAATCTCCCTCGGCGGGATGGTCGGGATCTGGCTGGCGGCGAACGCCCCGGAGCGGATCGAGAGGCTGGTCCTGGCCTGCACCGCCCCGTGCCTGCCGCCTGCGGAGCAGTGGGTCGAACGCGCGGCGGCGGTCCGGGAGCGGGGCATTGAGGCGATCGCCGACGCAGTCGTCGACCGCTGGTTCACCGAGCGCTTCCCCGACCCGCGGCCGTGGCGCGAGCACCTTCTCGAGACGCCGCCCGAGGGCTACGCGCGCGCCTGCGAGGCGATCGCGGCGATGGACCTGCGCGCCGACCTCGACCGCATCGTGGCAGCGACCACGGTGATCCTCGGCGCCCACGACCCCGTCGTCGGCGAGGAAAACGAGCGGCTGCTCGCGCGGCTCGGCCCGATCGTGAAGCTCGACGCGGCCCACCTCGCGAACGTCGAGCGCCCGCGCGCGTTCGCGGATACGGTCCTGCAGGCGTGAGCTACGACGAGGGGATGAAGGCCCGGCGCGAGGTGCTCGGCGACGAGCACGTCGACCGCGCCGTCGCACGCACGACGGACTTCACGCGGGACTTCCAGGATCTGATCACCCGGTACGCGTGGGGCGAGATCTGGACGCGCCCCGGTCTCGACCGGAGGACCCGCAGCTGCATCACCCTGAGCGCGCTCGTCGCGCTAGGCCGCCTCGAGGAGCTCGAGCTGCACCTGCGGGCGGCGCTTCGCAACGGCGTCACGGCGGACGAGATCAAGGAAGTCCTGCTGCAGAGCGCGATCTACTGCGGCGTACCCGCCGCCAACTCCGCGTTCGCGGTCGCGCAGCGCGTCATCGAGCCGGACGCGCCGAGCTTCTGAGCCTCCCCGCGCGCCAGCGCCCGCGCGCCGTGACGAGCAACGGCACGGCGATCGCGAGCAGCAACGCGAGCGCGCCGGCGACCGCCTGCAGCCGCCGGGGCTCCGCGGCGACGACCTGACTCTCGCTGCCGAGCGCCGCCCGCTCGGGGGTCGGACGCGGCGCGCGGGCCTTGACGGCAGCCGGGGCGCTTCGTGCCGGCTTGGCGGGCTTGGCGCTCTGCACGGCGCGGCGCGGCGGCCGGTCGGCGAGGCTCTTGACGCGCTGGTAGAGCGCGGCCGTGATGTCGTCCTGTGCAGTCGAGTACGTGCGCACGTCCTCGGGGAGAGCCGCGAGAGCGTCGCGGTAGCAGGCCGGGTCGTACGTCCCGTCGATGCGCCCGTCCGACCAGTCCTCGATCAGCCTTTCGGCGCAGGGGGCGGCCCCGGCCGCTGCGGCCGGCGTGGCGGCGGCGATTCCCGCGGCCGCGGTTGCGATCGCGAGCATTCGGATGATTCGAGAATGGGGCGTCGTTGCCACGTGCGCGCCTCCTGCACTGGAAGGCATCCCTCTCCGGCACGTTACCCACGCAGGGGCATGTCAATCCGCAGTAGCGGAGGCGCTCGAAGGCCGAGTGTTCTCCGCTACGGCGACAGATACGCCGCCTGGACGGCGAACGCCTCGGCTTCGAGCGGATTGTCCTCGTAGGAGAAGCCCGCGCCGGCGAAGCCGACCCCGTACGCGCACGCGAAGGCGTCCTCGAACCCGAACTTCCGGTACTGGTCGACGTGCACGAGCTCGTGGATCATCAGCCCCAGGTCCTCCACCCTCGTGTCGTCGACGACGTCGTCCACGTAGATCATGTAGGCGAAGTTGACCCCGGCGAGCTCGACGTGCGAGAACGTCATCGCGTCGGTGCCGCCGTCGAAGTGGTTCGCCGAGAGTGTCGCATTCTCGATGTAGAACACCCGGTCGAGCGGCACGTCGGGGAA
>Ga0299913_10001601_pt1 | contig 16956 bp, 19 predicted proteins | sample RVTome_9_FD_201360 | JGI IMG/M metagenome (GOLD analysis project Ga0299913, IMG submission 201360) | Soil microbial communities from uranium-contaminated site in the Upper Colorado River Basin, Wyoming, United States - RVT155D38 (version 2) ... | reverse complement strand
GTCGACACCCAGGGGCGGGAGAGCCCGTCCTGGATGAGTGTCGATCTCGGCGAGCGCAGGGTGGCGGTTGACTCCCATCCGCGCAGAGACCAGATCGACACCGATATCAACGAGCAGTTGATCGTCGAGCTCTACTCGAAGTGAGGTACCCGAATTGTTGATTGTCCAGCGCCCCCAAATCGAAGAGGAATCCATCAGCGAGACCCGGTCCCGGGTCGTGGTGGAGCCTCTCGAGCCCGGCTTCGGATACACGCTTGGGAACACCATGCGCCGCACCCTGCTCTCCAGGATTCCCGGTGCCGCCATCACTTCGATCCAGATCGAGGGTGTCGAGCACGAATTCTCGACGATCAAAGGCGTCGTCGAGGACGTCGTCGACATCATCCTGAACATCAAGCGGATCGTGGTGCGCATGGATGACACCGAGACCCAGACGCTCTACCTGTCGGCCAAGGGTGCGGGTGACGTGACGGCCGGTGACATCAAGCTGCCATCAGGTGTCGAGATCGTCAATCCGGACGCCCACATCGCCACACTTTCGGCTTCCGGCCGTCTCGAGATGGAGATGACCGTGGCCCCAGGTGTCGGCTATCGCACAGCCGACGGGAACAAGGGCGGGAGTTCGACGATCGGTGTGATCCCGGTGGATTCCATCTTCTCCCCGGTTCGCAAAGTCGCCTACCTGGTCGAGAACACCCAGGTCGGTCAGATGACCAACTTCGATCGTCTCGTCCTCGACATCGAGACCAACGGCGCCATCGACCCTGCGGAAGCTGTCTCGTCGGCCGGTAAGACGCTCGGCGAGCTGATGGGCCTCTTCGCCGACATCGGCGAGGGCCAGGGTCTTGAGCTGGGAGAGGTCCAGCCCGAGATCTCCGGTTCGCCCGACCTGGAACTGCCCATCGAGGCGCTCGACCTGTCCGAACGGCCCCGTAACTGCCTGCGCCGCGCCCAGATCAAGACCGTCGGTGAGCTCGTCGAGCGCACCTCGGATGATCTGCTCAACATCACCAACTTCGGCCAGAAGTCACTGGAAGAGGTGACGGCCAAGCTGGATGATCTCGGTCTCAGCCTGGCTGACGCCGGTTCCGGTGGTGGTGGCTGATGCCACGCCCCAAGAAGGGGCCCCGCTTCGGTGGCTCGCCTTCTCACAGCAAGATGATCATGGCGAATCTCGCCGCTGAGTTGTTCTTGCACGAGAAGCTGACCACGACGCACGCCAAGGCCCGCGCAGTCCGTCCCTTCGCCGAGAAGCTGATCAGCAAAGCCCGCAAGGGTGACCTCCACAGCCGTCGCGTCGTCCTGAAGACGATCACCAACAAGGACGCGGTCCATGTGCTGTTCGAGGACATCGCTCCCCGGTATGCGGATCGTCCCGGTGGCTACACCCGGATCACCAAACTCGGTCCCCGTCGTGGCGACGGCACCGAAGAGGCTGTGATCGAGCTCATCTGAGGGAATGGCTGACAATGATGATTGACACCTTAGAGTCTCCTAACGTGAACCAACTCCACTACTTGGGCGCTTGATCAAGAGGAGAGCGCCGCATTTGGTCTGAGTCTGCTCGGAGTCACCAGTAGGCATGTCTGGACGACCACTGAGCATATGGTCAACCGTTGAGAAGCCCGATGAGCACGCCAGTTAGGGCCAAGCCGGTGCCGGCGAGCAACACATGCACCGGAGTGGTTCTCCCAGGGAGCCAGCGCCGAGCAAGCTGATGATCAGTGGAGAGCAAGGTGCCAAGCACAACAAGGGCGAGCCCGCCCAAGACAAAGCCTGTGGACACCACTCCAGGTATTACCAAGAGCAGAATCACGAGTAGCAGAACGACAGCTATCGTCGCGCGACTGAATATCCAATCGGGCCAGTCGGGTCCCGAGGCGTCACGCCCCTTTTCTAGCCATTGATCTAGAGCCGTCAGATTTCTCTTAAGCGACCCGACAACCTGGCCACTGGCCCTCACGCTCCGGGGTGTGCTGACTGGTTGGTTGGAACGTGTCGTTGGTTGGCCAGACGTCCGATGTCTGGTAAATGAGTTTCCGTTCGCCAGAGCTTCTTCGAGACGGAGTGGGTCAGGAACGCTGAGGACGATCATTTCATCCTCGATTGCCACTTTGTAGCCATTCGGTATGCGCTCGAAATCCAGCTCGAGTAGATCCCAGTCGCCGATTATTTGATGGGCTGTGCTTATCCGAAGGCGTCCCTCGCTCACCTCGAGTTGAGCGTGGAGAGGCTCCACTTCTGATCCGATTCTCACATCTACGTCAAAGCTGCTCACTTCGCGCTCCCACTGCCATGGTGCATACCTTGCCAAGCCTTGGCGCATGATCCGAATCGGATGGTCGGGCAATGACGTTGGTAGACACGGTGGCACTAACCAGCTCTGGAGCTGCAACCGATTCTATTTGGATGTTCTCGAAGTCGTCTGTCTGAGACAAACGGAGTGCGCGTTGACTACGCCGACTAGCCCAGGAATCACCATGATCCAGATCGAGGGTGTGCAGAAAGAGTTCTCGACCATCAAGGCGTTGTCGAGGACGTGGTTGACATCATCCTGAATATCAAGCGGGTCGTGATTCGCATGGACGATACCGAGACCCAAACCCTGTGTCTATCGGCCACGGGCGCCGGTGACGTCAAAGCCGGCGGCATCAACGTCGATTCGCTCCTGCCGGGGCTGGTCAGCCGCGGACGACCGCGACCAGCACGCCCAGGACGGCGAGACCGGTGCCACCGATGAGCACGTGGAGTGCCGTCAATCGACCCGGCAACCAGCGCCGGGCCATCGCATCGTCGGTGTAGAGGACGGCTCCCAGGACGACGGAGGCCAAACCGCCGACCAGGAACAGAGTCGAGAACAAGCCCGGCATCACCAGCGTCAGAATCACGATCAGCAGGAAACCGAACACAGTCCAACGAGTGAAGAGCCAACCGGGCCAATCCGAGCCCGCAGACGCCTTGGCCTTCTCGAGGGCGGAGTCGACGGCCCCCAGCGACTTGGCAATGATGGTGTGCTCGTCGGCCGGCTTCGATTCCTTCGCCTCGGGGGACGGCTCGGCTCTGACCTTTCGTCTCGGCTGATGGAGGGAACGATTAGGCGTATGACTCGACGAGGGGGAAGTGTGCTTCGCTCGTCTCCGCTTCGTGGGTTGGACTACCGAGATCGCTTCCTGGAAGCCGAGGATGTCGGGGACATCGAGGATGAGCTCCTCCCCTTCCACACCAACTCGATAGCCACCGGAGACCCGCTGGAGATCGAGATCGGATATGGCCCAATCACCAATCTTCTGGTCTGCGGCGCGGATGATCAAACGCCCACCCTCAACCTCGAGTCTGGTCCTCAGAGGCTCGGTGTCAGCGCCGACCTTCAGTGCTGCGTCGAAGCCACCCATCGCTGAAATATCGGACCGGTTCGAGGGCACCTTGTGGGCTTTTCCGAAAATTTCCCGGGCCGATCGGGGCCGGCAAGCCGATTTAGGCCTTACCCCGTTAGCCTGATGGACGTGCCTTCCCATCCCTTCTACATGGATTTCGATCGCGAGACCTGGTCCCGGCTCCGCGCCAACACCCCGCTGACCCTCGACGAGGCCGATGTCGAGAAGATAAGAGGTATCAACGTCCTGCTCGACATCGACATGATCGAGAGCACCTACCTTCCCTTGAGCCGTCTCCTCAATCTCCGGGTCCAGGCGAGCAACCAGCTCGCTTCGGTCACCGACACATTCCTCGGCACGCCGCCGAGCCCCGTGCCCTTCGTCATCGGCGTCGCCGGCTCGGTCGCGGTCGGCAAGTCCACCATCTCCCGTGTGCTCTCCGAGATCCTGGCTCGTTGGCCACATCATCCACGGGTCGATCTGGTGACGACCGACGGCTTCCTCTATCCGAATGCAGTGCTCGAGGAACGGGGGCTGATGGAACGCAAGGGTTTCCCGGAGAGCTACAACCGGGCCCGCCTGCTGGAGTTCGTAGCCCGGGCCAAGGCCGGGGGCGCCCAGCTCGAAGTCCCCGTCTACTCCCATGTCTCCTACGACGTGCTCCCCGGTGAGACGCGGATAGTCGATCGGCCCGACATCCTCATCATCGAGGGGCTCAACGTCCTCCAGGCCGGCAAGTCGGGCGCGTTCGTGTCCGACTACTTCGACTTCTCGATCTTCGTGGACGCCGAGACCTCCGATATCCGGGATTGGTATGTGGAGCGATTTCTCACTCTGAAGGACACTGCGTTCGCCCAGCCGAATGCCTATTTCAGCCGATACTCCCAGCTCTCGAACGACGAGGCCATTATGGTGGCGACCCAGATCTGGACCGACATCAACGAGGTCAACCTCATCGAGAACATCCTCCCGACCCGAGAGCGGGCGACCCTGATCCTGGAGAAGGCCACCGACCATTCGGTGGAGAGGGTTCGCCTCCGCCACTGAGTACTCTGGCTCGTCGTGCAACGGATGTTCTCCAGGGCCGGGCGAGCCGCGCTCCTCAACCGGACCCCCTTCACCGAGGCTTTCTTCGACAGCAACGCGGCGGCAGACGGCGCGATCCTGGTCGCGATCGCGGCGGCCGTGCCCTATCTTCTCGATGTCTTCCTCGGCGCCAGCGCGTTCATGGTGCAGACCCTCTTCGGCGTCGTTATCGGTGGTGTCATTTCCTGGTTGATCCTCGGATTCGCCACCTGGTTCACGGCGACGCGACTGTTCGGATCCATGGGCCGGCCCCAGACGATGCTGGGCATGCACGGCCTCGCCGTGCTGCCGCTGATCCTGGAGGGACTTGGTGACCTTGGAGCGGCCATCGGCCTGGTGTGGTATCTGGCGATCCTGGTGTTGGCAACGAGAGAGGCATCCGAGCTGACCACCCGGGATGCCGCGGTGTCGGTGCTGATCGGCTTCGCGGCGGCGATCCTGGTCAGGGCGCTCATCGGCGCTCCCTTCGCCATACTCGGCGCGCTCTTCTGACCCCAAGGCAGCTTCTACCATTTTCTCGTGACCAGGTATCGGCTCGATCTCGGCTACGACGGGTCCGGGTTTCACGGGTACGCCCGACAGAAGGGACTGAGGACCATCCAGGGCGAGCTCGAGAAAGCCCTGTCGACCGTGCTGGGGGTGGCGGTGGAGACCGCAGTCGCCGGCAGGACCGATGCCGGCGTCCACGCCCGCGGTCAGGTGGTCTCGTTCGATTTCGGGGAGACGATTGGTGCGAGTCTGTCGCGGTCGCTGAACGGGATCCTGGGCCCCGAGATCTCGGTGAACTCGGTTGCGGCCGCCGACGACGATTTCCACGCCCGTTTCTCGGCCGTTTGGCGGCGTTACCGATATTCGATCGACACCAACCAGGCGCCGGACCCCCTCGAGCGGCATCGGGTTTGGCACGTGGGCCGGGCCCTCGACCTGGAGGCCATGGACACGGCCATCGCCGCGTTCGTCGGCGAACACGATTTCAGCTCTTTCTGCCGATCGATCGAGGGAAGCAGCAACCGTCGCCGCGTGACCGAAGCGCATTGGGAGCACGAAGCCAGCCGATCACATCTCTGGATCCAGGCAAATGCCTTCTGCCAGCAGATGGTTCGCTCGATAGCTGGATATTGCTACGACGTCGGCCGAGGCTTCACCCCTGCGGAGGCGACGGCCGCCGTGGTTGCCGCCCGGGACAGATCCGCGGTGGCCACGGTGGCCCCACCACATGGATTGACCCTTTGGGAGGTCGGGTACTGACTCGGCCGGCCCAATTGGCCTAATGCGGGACGCCTGAATATCATGTCCCTGCTCCCGGCGCGGGAGTCGTTTCCCCGAACGCACCCCCGGTTTCAACCTGCCGAGGACACCTCAATGACGATGAACAAGACATACTCGCCCAAGCCGGGCGACATCACCCGAGACTGGTGGTTGGTCGACGCCACCGATCTGCCGTTGGGGCGGCTCGCCTCCGAGATTGCCACCATCCTTCGCGGCAAGCACAAGCCCAACTTTGCACCCCATGTCGATGGGGGCGACTTCGTCGTGGTCATCAACGCCGATCGTGTCGCCGTCACCTCGGACAAGAGTCAGTCCAAGATCTATTACCGCCACTCCGGTTATCCCGGAGGTATCAAGGCGGAGACCTTCGAATCGCTGAAGAAGCGGCGTCCTGAGGCGATCGTCGAACGCGCGGTTCGAGGGATGCTCCCCAAGAACAAGCTCGGCCGCCAGATGGCCCGCAAGCTCAGGGTCTACGCCGGTCCCGATCATCCCCATGCGTCGCAGGACCCCCAGCCTCTCCAACTCGATATCCGAAAGGTGGAGCTCTGATGGCGACCAAACCCCTCGTTCAGACCACCGGCCGGCGCAAGGCGTCGGTCGCCAGAGTCAGGTTCCGCAACGGCTCGGGACAACTCACCCTCAACAAGCGGCCGCTCGAGGAGTATTTCCCGACGATGGCGACCCGGATGCGGGTGATGGAGCCACTCAACCTGGCCAACGCCCAGGGCCAATACGACATCGACGCGACACTCGAGGGCGGTGGCACCACCGGTCAGGCCGACGCTCTTCGTCTCGGGATCGCCCGGGGGCTGGTGGCGTTGGATCCTGAGTTGCGCTCCACACTCAAGGCCGCAGGTCTCCTCACCCGAGATGCCCGGGTCGTCGAACGCAAGAAGTACGGCCTCCGCAAGGCGCGGCGGGCGCCCCAGTACACCAAGCGCTGACCTTGACCGACCTTCGTCGTCTGCTGGGCGAGGGCAAGCCGATTTTCGGCACCGATGGTGTCCGTGGGGCCGCCGGCTCCGAGCTGACCCCGGAGCTGGCCCTCGAGATCGGCCGAGCCGCCGGTTCGTACCTCAGAGGTGGCCCGGTCCTCGTGGGCATGGACACGCGACGCTCCGGATCGATGTTGTCGGGAGCGCTCCAGGCAGGTTTCCACGCGGTCGGCATCGACACCGTCGACGTAGGCATCCTCCCCAGCGGCGGCATCAGCCATCTCACTTCGAAATCGGGCGCGACCATGGGTGCGGTCGTATCGGCCTCACACAACCCCGCCGACGACAACGGCATCAAGTTCTTGACGGGCACGGGCGCCAAGCTCGCCGATGAGGTGGAGCGGCAGATCGAGGCCACGATCCTCTCGACCAGCACCAGGTCCGCCTACGGGCCCGGCATTGGGATGCGGCTCGTCGACGAGGACGCAACCGAGAGATACGTCGACCACATTGCCGGTTTGGCCCGTTACCAGCTCAGCGGGCTGGAGATCGCCCTCGACTGTGCCAATGGCGCCGCCTACCGGGCTGCTCCGATGGTGTTCGAGAAGCTAAAAGCCGACGTGATGATCCTCGCGGCGGAGCCCGACGGGACCAACATCAATCTCGGATGCGGGGCGACCCACCCGGAGATGCTCGCCGAGGCGGCCGATGGCAGACTCGGCCTCGCCTTCGACGGCGACGCCGACCGTCTCATTGCCGTGGACGAGAGCGGTGCCGTTGCCAACGGCGACGTGATCATGGCGATCATTGCCCGGCATCTGAAGTCGCAGGGGAAGCTTGCCAAGAACATGGTGGTCACCACTGTCATGTCCAATCTCGGGTTCCGGAAGTCAATGGCGGAGGCCGGCATCCAGATGGTTGAGACCCGGGTCGGCGACCGGTATGTGATGGAGGGGCTCGTCGGCCATAGCGCCATGTTCGGAGGCGAGCAGAGTGGACACATCATCTTCCTCGACCACGGCCAGACCGGCGACGGCCTTCTCACCGCGGTTCGCCTTCTCGATGTTGTCGCCGGGACCGGGAAAAGCCTCGAGCAGCTGCGCGCCGAGGCGATCACCGAGTATCCCCAGGTTCTGGTCAACATCGAGGTGGGCCGTTCGGCCGACATCGACGGAGCCGTGGACCTCTGGGACGCGGTGACGGTCGTCGAAGAGGAGATAGGAGATGAGGGGAGGGTTCTGGTGCGGCCCTCCGGCACCGAGCCACTGCTCAGGGTGATGGTGGAGGCATCTTCTATTCAGGCCGCCACCGAGTACGCTGATCGTCTGGCAAGAGTTGCATCGTCGACATTGGGAAAGGGGTGACAACCGAGAACATCAGAGTGCGTCACAATTCACAAGCGCCTGGCCTCGCAGAACAGACAGCGAGGTGACGAGGAGGAAGGTCATCGAAACATTCGGCGGATGCCTTCCCGGCCAGCCAAGGTCGTTACACGCAGGGAGAAACCCCGGGAGTGATCCCGGATCACAGAGACTTGCATGATGGGTACCGGCACGACGGGCACAGAGCCCCGCCCCGGGTCGACGCACACGATCCTTCGATCTCCTCTAGGAGATCACCGAAACCGACTTTGGAAAGGAATGATCGCGTCATGTGTGGAATCGTTGGCTATATCGGCCCTCGTCCCGTAGTCGATGTCCTGGTCCCCGGGCTGAGTCGCCTCGAGTATCGGGGCTATGACTCGGCCGGCATCGCATTGAATCAGGGTGACTCACTCACCGTTCTCAAGAGCGCGGGCCGAATCGCCGACCTCGAGAAGGTGGTCGCCGGCGCCGACACCGGAAAGGCCATATCCGGCATAGGGCACACCCGCTGGGCCACTCACGGGGCGCCCAACACCGTCAATGCCCATCCCCAGGTGGACTGTCACCGCAACATCGTGGTGGCTCACAACGGGATCGTCGAGAACTGGTCGGTGCTCAAGGCGAAGCTCGTCGACGCCGGCCACGATTTTGTCAGCGACACTGACACCGAGGTGATCGCCCACCTACTCGAGGACTTGGGAGACATGCCTCTCATCGAGGCCGTTCGCCAGGTCATGGGTCAAGCGGAAGGAGCGTTGGCTGTGGCGGTCCTTCGCCGATCGGAGCCCGAGACCATCGTCGGCGCCCGGCGCGGCTCGCCGCTGGTCGTGGGCAGGGGAGATGGCGAGAACTTCCTTGCCTCCGACATCCCGGCTTTCCTTGAGCACACCCGGGAGATGGTGATCATCGACGACGACAGAGTCGTCGAGATGAAGGCCGACTCCATTCGCATCGTCGATCTCGAAGGCAACGAGATCGAGCCCCAGCAGCACAAGGTCGAATGGGATCTCGAGGCTGCCGAGAAGGGCGGTTATGACACCTTCATGCTCAAGGAGATCCACGAGCAGCCGCACGCGATCGCCGACACCCTCGCGGGCCGGGTATCGCCGACTGGCCGCGTGGTGCTCAGCGAGCTCGAAATCGACGACCGTCTGCTCCGTGCGATCGACAAGGTGTTCGTGGTTGCCTGTGGTACCTCCTACCACGCTGCGATGATGGCGAAGTACGCCATCGAGCGATGGACCAGGATCCCGGTGGAGATCGACATTGCGTCGGAGTTCCGATACCGGGACCCGGTGCTCGACGGGAGAAGCCTCGTCATCGGGATCAGCCAGTCGGGGGAGACCATCGACACCCTTGCCGCGGTCCGATACGCAAAGGCCCAGGGGTCCACGGTCATCGCAGTGTCGAATGTGGTCGAGTCCGCGCTCGCCCGTGAGGCGGATGCGGTCCTCTACACCCGCGCTGGGCCCGAGATCGGAGTCGCTGCGACCAAGACCTTCACCACGCAGCTGGTCGCGATGCAGCTGCTCGGGTTGTACCTCGCCCAGGTGCGAGGCTCGTTAGACCAGGGAGCGATCGAGCTGCTGGTGAGCGAGGTGCTTCGGCTCCCCGGTCAGGTGGAGAAGGTCCTCGAGACATCGGCCGACATCCAGGCACTGGCCAGGCAATGGCCCGACGTGCGCGACTACTTCTTCCTGGGAAGGTCTGGTGACTTCCCGGTGGCCATGGAAGGAGCTCTCAAGCTGAAGGAGATCGCCTATGTGCGGGCTGAAGGCTACGCAGCCGGGGAGATGAAGCATGGCCCCATCGCTCTCATCGAGAAGGGTGTCGTCGTCATTGGCGTGGCCACGGACTCCCATGTCCAAGCCAAGACTCTCTCCAACATGGAGGAGATGAAGGCCCGCGGAGCAACGATCGTCCTCATTGCCGAGGAGGGTGCTGATGTGGGGGCGGTAGCCCACCATGTGGTTCGGGTTCCTGCCGCCCCCGACCTTCTATGCACTGTGACGTCGGTGGTACCGCTTCAGATGCTGGCTTACCACCTTGCCACTGCCCGAGGTTTCGACGTCGACAAACCGCGGAATCTGGCGAAGACGGTGACCGTCGAGTAGGACACGGGCATTCTCGACACGAAGATGGCTCAACAAGCACTACAGCTAAACACGAACGATCTCCCGCTAGCGTGAATCTGGTGTCGCGATCCCTTTATCACTCGGCCCGCGGAAGCTCGAACAAGGTACCTGAGCCACACGTACTTTCCTCGCCGAGCATGGGAGTGGTCTCTTGATGTCTTTGTGACGCCGATTCGACCCACTCTCATTTACTCGGCGGGCTGTTCGTTTTGCTGCAAACTCGCACGTGCGGTCGCCTGGTTGGATCGAGACAATGTTGTGGCCTTTCTTGGGATCAATGATGATCGAGCTGAAGCACTCTTTGCCACCGCCTACACAACGGCTGCTGAGCACTGGCACATGGTTACTCCCGACGGTGATGATCTGATCGAGGGTCGTGCCATTGTGTATCTGCTGAAGTGCCTTCGGCCGACCAGGCTCGTGGGTGTAGTGGTGTCCTGGCTACATCTTGAGTTCGGGCTCACCGGGTGTGATCGTGTCTTATCCCGACTTCGGGTGAGGTTGAGCCGACTGACCGGCGATTGCGAGGGCCCGCTGCGGTATCCGTAGCTCTCGTGCCGACGGAACAGCCTTACAACGCGAGAAGGGGGAGGCCCTCTCGGAACCTCCCCCGATCTCAGTTAGGAACAGGACCACTCGCCAAAGCAATCGAGTTTGCACTCGTTGTGATCTTTTGGCGGGTCAGCCTGCCCGCTACATCCACCCGTGGGTTCTGCTCGGCCGAACGTATGCTCGGCGATCATCCCATGGGCGATGAGGGTGGGCGGTTGGTAAGCCATAATGCCTCCCGCATCATTCCCACGGATTCCAAATGGAATCCTAGGCCGTAGACTATCTCGTTACGGAGAGTGATGTCAACAAGAAGCTTGTTTTGACAGGAAGGTGGGGAAACATGGGAGCGCTTGCCGGTGTGATTGGTCTTGGACCGGCCGACGGCCAGATTGAGTTGGTGCAAGAGATGATGGAGGCCATAATTCCGCGGCGCGGCAATTCCATCAATCCCGTAAGCGTCGGTGACGTTGTTCTGGCGACTCTGAGTGGTCGTGACGCGTCGATCTGGCGGGGTGAAGGCATTGCAGTCGCAGTTCACGGTGTCATTGACAACATCACGGATATCTGGTCGACGGCCGGAAGCTCGCAAATCGACGGTTCACCAGCCAAGGCAATCGGGAGCGCCTTGGGTGCTGTCGATGTCGATGGTCTCGCTGACCAGCTACGGGGAGCGTTTACGGTTTTGGTGACCGATGGCAACCAGCTTCATGTGATCAGGGATCATGTTGGGACCCATCCGGCTTACATGTCGCCGGTCGCTGCCGGCTGGGTTGTGGCCACCGAGGTGAAACAGATCGTCGATCCTCTGTTGAGCACCCGCGAGCCCGATATGGACTTTCTTCGAGGTCTCCTATTCGGATCGACCGCTGAACGACCGGGCACTGCCTATCTCGGCGTCGATCGGGTGCCCCGCGCCGCCGTGACCACACTGAAACCGGGCTCGACACCTCTGTCGAGGAGGTTTTGGAATCCGGCCGATTTGCTCGAAACCAGTGATATCACCGATCTCGATGAGGCGGCTGAACAGATGGGTTTTCACCTTTCACGTGCCGTGACCAGAGCCCTCACTGGTCGTGATTCGATTGCGTTGTCGGGCGGGCTCGACTCGACCACTATCGCCGGGTTTGCGGCAGAGCGGCATCTCGAAATGGGTGGGCGCCCCCTCCAGGCCGTTTCGGCGATCTACCCAAACCTTCCGTCTGTCGACGAGTCCGACTTGATTGAAAAAATGGCTGAATTCAAGGACTTGACATTGACCACGTTTCAGCCGAGCGCAAAGCCTCTTGACAATCTCGCAGATTGGGTAGCCAGGCTGGATGGGCCGGGAACGACTCTCTCGATGCCCGAGATACACGAGATGTATTCCCTCGCCAGGTCGACCGGAGCCGAGGCGATCATGACCGGCGAGCTCGGGGAGTACGTTTACGCAATTCAATACCAGACTCTCGCCCACCTGGTTCTGACTCGTCGCTGGAACGGAGTCAAGGCACATGTGGGGTATGGAAGAGACATCGGCCGAAGCTGGACCTCGTTTGCGCGCGAACTTGCGCGTTCTTATGCCCCTTCCCCAATGGTTCACCGGTGGCGGACCAAAAAGGGCAAGGGCGGGTTGCCACCGTGGGTTGACCCGGCACACATTCCGAGCTATCACGACACATCCTGGATCCGTCCCGCCAAGGATCGATGGCGCTTCTTTCAGCTCGACCCTGCCCTGGCAGATTACGCAGTCGCGTTTGACGACGCCGAATTGGCGGCCTCGCTCAGTGGAATGGTGTTGCGCCAACCATTGGTCGACAGGGACCTATGGGAGTTTTGCCTGTCGTTGCGAGCAGATATCAAGTATCCGACCCCGCAGGACAAGGCACTGCTCCGGAAGGCTATTAAGGATGTGGTGCCTCCCGAAGTAACTGCTCGTCGCCATAAGACGTTCTTCACTGACACCGGCCTCGATCGGGGATCATGGGTCGATGCCCGTAAATGGATCCAAACAGGCGACTTCCGGTTTGAGGGAATCGACTACATGCTCTTGGTGGATCGTTTGGAATCGAGGACGATGACGATCAGGGAGCTCGACTGGGCACAGAACCTGGCGCGGAGCCATGCCTTTCTGGCCCAGTGGTCATGACTGGCAGCCGGGTGTGTTTCGGGTATTCAATCGAATCGAGTATCGACTTCCAATACCTTCGGACCGGGCAAGGCGATCCGCTCGTGGTTCAGGCTCATGATGGCACATGGGATGCCGCGGATGGCGAGATAGTTATGGACTGGCCATCGAGGGAGAACAGGCCAGTGTCTATTCGTCTCCATCGTGCCGGCGACGGATATGGTCTTTGGATCAGCGATGCCGGCTGGTATTCGATAATGCCGAAGCAGGCTCAGTTGATGGTGCCGCCGGGTGGAAACCTGCTCCGTCGCGAAGAGCGCCTGTGGGGTATGCCATCGATCCTGACGTTCATCTCAAGGGGAGACATCCCGTTTCATGCGGCTGGTGTTGATATCGGAGGAGTGGCCATACTGTTCGGAGGCCCGACCCGTCATGGCAAGACTACGCTCGCCGCAGCTCTCTGGTGTGATGGCCTCCGAGTGTTGTCTGAGGATGTCAGCTGCGTTGGTGAGAACGCACATGTCGTTCCCGGCCCGACGATGATCAGGATGCGGCACGACGTTGTTGGCCAACTGACGGCGAGCAATCTCTCCGCGCTCGCTCGTGATGACGACCGCACTCATATGGTGATGACCGGGACCTTGGCAGACGACGCTTCCCCTGTACCCCTTGGCGCCTTCGTGCTCCTTGCTATCGGAGATGAGATCAGACTTGAGCGGGTCGACCCATTGGATGCGTTGCCCGACCTCTGGGTCTTGACCTTCCACATTCCGGCCGATGAACACGAGGGATGGATATTTCAAAGGGTGGCCGGCCTTGCTGCCCAGGTTCCGGTGTATCGGCTGACCCGTCCGTTGCGGATGGATGCACTTCCGGCCACGATCGAAGCCATGAGGTCACTGAGTGATGAGCTCGTCGCTTAGTCGCAAAGCGATCAGAGTCACTCGCGTCTGGTGGTTGGCGATCCTTGCTTGGAGAGGGTTGGCAAATCGACCCTTGCCTGAGTTTGTCAGATCGTGGAGTGACGAGGTCGAGGGCGTCGAAGCACGGGAGCCATCACAGTGGTCACGCACCGTCGACCGTGCACTGAAGGTCGGCTCGTGGCGTCCGAGATGCATTATCCGGGCGATGGTTCTATACAGGTTGCTTGCAGAGAACGGAAACGATCCGGTTCTTGTCATTGGGATAGGAGATTCGGCCCTCTCGAAAGACGCCCACGCTTGGGTGGAGCTCGACGGGCGGGAGATGGGTCCTTGGCCTGGAAGCGGAGGCATGCCTCGCCTGGCGAGTTTCGATAGGGGCGGAACCTGGTGATCCCAATTAAGTTCGACTCGGTCTCGCGTAGCTACGGTGACAAACTTGCTGTTGACCGCGTCTCGCTCTCCGTGGATGCCGGAACAGTTCACTGTCTGCTCGGTCCCAACGGTGCCGGCAAAACGACACTTCTCAGGCTGATGGCGGGCCTCGTCGCACCAACAGGGGGCACGATCGAGATTCTGGGCGGGGATCCGTTCTCCAAACACATTCGGTCGAGGATTGGCTGGGTCCCATCCGTCGATCGATCTTTCTATATGCGGATCTCCGGAGTCGAGAATCTCCTGTTTTTCGCGCGCCAATACGGCCGCCGTAAAAGAGATGCCTCAAGCCATGCGCGCAAGCTGCTGGAGATGGTGGGCTTGTCAGAGTCGGCCGATCTGGCGGTTGGCGGCTACTCACACGGGATGACAAAACGTCTTGCAGTAGCCCGCGCTTTGATCGTGGACGGCCCTCTCTACCTTGTAGATGAGGCGACGCATGACCTTGATATCGAAGGGTCCGCCGAGGTCCGTGCAATGTTCCGGGAGAAGGCGAACGGTGGTGCCACTGTGGTCTGGTCGACCCATCGGCTCACGGAGCTGAATGGGCTGGTCGACACGGTCACTGTTCTCGACCGAGGGATGACGCGGTTCGATGGCGACCTGGACGAGATGCTTTCGATGTCCGACCGTCCTGTTTACCGCGTTCAGCTGAGGAAACCGGGAGGCGTCGTCCACCCCGACGAGGTCAATCGATCGCTCAGCGGCGTGGCCTCGGTCTTGGGGGGGAACAATCGCGACATGTCGATCGAGCTGAATCCAGACTCAGTACTCGGGACGGTGCTGAGACGTCTGCTCGAATCCGGGTTCGACATACACGACTGTTATCCGGAGACCGGACTGGTCGAGCGAGCGATGGAAGCGAGACTGCGCACGTGACCCGCAGATTCTCGGCGGTGACCGAAGTCGACCGCCTTCTGGCCTTTGCCCGTCGCGACTTCAAAATCAGATGGAGTTACAGAACAGCCTTCATCGGAGACATACTCAATCTCTTCGCTCAGGTCGTCATGTTCGCATTCATCGGTCTGATGATCGATCCTGCAGTGCTCCCCGAATACGGAGGCCAGGAACCGAGCTACCTCGGATTCGCCGCAATCGGAATCGCACTCGGAGCGTTCATTCAGCTAGGTATGGGCCGAGTGTCTACCGCAATTCGAACCGAGCAGCTCATGGGGACGCTCGAGCCATTGTTCATGACGCCTACCAGGTCGACATCTCTGCAGGTTGGAATGGCTATCTACGACTTTATCTATGTGCCCTTGCGAACAGCCCTGTTGTTGGCGGCGATGGTCGCTTTTCTCGACGTGGGGGTTCTCGCGTCCGGAATCCTTCCAACAATGCTGCTCATCGTCTTTTTCGTGCCGTTCGTGTGGGGGTTGGGAACGCTTGCTGCCGCGGCCATCCTCACGTTCAAGAGGGGTGGAGCAGGGCTTGGCTTGGCCGCGTTGTTGTTGAATATCACGTCCGGGGCATACTTTCCTCTAGACCTGTTGCCGGACTGGATGCAGACAATCGCCAATCTGAATCCGATCGCGGTGGCTATGGAGGCGAGCCGTGAGGCTCTACTTGGAGGTGAGGGCTGGGGTGCAGTTGTGCCACACCTCGCCTTTCTCTTCGTGGCAGCAATGATCACCCTTGTCCTTGGATGGGCTGCAGTGAGGATGGCTCTCCGCCGCGAGCACAGATTGGGCACTTTGGGGGCGTATTGAGTCAGATCCATCTAACTAGCCGCTTTCAGCGAGCGGAGCGAGTCGTGCATCGTCCTCTGAACGAAGGCGCGGTGTTGTTGAATCTCGACGATGGCTCGTATTTTGAGATTGACGCTGTTGGTCTCGTTATCTGGGAGGCCCTTGACGGGAGATGCGTTGACGAAATAGTCGACGTCGTGCGTCAAGCCTTCGAGGATGCTCCAGAATCGGTTGCCGAAGATGCACGAGTCTTTGTCCAGGCCCTGGTGGCAAGTGAGCTCGTAGTTCCGGTCGAGGATGTCTGAACCGCACCCAGCCCTGTTCGATCTGGCTGCCCGGCGACCCTTACCAGACGACCTGGATCCGGCGGGGCTTCTCGAGTCTTCGATCGACCATCGTGTCACCGGTCTCCTGGCGCTCCGGCCCCCGTCATCGATGGACGAAATCGATCGTGCACATCTTCGTGGTGTACAAGCAGCGATGTGGGCACAGAACACTAGTTTACGCCATCGTCTCAGCGAGATTCTGGCGATAGCTTCCAGCCTGGGGATCCGCGTGGCGGTGATGAAGGGTGTGGTCGCCGAACAGCTGTGGTATGACACGGTGGGTGAGCGCGTGGCGTCAGATCTCGATGTTGTCGTCGATACGTCGAACATCGCCGCCGTCATCGACTTTGTCACCGAGCTCGATCCGTCAAATCGGATTCTTCCATATCTCCCCGCCTTCCTTCGCGACCGGTGCGTGCAGTCGGCCGACCTTCAATTTCGGGACACCGCTGTCGACCTCCACTTCGATCCTCTGAAGTTGGAGATTCTGAGAATGAGAGGGCAAGATCGATTTTGGTCCTGTCTCCGGTCTGTCGACATGGACGGCTACACGGCGGAAGCACCCTCGGCCTCCCATGCACTGGTCCTGTCACTGCTTCACACAATGAGAGACCGTTTCCGATGGATCGGCGCATACGCGGAGGTTGCCCGCATAGTCAAGGATCCCGACCTTGACTGGGATGAGGTCGAGAGATTTGCCAAGGATGAGGGTCTATTGGCCCCTGTGGCGTTCGCTCTCGATAGGGTGACATCGGGCCTCCGGCT
>Ga0299913_10001600_pt1 | contig 16965 bp, 18 predicted proteins | sample RVTome_9_FD_201360 | JGI IMG/M metagenome (GOLD analysis project Ga0299913, IMG submission 201360) | Soil microbial communities from uranium-contaminated site in the Upper Colorado River Basin, Wyoming, United States - RVT155D38 (version 2) ... | reverse complement strand
AGCCCTCTCGCGCCGGACGCGTTCGGACTGTCGAAGGCGTAGAGCAGCCAGTCGTCGACGCGAAACGAGCGATGGAACCACAGGGCATGATCGAGGCTCGCCATCTGCACGCTTCCGTCGCCGAAGGAAAGCCCGTGAGGCAGCGTGCTGGTACCGAGCAATTCGTAGTCGGATACGTAGGCAAGAAGAATCTGGTGCAGGCTGTAGTCGTCCGGCAAGCGATCGATCGCGCGAATCCAGACATGCTTGACGGGTGGCAGCTTCTCGGGCCTGGTGAAGCTCACGGGACGAACCGGGCGAAACTCGAACGGCCGCTCGGCGATCAGGTACCGCCGCATTTTTTCCGGCAATCGGTCGAGGATCGCGGGGTCGACGTCGGTGACGTCCTGCAGGCCGTCGGGGCCGGCGACATCCGGCATGGCCGTCTGATGCTCCAGACCTTTTTCGGGCGTCTGAAAGGATGCCGCGAGATTGAAGATCGGCCTGCCGTGCTGGATGGCGACGACTCTCCGCACGGAAAAGCTGCCACCGTCACGCGCACGGTCTACTTCATAGATGATCGGCGCGTTGACGTCACCACGGCGCAAAAAGTAAGCGTGGAGTGAGTGTGCGACCCTGTGGTCGACGGTGTGATGTGCCGCGGAAAGCGCCTGGCCGAGAACCTGTCCGCCGAATACCTGCGCGCTGCCAATGTCACGGCTTTCCCCGCGGAAAATGTTGTCCTCGATACGCTCCAGGCGCAGCAGTCGCAGGAGATCTTCGAGAATGGGGTTCATCGCAAAAGCATTCTACCCGGCGTCGAGGCCGCGTTAGTCGACCGCCGGCAGGATACCGCCGTTGGCGGTAATGCCGGTGCCGCTGACGAAAACCGAATCGTCAGAGGCAAGAAACAGCGCGACTTTCGCGACATCGATCGGTTCGCCGAGTCGCCTCGCCGCGGAACGTGCGATACACCAGTCGCGGAAAGATTTGTCGGCATCGAACACGGCGCGGCTCGATGGCGTCATGATGGCGCCCGGTTGAATGTAATTGGCGGTGATTCCGAACTGTCCGTACTCGGCGGCCTGCGATGCGGTCAGATCGGCGAGCGCCTTTTCCGCGGCCTCGAGTTCCGCCTGCCCTCCCGGTCCAAACGAGCTTATGAGCGCGCCCATGTTGATGATGCGGCCCGCCGGACTTTTCTTGAGAAGCGGCAACAGCGCCGCGGTCGTCGTCACGATACGGTCCAGCCAGGGCTGTAGACTCTTGCCGCTTTCAGCTGCAAAATCAGAGAGTTCTGGGTAATTGTTAACAAGTATATCAAGACCCTCCAGGCGTTCGCGTACGGCTCCGGCCAGGTTCCGCGATGCGACGGCGGGGTCGGCATCCAGCGCGACGGCGGTGATTCCGCGAACGCGTGTGAAAGTTGTGTCGATGCGACTGTCCGACGAATCGGCCGCGAGGACTTCCGCACCGTGTTTGACGAACGTCCGCGCAACGGCCTCGCCGATACCTTCTGACGCTCCGGTCACGACTCCCTTCAGTGCATACAGGCGCAGCGCATTGGCCATTGCTTTTCTCTCTCGGTTATTGCGGCGTTACGACTGCGCCGGCAATCGGTAATCGGCGAACTGTTTGCGAAGGTCGATCTTCTTGATTTTTCCGGTAGCGGTGTGCGGAAGAGCGTCTACGAAAACGACATCGTCAGGCAACCACCATTTTGCAATCTTGCCGTCGAACCATTCGAGGATCTCGGCCCTGGTGACCTCCTGCCCTTCCGCTTTGACGATAATCAACAGCGGACGCTCGACCCACTTCTCATGCGATACCCCGATGACCGCGGCCTGGGCGACCGCCGGATGCCCGACGGCAACGTTCTCGACCTGGATCGAACTGATCCACTCTCCGCCGGACTTGATGACATCCTTTGTTCGGTCCGTAATCTGCAGATAGCCCTGCGGGTCGATCGTTCCGACGTCGCCGGTATCGAACCAGCCGTCCCGGTGAGCGTCGCTCTTCCCTTCGAGCCGGAAATAGTCGCTGCACACCCACGGTCCGCGCACCTGCAAAGCACCGAACGCGACGCCGTCCCAGGGCAATTCGTTTCCGCCGTCGTCGACGATTCTCATCTCCACCCCGAAAATACCCCGGCCCGCTTTCATTTTGAGCCGGATCTGTTCGTCGGCACTCAGGGCTTCCATGCCGGCCTTCGGCGTATTGCAGGTACCCAGCGGACTCGTTTCCGTCATACCCCAACCCTGATTCACGACGACACCGTGCTTGTCGCGAAACTCGCGAATCATCGATTCCGGTACGGCGGCGCCGCCGATGCAGGTGCGCTGCAGCTTGTCGAGCCGTTTGCCGGCCTTCTGGCAGTACTGCAGCAGCGTCGACCAGATCGTGGGTACGCCCAGCGCAGTCGTAACCTGTTCCGATTCGAGCAGCTCATACAAGGCCTGCCCGTCACCCATCTTCGGTCCCGGCAGCACCAGCTTCGCTCCCACCATCAGGGCCGAGTACGGAATGCCCCAGGCATTGACGTGAAAGAGTGGGACGACGGGCAAAATGCAGTCGCGGTTCGACAGGTTCAGAACGTCTGGCGCGACGCCGGCATAGGCATGCAATACCGTGGACCGATGGCTGTACAGGACACCTTTCGGATCGCCCGTGGTCCCCGAGGTATAACAGAGAGCCACGGCGTCATTCTCGTCCAGGTTCGGCCACTCGTAGGTATCTTTTTCGGCGCCGATCAGCGACTCGTAGGAGACCGCGCGACGCAATGTCGTCTGCGGCATGTGCTCGTCGTCCGTCATCACGACGTAGCCCTCGACCGCGGGCGTCTTGGCAGCGATCTTTTCCAGGAGCGGCACGAACATCGGGTCTACGAACAGCCACTTGTCCTGTGCGTGATTGATAATGAAGATGATCTGGTCCGGAAACAGGCGCGGATTGATCGTATGACAGACATACCCGGCGCCGCCGATCCCGTAATAGCTCTCGAGGTGCCGATAATCGTTCCACGCGATGGTTGCAACCCGGTCACCACGGCTGAGACCCAGCCTGTCCAGCGCATTGGCCATTTGTCGGCTGCGTCGCATGCAGTCGCGATACGTATAGCGATGAACCGGAATGTCCTGCGTCACCGAGACAATCTCGCGCTCCGCGAAGTTACGCTCTGCGTGGCGCGCTATCGCGGAAATGAGCAGAGGTGTGTCCATCATCAGGCCGCGCATTCTTCCCCCCATGCGATTCGGAACCCTATGCATCCGCAATTAGACAGAACTAACGGCATCGACTGCAAGCCGGGCCCTGCGCTCCGGACGGTTTCGTCGCGACGGCACGCGATCAGGACGACTTCGGACCCATCAGGTACCAGAGTATGAAACCGACCAGCGGAAGCAGGAGTACCAGTACGATCCAGAGTGCTTTCTTGCCCGTACTGGCCGAACTTTGCGCAATCTGCAATATGGCGTAAACATCGGCGATGAGCACCAGAATGCCGAAAAAGCCTCTCACTTCCATTCTCGCCTCCTTAGCTTGCAGCCCGTCTGATGACGGTTGTCATTGAGGTACCGGATACGTCACGCCGGCGAAGTTCAGCCATGAGTCGCTGAACCCTTCCCGTCGAAAAAGTACATGCCCAGCGTCTCCGCCACGCAGGCTGGTTTGCGCTCGCCTTCGACCTCGATGCGGACTTCCGACAACAGATGCAGCGCACCGGCGCGCTGCCGCGCCTGCTTGACGGTCGCCCTGCCTCGCACACGGCTGCCAACCGGAACCATCGTGTAGAAGCGAACCTTGTTGCAGCCGAAATTCAGCGCCCGGGCGAGGTTCTCCACGCGGACGAAGCCGCCCGTCAGGGCGGGAATGAGCGAAAGCGTCAGGTATCCGTGAGCGATGGTCTTGCCACCGGGCAGTTCGCGGCTGGCACGCTCGGTATTGACGTGGATCCATTGGAAATCCCCGGTTGCCTCGGCGAACTGATTGATCTTCTCCTGATCGATGAGTATCCAGTCGGAAAGTCCGACCTCCCTGCCTTCGAGGGCTTTCGCATCTTCGATGGATTTTATTACGTACAAGTCTTCTTCCCTGTTGCGCCGCGTCGTGATGTTTCCGAAAAGGAATACACAGTACACCGGGCAGGAGCAAGCATTCTGACGGATTTTGCAGTGCGGCGCGGGATATTTCACGACAGACGGATGACTCTGCGCCTGATTTGAGCACAATGCGCTCTGCCGGGGACGGGCTGGTCACGGAGTACGCGCGTATGATCGGGACCCGCATGTATTGTCGCCGCCGGGGAGAACGCGCGTGATGGCAGAAACGAAAGGTGCCAGTGCACCGGGCGGCGGGGGCTCGACAAAGCGACTCTTTGCCCTGGTGCTAGCCGCCGGTTCGAGCAGTCGCTTCCGATCGTCAAAACAACTCGCCTTGTACCGCGGCACAGCGCTGGTCACCCGTGCCGTTCGGCTTGCGGAAGCCGTCTGCGGCCCGAGAACCGTCCTGGTTGCAGGTCACGACTGGCGTCGCGTCGTCGAGGCCTGCCGGCCCTTGCGGGGCTTTTTCGTATATAACACCCAATACGGCCGTGGAATGAGCAGTTCGATCGCCTGCGGAGTGCGGTCAGTCACCGGCGCCGCCGACGCTCTCCTGCTGCTGCTTGCCGATCAGCCGCTCGTCACCGCAAGCCACCTCGAGCAACTGGTCGCGACGTGGGCCCACGCCCCCGACGATGTCACGGCGACATCATTCGCGGAAACTTCAGGGCCTCCGGTGATATTTCCCGGCCGCTCATTCGCCGAACTCGGGCAGTTGCGAGGGGACCGGGGAGCACGCGAACTCCTTACCGCGGACCATCGCGTGCACACGGTCAGGCTGGAAGACGCCGCCACGGACATCGACGTACCGGAAGATATCGATCACCTGCCCTAGCAGGCATTTCACTGCCCGGGCACCGCTTCGGCGTCGCGGACGGCCCCGTGCGCCGCGCAGCGCTCACAATTCACCCACCCGGAGTGACCGCTCGCATAATGCTCTTTCTTCCAGATGGGTAGCCGCACCTTCACCTGGTCAATGATGTACCGGCAGGCGGCGAAGGCCTCATCGCGGTGCGGCGCCGCAACTCCGACCCAGACGGCGCATTCACCGATCTCGAGCATGCCGACACGGTGTACGCATTCCGCCTTCAATACGGGAAACTTTTCGGCAGCCTCGCGAAGGACGACCTGACCCTCTTTCACCGCTAGCGGCTCGTATGACTCGTATTCGAGCCTCCGGACGTCCTGGCCCTCGTTTTCGTTCCGGATCCAGCCCTCGAAGGAGGCGTAGGCACCCGCTGCGGGGTCAATGAGTTGCTCCCGGAGTTCGTCCGGCCGGATGACGTCGCTGGTTACGCGCATCATTTCAGCCACCCGCAACCGGAGGAAACAGCAGGATGGTATCGCCGTCGTCGACCGGCGATTCCCAGTTTGCCATTTCGTCGTTGATGGCGACCTTGCAGTGCCTGAGCGGTTCCGCGGAACGGTGACGCTTTCTCAGCAACTCGAATACGTCGCGCGCGGTATTCGCCGTCAGGGAAACAGTCTCCTCGTCGATGCCTGCCTGCTCGCGAAACGAGGCAAAGTATCGCACCGTCAGTGTCTTGCTCATGAAGCGGCCTTCATACCTGTACGGACGAGATCGTCCGGCGTGTTCACGTTGTCGAGCGCCGCGGGATCGGGCTGCGCCAGCAGACAGGTATCGGAACGAATCAGCATTTTCCGCGGGCAAACAATGCCATCCTGCACAAAACCCTCGACGATCGTGCGGGACTCCGGGCGGTAGATCGCGCACAGGGGTTCCGGAAGCCCGTCGTACGTGCTCATGAACGCGGTGAACGGGCGATCCCGGGAGCGATGACGCATCAGGAAATCGATCGTCGCGTCGTCGACGTTCGGCAGATCACAGGCGAGCACTAGCCAGCTGACATCCTTTTGGCGCTGCAACGCGGACAGGATTCCTGCCGCGGGGCCGATGCCGCTCAGGCGATCCACGATCCGCGGAAAGCGGCTGCGTTCCGGCTCGTCCGCCTGTTCGGCTCTCGCCGAGACGAAACTTCGCTCGACATGCCGTTCGAGAAGCTCGAAGGACGTCTCGAGCTGCGTGCGACCGTCGCGCTCCAGCAAGGCCTTGTCGCGACCCATGCGGCGGCTTTCGCCGCCCGCGAGAACAAGTCCCCAGACGGGGTCATGCGTCGCCATGCTGATAGTCCTCCTTGCCGCCGGACTTGGAAATCAGGCGCGTATCCCGAATCGTTATTTCGTGTGACAGCGCCTTGCACATATCGTAAATCGTCAGCGCGGCGACGGTCGCTCCCGTCAACGCTTCCATTTCCACGCCGGTACGATGGTGTACTTTGCAAATGCAATCGACGATGGCGCGCCCCTCGCCGTCCAGCGCAATCTTGATACTGCAGTTGTCGAGGCCGACAGGATGACAGAACGGAATCAGTTCGTGGGTACGCTTCGCCCCCATCACCCCTGCTATGATCGCGGTTGCGAATACCGGTCCCTTGGCCGTTGCAATATCGCCGTCGACAAAACGCTCCGCGACTTCTGCCGGGAACTCCACGACCGTGCGCGCATGCGCGACGCGATGCGTCGGGAGCTTGTCGCTCACGTCGACCATCGCGGGTCGATTCCTGCTGTCCACATGGCTCAGTTTATTCACTCGTGTCCCAATCGTTGACGTGGGTTAGCGCGTATTCCGGCGCGGCGCAATGTACAGGCCGCGGTCATCCGCCCATTCGATACATTTCGACTTTCTTCAGCACATGCGTGTTGGTGGCGTCAGGTCTCCTGAGTTCGCTGTACCGGTCCTTCCGCCGCAACCAGACCGAACTCAGAATCTCCGCAAGCCGAGCCTCGTCGGCGCCTGCGCGCAGCGGATCTCTGAGGCTCGTGCCCGCCGTGGCGAACAGACAGGTGTACAGAACGCCGTCGGCCGACAGGCGCGCACGACTGCAAGCGCCGCAGAACGGCTCCGTGACCGAGGAGATGAAGCCGAGCTGCCCTTTGCCGTCTTCGTATTCGTACCGACTGGCTACTTCTCCCGGATAACTTCGACCGATTGCCCGTACCGGCCAGCGTTCGTGTATGCGGTCGACCAACTCGCGCGATGGAACCACCTGATCCATTCGCCAGGCGTTCCGGTTGCCGACGTCCATGAACTCGATGAGCCGGACGATATGCCCGCTGCCCCGAAAGTGCTCGAGCAAGTCGAGCACGGTGTGATCGTTGATCCCGCGTTGTACGACGGTATTGATCTTGACCGGCGACAGACCGGCTTTTTCCGCGGCCTCGATGCCCTGTAGAACTTTCTGCAGATCTCCGCGGTTCCCGCTCATTTCACGAAAGATCTTTTCATCCAGCGTGTCGAGGCTCACGGTGACGCGATGCAGACCGGCCTGGGCCAGGGCGTCGGCCATCGGCGCGAGCAAAGTGCCGTTCGTGGTGAGCGCCAGATCATCGACTCCTTTCAGTTCGGCGAGTGCCGCCACGAGGTCCGGTACCTTCTTATCGAGCAGCGGCTCACCTCCGGTCAGTCGCAGCTTCGTGACCCCCAGACTCACCGCTACCCTGACAATCCTGAGAATCTCATCGTGCGCGAGCAGCTCACGCTTGCGCAGAAACTGGTAGTCCCGATGGAACTCCGATTCCGGCATGCAATAAGGACAGCGGAAGTTACAACGGTCCAGCAGCGAAATGCGCAGATCGCGTACAGGGCGCCCCAGGGCGTCCTCGAGCGGGGACGTCACGTTGTTGTCAGGGTCTGGAGGAGTGTGCGCGCTCATATACGTATTTTGGCATGAAACCTTCGAAGTCGTTCAATCGCCGCGGCAATCGATCGTCGCCGGAAGCTGTTCTGAGCCCCCCTGACGCCATTGGTTCCGTGACACTTCCCTGGCCCGGACTATTCATGAACGGTCAGGGCCAGGCTTGCCAGAGGAGACGCAGCGCCACCAGCACAATGACGGCGCCGGTCAGGCGACGGATCGGCGACACGGGCAGCCATTTTGCCGCCGCGCGACTGCCCAGCTGGCCACCGACGAGAACCGCAACCGGCAGAGCAAGATACGCCCCGCGCATCAGCGGCTCCGCGTCGGGCCCCAGTTTCGATATCTGGCCGGCCAGTCCCGAGAGGGAGTTGACCAGGATAAACAGCGAACAGGTCGCTGCCACCGTCCTGGCTGGAGCCAGACGGAAGAGATGCAGGACCGGCGCAAGGTACACGCCCCCGCCGATCCCGGTCACTCCGGCGAGTCCACCGAGCAATGCGCCAAGCGCCAGACGGGAGCCGGGCGACTTGCGTCCTGCGACCCGTCCTCCTTCGCGAAAGCTGCGGTCGAGTATCAGCAACGCGCCCGAGACCAGGAGGGCGAACCCGAGGACGAGCAGGAACGACGCCTCGCTGAGTTCGAGGTAACCACCGATGAACGCCGCCGGCACCGATGACATTATCAGCGGTGCGGCAAACCTGAGGTCAATATGTCCTGCCCTGGCGAAGTGATAAACACCGCCTGCAACCACGACGATGTTGCACATCAGCGATACCGGTGGAACCAGCTCCCAGTCGAGACCGGACTCGATCAGCAGCGCCGTGTACGTCGACCCACCACCGAAACCCACTGAGGCATAGAGAAAGGCGACCAGCAGAAACGCGGGAGCGAGGTAGATCAATGTGACTGGGCCTTGCGTGTGCGTTCTTGCATGTCGATAGGGCACCCTTTGGGGCGGCCGCCGGGGCGAATCGACGCCAATCTCGCGAACCGCGGCGGCCCCATTCGCCCTGCGGTTCGTGCGCAGGATATACTTTCGCCGGCCGTCCGACTGATGCAGCACAGCGGCGGATCGACAATAGTAGCGCGGAATCCCCTGAATCGATCGCGCCCGTGTAGCCGAAAATGGCAAAGAGTACACACAATGAACGTGAATTTTTCGGAAGACGAACTGGCTTTTCGCGACGAAGTCCGCGCGTTCCTTCGAGAGAAATACCCTGCAGATCTTCGGGAGAAGCAGGAACGCGGTATCGCGCTGGAGAAGGACGATATCGTCCGCTGGCAGAAAATTCTGTACAGCCGGGGCTGGGCCGCGGTGAACTGGCCCGTCGAGTATGGCGGAACGGGATGGTCTCCCGTCCAGAAGTACATTTTCGCCAACGAAATGGCTGCCGCCAACGCCCCTGACATGATTCCGTTCGGCGTCAAAATGGTGGCGCCCGTCATCTACACATTCGGCAATGAGGAGCAGAAAGCGCGGTTTCTGCCGGACATCCTGCAAAGCAACGTCTGGTGGTGCCAGGGATATTCCGAACCCGGCGCGGGGTCGGATCTCGCATCCCTGAAGATGCGCGCCGTCCGTCACGGGGATCACTACGTCGTCAATGGCACCAAGACCTGGACCACGCTCGGGCATTTCGCCGACTGGATCTTCTGCCTCGTCCGGACCAGTTCGGATGTGGCCCGACGACAGGAAGGCATCAGCTTTCTGCTCGTCGACATGAGCACCCCCGGCGTCACTGTGAAGCCGATCATCACCCTCGAAGGCGAGCGCGAGGTGAACGAAGTTCACTTCGAGGACGTCGAGGTACCGGTTGAGAATCTCGTCGGCGAGGAAGGGAAAGGCTGGACCTACGGTAAAGTGTTGCTGCAACACGAACGTACTAACATTGCCGGCGTTGCGCGCTCGAAATACCGCATGCGCAGGCTGCGGGAAAAGGCCAGTCGCCGCGTTCACGATGCCGCCCCCTTGCTCGAAGATCGCAACTTTGCGCGGAAACTGGCATCAGTGGAGATCGAACTGAAGGCGCTCGAGTACACCGAACTGCGGACGCTCGCTGCCGTTGCGGTCGGCAAAGCTCCTGGCCCGGAGTCATCGATACTGAAGATCAAGGGTACCGAGCTGCAGCAGGCAATCGACGCATTGTTCGTCGAGGCTGCCGGGTACTATGCACTTCCCTACGTTCCGCGGCAGTATCGTGCGGAGGTCCCATTGAGTGAACAAATCGGCTCCGGCACCGAAACGCAGACGTCGCTGCACTATTTCAACAACAGAAAGGCCTCGATCTACGGTGGGTCGAACGAAATTCAGAAGAACATCATTTCGAAACACGTTCTGGGGCTCTAATGGATTTCTCACTCACCGATGAGCAGACGATGCTCGCCGACAGCGTCTCGCGATTCATCGACAACGACTATGACTTCGATACACGGCAGAAGATCGCCGCCGGCGATGGCGGCTTCAGTCCGGAAATGTGGCGAACGTTTGCGGAACTGGGGTGGACGGCCGTTCCGTTCGACGAATCAGACGGCGGTCTCGGCGGAGGACCTGTCGAACTCATGCTGATGATGGAGCAATTCGGGCGCGGGCTCGTCGTTGAACCGTTCCTCCCGACCGTCGTGCTTGCCGGAGGCATTCTGCGCAGAACCGCCACCGCCGCGCAGAAAGACCGGTGGCTGGCGCCCTTGATCGGCGGTGAGCTTCAGGCCGCCCTCGCCTTCGCCGAACCACAGAGCCGCTTCAACCTTGCCGATATAGCCACGACGGCCACAAACGAGGACACCCATTATCTCCTGAATGGCAAGAAGTCATTGGTGCTGAATGGCGGAGACGCGAGCCTCCTGGTTATCCCGGCACGAACTGCCGGGCAGGGACGCGACCGGGACGGCGTAACGCTATTTGCGCTGGCTGCGGATGCACCGGGGGTTGAACGAAGACCCTACCCGACCGTCGACGGACACAGCGCTGCGGAAATCGTTCTGACCGATGTAGAGGCCGGACACGACTCGGTTCTAGGAGAGCCGGGCCGCGGATTTGAGGCACTGCGGGCCGTGGTCGATGACGCTACGCTGGCCGTGTGTGCCGAAGCCACGGGCATATTGCGTTCAATGCATGACAGAACTGTCGAATACGCCAAAAGCCGCGTTCAGTTCGGCGTGCCAATCGGCAGTTTTCAGGCACTCCAGCATCGGATGGTCGACATGCTGATGATCTGTGAGCAGTGCCGATCGTTACTGCTTTGGACGGCGATGGTGGCAACGTCCGACCCAGCCGGTGCTGGAAAGGCGATAAGCGCCCTCAAGTACCAGGTCGGAAGCAGCGGCAGACTGGTGGCACAGGACGCCGTACAGATTCACGGTGGCATGGGAGTCACGTGGGAACTGGACATCGCGCACTACTTCAAGCGCTTTACGGCCATCGAAACGCTGTTCGGCAACGCCGACTTTCACCTCGACCGGTACGTAGACGAGTCCAGCAGCTGAGCGTTCCGGAATTCGGGACCGGAATTCGGGACAGCCATCGCGGCGGAGTTCGGGGGAGGGAATTCGGGACAGCCATCGGAGAGTTCGGCGGAGAGTTCGGGACAGCCATCGGCGGAGTTCGGGACCGGAGTTCGGGACAGCCATCGGCACGGAGTTCGGGACAGCCATCGACACGGAGTTCGGCGGAGTTCGGGACAGCCATCGCGGCGGAGTTCGGGACAACCATCGACAGCAAACCGGCGAATCCTTGCTATCCGTTGTGGGTTTTCGGGTTGTGCCAACACCGTCATGGCGTCTTGGTTCGGGTATGATGGTCGAGTCAACCGGCGGCACATCCTGAAACGCATGTCGAACGTCAAGCCATCTGGCGTAATTACTCTAACAACGGATTTCGGGCACAAAGGCCCGTTTGCCGCCGTAATGAAAGGCGTCATTCTCAAGCGATTCAGAGATGCATGCGTCGTCGATCTGGCGCATGACATTCCAGCCTACTGGCCACACGAGGCCGGATTCTGGATTAGCCGTGCGTATCACTACTTCCCTGCAGGAACCGTCCACGTCGCGATTGTCGATCCTGGAGTCGGCACCGGGCGAGACATCATCATGGTGGAATACGACGACCATATCTTCATGGCGCCAGACAATGGACTCTTGGCATCGATGCTCAACAGCGCGGATGGCGCGATCGTGTATCGATTGCGACAGCTGGGCCTCGATCGGCTGAATATCTCTGAACCCAGCCTGACCTTTCACGGTCGCGACATCTTCGCGCCTGTCGCAGCCGAGTTCGCGGCGGGCCGCATGGCTCCGTGCGAACTTGGAGCCCGCGTCGGCCAATGGACGCCCGCCTGGATTGACGAACCGAACGTCACACCGGGTCGGGTCACCGGCGTGATAATCACGGTCGACACATTCGGCAATCTTGTCAGCAATATCGATCAGTCGTTGGTCCGGCTGTTCAAATCGCCACTGGTCCGGTTCGCTGGCCACCATTTCGATTTGAAGCCTACCTATGGAAACGTCCGCCCTGGCGACTACCTGGCCCTGGTCAACTCCTTCGGAGTCATTGAAATCGCACGCGCCGAAGGCAGCGCGGCGGCCGGCCTTGGGTCAGAACGTGGAGCACCCATCGTCTTGGTGGAAGCCTAGCCCGTTTCTGAAGGTTCCGAGAGCGTTTGGCATTCGCTCGGACGTCGGCGGGATTCGGGACATCCACCGGGATTCGGCGCGACTCGGGACATCCACTGTTTAGATGACCCGATTCGGGACATCCACTGTTTAGATCGCTGAAATGACAAGAAAGGCCCCTCGATTTCGGTGCGGCGACAGCGCTCTAATGCCCCATACCGAGTCGAAGGACGCCTACAATGACCATCGCTAGAGCAAAACAAGTTAGCCTCCGCCATACGGCCTATTATCACTGCACTTCACGCTGCGTCAGGCGAGCTTTCCTCTGTGGTCGAGACCGGTATACCGGTCGCGACTTCTCCCATCGTCGGCATTGGATCGAAAGTCGCCTGGCGAAACTTGCGACGGTCTTTGCTATTGAGTTGCTCGCGTACGCTATTATGAGCAACCACTATCACGTCGTAGTTCGGATTGCGGAAGGTGAAGCGAAACGGTGGGACGACGACGAAGTCATCGCACGCTGGCGAAAGTTGTTCAAACTTCCGCAGAACTACGATAGAGAAACGTGTGTGCCCGAATGGCGCAACCGTCTGTGTAGTCTCAGTTGGTATATGCGCTGCATTAACGAACCACTAGCGCGCTGGGCGAATCGTGAAGACGACTGCACGGGCCGCTTTTGGGAAGGACGTTTCAGCTCCCAGGCGTTGCTCGACGACCTTGCACTCTTGAAGTGCATGGCCTACGTAGACTTAAATCCGATTCGCGCAAGGGCATCAAGAACCTTGGGCGAGTCGGTTCACACGTCTATAAGGGCGCGCCTACTCGGACAAGATGCGCACTTGGTTCCTTTTAGCGACTCACGTGCTGGCCGCGCTGCCCGGCCGATCATTCTCAGTTCTCGAGAATACACTGACCTTCTGGATTGGACCGGCCGGTCCATTCGAGTAACGAAGGCCAGCATCATTCCTCGCAACGTTGCGCCGATCGTTGAGCGGCTAGGTGGCAATCCGAGATGCTGGTCTCGGGAAATATCTCTCTACGGGAAATGGTACTACCGGGCTGTCGGAGCATGCGAAGCGCTTGAGCAATACCGACGGCACCTCGGAGTGCAATGGCTAAAAGGAAGATCAAAGCTCCAGCCCGCACCGGTCAAATAGTACGATGCATTTCGACTAACGTTGACCCAGCGAGGAGGAATTGCCTCGCGCCTCCAAATTCTTGGCGAAGTAATGCTCCGCCAAATTCGGATCTTTCCCAAGGTTCGCCGCGGGTCGGCAGGTTTCGTTTGTGCCGCCCCCCATTTAACCCTGGTTAGAGATCAAGGACTCCGCATTGCCGCCCGCTACGAATCGTGGCTGTCCTCGTTCTACTCGTTCTATCCTATCGACCACTATCCGACGAAATCGTGGCTATCCTCGTTCTATCCTACAAAATCGTGGATGTCCTCGTTCTATCGACCCTCAACCTTGGACCAGCTGTCTCGCAGTGTGACGATTCGGTTGAGCACAGGACGCCCAAGAGCGTGATCCACAGAGTCAGTAACGAAGTAACCAAGCCGTTCGAACTGACAGGTAAAGCCAGGGATACTCTCGGCAATTGAGGGCTCGACCATTGCCGCAACCTCCTCCAGAGACAAGGGATTCAAGTGGCTAAGGAAATCCGCTACGGACCCGGGTTCGGGATGGGTAAACAGGCGATCGTAGAGTCGTACTTGCGCGGCAACGGCTTCTGCCGCCGATACCCAGTGAATAGTACCCTTCACCTTCCTGTCACTGGTCCCGGTACCACTTCTGGTATCGCGATCATAACTGCAGTGCAGCTCTACGACTTCGCCAGCATCGTTCTTCATGACCGCATCACAACGAATGATATATGCATAACGGAGGCGCACCTCCCCACCGGGTTTCAGACGAAAGAACTTCCGAGGCGCGTCCTCCATGAAGTCAGAACGTTCGATATACAGTTCGCGGCCAAAAGCGACAGGGCGAGTTCCCAGGTCAGGACGGTTCGGATGATTGACGGCGACTACGTCCTCCGACTTCTCCTCCGGATAGTTCGTCAGCACGACTTTGAGAGGGCGGATCACCGCCATTCGCCGCGGCGCAGCATGATCGAGATTCTCGCGAACGCAGTTCTCCAGCAACGACATTTCAATGACATTGTCTTTCTTGGTAACGCCGATGCGACTGCAAAAATCGCGCAATGCCGCGGCAGGATAGCCCCGTCTCCGCATTCCGGCCAACGTTGGCATACGGGGGTCGTCCCATGCAGTGACAATGCCATCGTCGACAAGCAAGTTCAGTCTCCGTTTGCTGGTCACGGTAAATGCAAGTCGCAGCCTCGAGAATTCAATCTGCCTGGGCCGGTGCGGCGGTTTTAGCTGTTCGAGGAACCAGTTGTACAACGGCCGGTGATCTTCGAACTCGAGAGTGCAGAGCGAATGTGTAATTCCTTCGAAGGCATCCGACAGACCGTGGGCAAAGTCATACATCGGGTAGATACACCACTTGCTTCCCGTGCGTTGGTGGCTGACGTGCCGGATACGGTAGAGCGTAGGGTCGCGCATGTTGATATTAGGCGACGCCATGTCTATTTTCGCTCGGAGCACATGTTCGCCGTCCGAAAATTCTCCGTTTCGCATGCGGCGAAACATGTCTAGGTTCTCGGCGGTGCTCCGTTCCCGGAAAGGACTATTCCGTCCCGGGGTCGTCAAGGTACCACGATACTCACGAATAGCCTCGGGCGACAGACTGTCGACATAGGCCTTGTCCATTTCGATGAGTTGCTCTGCCGCATCGTATAACCGGTCAAAATAGTCCGATGCATGCGTAAGCCTCCCTCCCCAGTCGTAGCCGACCCAGCGCACGTCATCTTGAATTGCGGCTACGTACTCTTCCCTTTCTTTCCCGGGATTTGTGTCGTCGAAGCGCAGGTAGGTCTGGCCGCCATGTTCCTCGGCCACGCCAAAATTCAGACATATCGATTTCGCATGGCCAATGTGCAGGTAACCGTTTGGCTCAGGCGGGAAACGGGTGGCGACGACTCCCCCATGCTTCCCGCTTGCGACGTCCTCAATAATGATTTGGCGGATAAAGTCTTTCGGTACGTTAGCCCTTGTCTCAACGTCGTTCATAGAATCCAAGCGTAAGCGAAAACGCACAATTGTACGTGGTTATGGGAGGAGAGTGGCGATGCCCGAAGAATCGGCGAAGTGGGCCACGCAGATTGAATGCCTAACTTTCCGTGCGACAACCCTGACACAAACCCTGTATTTCGACCATCTGCCGTACAGCGGTGAATCCCAGGACTGCGGCCTTCTCTCCGACCAGAGCGTCTATGTCGGGATCATCGAGCTCTGCAACAGACCGGCATTGTCGACATATCAGGAATTGGCCCGTGTGAGAACTGCTCGGATCACGACATCCTACAAAGGCATTCAGCGAATCGAGGCGATGCACCAGGTCCGCCTCGATCAGGAATTCAAGGGCTCTGTATACAGTTGGCGGCGCGGCTCTACGTCCTTCCCGATTGAGGCTGTCAAGAATCTCGTAGGCGCCTGCCGGCTTGTGGCTGTTCCAGACCAGCTCGAGGACGCGTCGGCGCAGGCCGGTGAGGCGCAGTCCGCGGGCGCGGCAGACCAATTCGGCGCGCTCGAGCGCCACTTCGACACAATTATCGTGGTTGTGGTGCGCCGGGGGGAAGTGAATTGCGGCAGGCGTACGATTCATGGGGAGCAGCCAGTTCTGTAATGGAGATTGTACACGATGCAACCATCTCAATTCGGGACATCCACGAAATCAGGCTGTCGCCAAAGGTCAAGTCCGGCATCGGCTGCCACCGGCACGGAGATCCGGAGGTACCACCGGAGTGTCCGGCCTGGACCGGAGGTCCCGAGCGTCGTAGTCGGATGTGTGGCGTCCTGGAGTCTTTTTCTGCGTGTTCCGCAACCCCTCCCGCTCGCCGACACGGGTTGATGGATGTCCCGAATTTTCCGCCTCCCGCTCGCCGACACGGGTCGATGGATGTCCCGAATTCTTTCCCGAATTCTTTCTCCGAAAACCCGAGAACCGATCCGGGAAGGTCGCGTCTGAAATTGGCCGAAAATTCATGGATGTCCCGTGATTGGGTAATTAGTACAATCCGCAGGTTTCAGCACAAGAACAGAAGGACACATGCCGAACATTCAGTTGCCTGACGGGACCGTCCGTCAGTTCGATGGCGCCGTCAGCGGCGTGGAGATCGCCGCGAGCATCGGCAAGAGCCTCGCGCGCGATGCCATAGCGGTCCGTGTCAATGGCGACCTTTGGGACGTAACGCGGGAGATCGCCTTTGACGCCGGCATCGAGATCATAACCCGCGATTCCGCGGACGGCCTGGAACTCCTGCGGCACGATGCCGCGCACGTGCTCGCGGAGGCCGTCAAGGAACTGTGGCCGGAGACGCAGGTGACGATCGGGCCGGCAATCGAGAACGGCTTTTACTATGACTTTGCGCGCGACGAGCCCTTTACACCGGAAGACCTCGCGACGATCGAAGAACGCATGAAGGAAATAGTAGAC
>Ga0299913_10001599_pt1 | contig 16974 bp, 16 predicted proteins | sample RVTome_9_FD_201360 | JGI IMG/M metagenome (GOLD analysis project Ga0299913, IMG submission 201360) | Soil microbial communities from uranium-contaminated site in the Upper Colorado River Basin, Wyoming, United States - RVT155D38 (version 2) ... | reverse complement strand
CCGCGCCGAACTCGAAGAGCTGATCAAGCCGACCGGGTTCTTCCGCAACAAGGCGAGCTCGCTGATCGGCCTCGGCGCCGCGCTCGTCGAGCGGTTCGACGGCGAGGTGCCTCGCACGCTCGCTGAGCTCGTGACGCTGCCCGGTATCGGCCGCAAGACCGCCAACGTGATCCTCGGCAACGCGTTCGACGTGCCAGGCATCACCGTCGACACGCACTTCGGCCGGCTCGTGCGCCGCTTCGGCTGGACGGCCGAGGAGGATCCGGTGAAGGTCGAGCACGTGGTCGGCGAGCTGGTGCCGAAGCGGGAGTGGACCATGCTGTCGCACCGGCTGATCTGGCACGGCCGGCGGATCTGCCACGCGCGCCGCCCGGCCTGCGGGGTGTGCCCGGTGGCGGTGGACTGCCCGTCGTTCGGGCTCGGCCCGACGGACCCGGACACCGCGGCAAAGCTCGTCAAGGGCCAGGAGGCCGGGTACCTGCTGTCGTTGGCCGGGGTCGGCGCCGCCGGCGAGCCGCTGCCATCCGGGACGCCGCTGTGAGGTCGACCGCAGTGCGTTGGTCGCTTGCGCTCGGCGTGCTGCTGCTCGCCGCGGGCATCGCGCTGTGGCCGCGCGGTTCGAGCACGCCGGCAGTGCCCCGGACGCAGGCGCCCGACCTGGCGACCCTGCAGGAGAAGGCGGCACTTGACCCGTGCCCGGCCGCCATCGCGGGCGCCGGTGCCCCGGTCGGGGTGCTGGCCGGCATCTCGGTGACATGCCTCGGCAACGGCCAGCCCCTGCCGTTGGATACGGCCCTCGCCGGCCGCGACACGCTGCTCAACGTGTGGTCGCACGTCTGCCAGCCGTGCCGCGACGAGCTGCCGGCCCTGCAGGAGTACGCAGCCCGCCAGGACGCGATCCAGGTGCTCGGCATCCAGGTCGACGGCACCCCGCAGGCCGGGCTCGGGCTGATGATCGCGCTGGGGGTGCGGATGCCGTCCGTCACCGATCCCGACGGCACGCTCCGGGCCGCGCTGCAGGCACCCGCGGTGCTGCCGCTGACCTACCTCGTCGGTGCGGACGGCACGGTGCGGATGGTCAACCCGCCGGTGGTCTTCCGCTCGGCCGACGAGGTGGCCGAGGTGGTCCGGCAGTACCGGGCGGGGTTGTAGATGCCGCCGGGGCCGCTCGTCGAGGCGTCCGCCGTGCCGCACTGGCTGCAGCCGCTCGTCACCGCGAGCGGGCAGCTGCACACCTCGGCGCTGACCAGGGTCCCGACGCCACCAGACGGCGGGCGGCCGGCGGCCGTGCTCGTCCTGTTCGGCGAGGACGGAATGGGCCCGGGAACCGGGCCGGACGTGCTGCTGCTGCGCCGCAGCGACGGGCTGCTGTCCCACCCCGGCCAGGTCGCCTTTCCTGGCGGGGCGGTGGACGACACCGACGAGGACGCGGTGGCGGCCGCCCTGCGGGAGGCGAGCGAGGAGGTCGGGCTGGACCCCAGCGGGGTGCAACCGGTCGCGCTGCTGCCGGAGCTGTTCATCCCGCCGTCCGGCTTCGTGGTCACCCCGGTGCTCGCGCACTGGGTGCGGCCGAGCCCGGTGTCGGCCGTCGATCCGGGTGAGACCGCCGCGGTGGCACGGGTGCCGATCAGCACGCTGGTCGACCCGGCCAACCGGTTCCGGGTGCGGCACCTGTCGGGTTGGACCGGGCCGGCGTTCGCGCTGCCAGGCATGCTGGTGTGGGGGTTCACCGGAGGACTGCTGGCCGCGCTGATCGCGTTTGCCGGCTGGGTGCAACCCTGGGACGAATCAGACGTCAGGGATTTGGACGCCGCGTGGCGTGACGTCGGGGGGCTGGTGCCGTTGGACTCGGAGACGGCCTGGCGGCATGAAATGGCCTCCGGCCGGGAAAACGGGGCTCGGCGCGGAGAGGTGAACGGGTGAACTGGGTCGACGCGCTGGTGGTCGTGCTGGCGCTGGCGGCCGTCGTGGCCGGGGCAAGGCAGGGCATGGTCACCGCGGTGGCGTCCCTGTCCGGGGTGCTGATCGGGCTGCTGGTGGGCTTCAAGATCACGCCGGTGCTGGTGGAGCAGTTCGCCAGCCCGGTGACCAAGGTGGCGTTCACGATGGCGATCATGGTGCTGCTGGTCGCTCTCGGCGAGACGCTGGGGGTGCTGGTCGGCAGGACCGTGCGCGACCGGATGCGCATCGAGTCGGTGCGCCAGGTGGACAGCGCGCTCGGCACGGTGGTGCTCGGGCTCGCGGTGCTGGTCGTGGCCTGGCTGGTGGCGCTGCCGCTGGCCTCCGCCGGCTTCCCCGGGCTGACCTCGGCCGTGCGCCGGTCCGCCGTGCTCGGCGCCGTCGACCGGGTGATGCCGGAGGCCGCGCGCAACCTGCCCGACGAGCTGCGGCGGCAGCTGCACTCCTCCGGCTTCCCCGAGGTGCTCTCGCCGTTCTCGGCCACGCCGCTCACCGAGGTCGACCCGCCGGACCCGGCGCTGCAGGCCAGCCCCGTGGTGCAGCAGCTGCGGCCGAGCGTGCTCAAGGTGCGCGGCCGCGCACCGAGCTGCAGCCGCGCGCTCGAGGGCACCGGCTTCGTGATCGCCCCCGAGCGGGTGATGACGAACGCGCACGTGGTGGCCGGCACCGACGACGTCGGCGTGGAGACCGACGGTGGGATGCGCGCCGCGTCGGTGGTGCTCTACGACCCGGACACCGACGTCGCGGTGCTCGCCGTGCCGGGGCTCGAGGCGCCGGCCCTCGGATTCGCGCCGCAGGCGGTGCCGTCCGGCACGTCGTCCATCGTGCTCGGCTACCCGCTCGACGGGCCGTACCAGGCCGCCGAGTCACGCGTGCGCGACCGCATCGACCTGCGCGGGCCGGACATCTACGACTCGCACATTGTGCAGCGCGACGTCTACACCGTGCGGGCCACGGTCCGCAGCGGCAACTCCGGCGGACCGCTCATCGACCCCCAGGGCCAGGTGCTCGGCGTGGTCTTCGGCGCGGCGGTAGACGCCCCGGACACCGGCTTCGTGCTGACCGCCGCCGAGGTGGCCGACGAGGTCGCCGCGGCCCCCGGCCTCACCGACGGCGTCGCCACCGGCCCCTGCGCGGCCTGATGGGGGCAGGCCCGGGCGCGTCAGGTTCGGGGGAGGAACTCGGCGAGGGCGCGGGTGGTGGCCAGGGCGGCTTCCTGGTGGATGAAGTGGCCCACGCCGGGGAGGACGCGGTAGGTGTAGTCGGGGCCGGCCCAGGCTCGTGACCGGCGGGCGGTCCGTTCCAGCAGGCAGGGGTCGTCGGCGCCGTGCAGCTGCAGGATCGGCAGCGTGAGCTTGTGGTCGACGGCGGCGACGAACCGGCGGCCCTCGGTGCGCAGCTGCGAGCGCATAGCCCAGCGGTAGTACTCCATGGCGCTGTGCGCGGCGCCCGGGATGGACATGGCGTCCTTGTTGCGACGCAGCACCTCCTCGAACTCCGGCGTCCTGGTCCATCGCGGACCGGACCACGAGCGCATGATGTGCTCGACGTGCGCCCCGTCGGCGCGCCGCAGCCGCTTCTCGGGCCACATCGGCACCTGGAAGCCGAGCGCGTACCGCGACGCGACGCCCTGGCCACGGATGTCGCGGACCACCGCCCGCCGCACAGCCAGCGGGTGCGGAGCGGCCAGCGGCGCGATCGAGCGCACCAGCCGCGGGTGCAGCGCGGCGACCGTCCAGGCCAGCAGCCCACCCCAGTCGTGGCCGACGACCGACGCGCTGCGCTCGCCGAGCGCGCGGATCAGGCCGGCGATGTCCCCGGCAAGGGTCCAGCCGTCGTAGCCGCGCGGTGGCTTGTCGGAGTCGCCGTAACCGCGGAGGTCCACGGCGACCGCACGGAAGCCGGCGCCGGCCAGCCCGGTGAGCTGGTGCCGCCATGACCACCAGAACTCCGGGAAGCCGTGCAGCAGCAACACGAGCGGGCCGGTGCCCAGCTCCACCGTGTGCAGCCGGATGCCGTTGGCCGACACGCTGCGGTGCGTCCACGGGCCGGCGAGGCGCACCGTCGACGGATCCCGTGGCGTCCGCACCGCGGCTCGCTCGGTCGCCTCAGCCGTCGCGGTGGACAGCGTCGTCCCCGTTCCGCCTTGCCAGGTGCACGGCGTCCTGCAGCGAGCTGATCGTCCGCTCCGGCTTGCGGATGCTGCGCACCCGCCGGTAGCCGAGCAGCCCGAACAACGCCGCGCCGAGCAGCATCACGCCGAACGTGATGCCGTATGCCGCCGAACGGGGCAGCCAGATGTCCAGTACCTCCGCAACGGTCATGAAGAGGAAGAACAGGCTGAACAGCACGATGGCCAGCGCGATGACGAAGTAGATGCTGCCCTTGACGCCCTTGCGGACCTCGGCGACCACCTCGGCCTTGGCCAGCTCCACCTCGGATCTGACCAGGATGGACAGCTGCGTGCTGGCCTCGCGGACCAGCGCGCCGATCGACTGGTCCTGCAGGTGGGCCGGCGGTTCTGGGGACAGTGGGATCGACGGGACCTGCGGTGGTGGATCGGCCTGGCCGTGCCGGCCGTTGCCAGTGGACTGGGTGCTGGTCACGGCGGTCATCGTGCCACGTCCCGTTCGTTGCGCCATTCGTGGGCGGATGGTGCGCCTGAATGCCAATCCGTCGTTACGGGTGGAGTTCACCCCGTCGGGACGGCACCCTTAGCGGCGTGCCGCGCCACGAGTGGATCTGCTTCCTCAGCGACTATGGGCTCGACGACGTCTACGTAGGGGTTTGCCACGGTGTGATCGCCTGCACCGCCCCCGACGTGAGGATGATCGACATCTGCCATACCGTGCCGTCGGGCTCGGTGTCGGCCGGCGCTCGGCTGCTGGCCAAGGCCGCTCCGTTCATGCCTCCTGGCGTGCTGCTCGCGGTCGTCGACCCCGGCGTAGGCACCGATCGGCGGCCGATCGCGGTGATGGCCGGCGAGTCGGTGCTGGTCGGGCCGGACAACGGGCTGCTGATGCCGGCGGCCGAGGTGCTCGGCGGCGTGCGCGGTGCGTTCGAGCTGACGGCGCTGCAGGAGCGGACGTCGGCGACCTTCCACGGGCGCGACATCTTCGCGCCGGCCGCGGCGCAGCTCGCACTGGGCCTCGACCCGCCGCTGCTCGGCCCGATGGTCCAACCGGAGTCGCTGGTCCGGCTGCCGTCGCCGGTCGTCAAGATCACCAAGGAGGCCATCGTCGGCGAGGTCGCGCTCGTCGACTCCTTCGGCAACCTGCAGACGACGGTGGTCGGCGACGCCTCGGCGATGCCGGTCGGCGCGCGGGTGACGTTGTTGTTCGGCGGGCGCCGGCGGATCGCCACCGTCGGCAAGACGTTCGCCGACGTTGCAAAGGGCAAGCTCGTGCTCTACGTCGACTCCGCCGGTTTCCTGGCGGTCGCGGTCAACGGTGGCAGCGCCGCACAGCGCATCGGTATCGGCCCCGGGACGGAGTTGACGATCAGGCGCTGACGCGGGCACCCGTAGGGTGCAGCGCATGTCTGCGTCGGCGGCCCGGCTCGCGCTGATCGGCGTGGCGGCCGGGGTCGTCTCCGGGCTGTTCGGGGTCGGCGGCGGGGTGCTGATCGTGCCGGCGCTCGTGGCGTTCTGCCGGCGAGACCAGCGGCAGGCGGTCGCCACGTCGCTGCTCGCGATCGGCCCGCTCGCGGTGGCCGGCGTGATCGGCTACGCGCTGCACCGCCAGGTGGATGTCTGGCTCGCGGCGCCACTCGCGCTCGGCACCGTGATCGGCGCGTGGATCGGCTCCGCGCTGCTGCACAGGTTCTCGCTGCCGGCGCTGCGGTGGATCTTCGCGGCGGCCGTGCTGAGCGCGGCGATCCGGCTGGTGCTGGACCCCGGTGTGCCGGCCGGCGAGGTGAGCCACGAGCCGTGGCGGCTGGCGACGCTGGTGCCGATCGGGGTCGCGGTCGGCGTGCTGGCCGGGCTCACCGGCATCGGCGGCGGCGCGGTGATGGTGCCGATCATGCAGCTTGGCTTCGGGGTGGCCGCCGCGCTCGCGAAGGGGACGTCGCTGCTGGTGATCCTGCCGACGGCGCTGCTGGCCGGCTGGCGGAACCTGCGCGCGGGGATCGGGTCGCTGCGCGACGCCACCTGGCTCGGCCTCTCCGGGGCGGCCGCCGCGCTCGGTGCGTCCGCCATCTCGGTGCGGCTGCCCGGTGTGCTCGCCGACGTGCTGTTCGGCTGCTTCCTGATCGTGGTGGCGATCCGCACGGTGTGGCCGGATCTCCGTGCGTTGCGCACCCGCTTGGCCGACTGACCACGTGAGGCGTGGGCGTTCGACGTGGTGCGGGGCGGGTGTGGTGGCTAGCGGCCGAGCCGTTTCTTGGTGACCTTGCCGAGGTCGTTGCGGGGCAGGGCGTCCAGGAAGTGCACCACGCGCGGGCGCTTGTGCGGTGCGAGCTGCGCGGCCACGTGGTCGGCCAGCTCGCGGGCGTCCGGTCGATGGCCCGCCGCCGGCACCACCCAGGCGACGACGCGCTCGCCGAGGTCCGGGTCCGGCTCGCCGGTCACCGCGACCTCGGCCACCGCGGGGTGTTCGAGCAGCGCGTTCTCGATCTCGCCCGCGCCGATCTTGAAGCCGCCACTCTTGATCAGGTCGGTGGCCTTGCGGCCGACGATGCGCAGGTAGCCGTCGGCCGCCATGGTCGCCACGTCGCCCGTGACGAACCAGCCGTCGCGGAACGCGTCCGTGGTGGCGTCCGGCCGGTTGAGGTACTCGGAGAACACGTTCGGGCCGCGCACCTGGATCTCACCGATGGTCTCGTCGTCGCGCGCTTCGATCACCGCCCCCGAGTCGTCCACGAGCCGGACCTGCACGCCGTCCAGCGGTGGTCCGACGCAGCCCGGACGGCGGTCACCGGCGGCCCGCACCGCGCAGTTCATCAGCGTCTCGGTCATGCCGTAGCGCTCCACGACGCGCTGCCCGGTGGCCCGGCTGATCCGCTGGTGGTCGCTGGCCGGCTGCGCGGCCGACCCGGACACCAGCAGCCTCGCCCGGCCCACGGCCGCGGCCACGGCGGGATCGCGCTCGGCATCGGCCACCAGCCGGTGGTACATCGTCGGGACGCCGAACAGCATGGTGGCCTCGGCGGCCAGCGCGGCTGCCGCGCCGGCCGTGGAGAAGGCCCCGAGGTGGTGCACCGTGCCGCCGAGCCGCAGCGGCCCGAGCACGCCGAGCACGAGCCCGTGCACGTGGAACAGCGGCAGGCCGTGCACCAGCACGTCGTCGCCCGTCCACTCCCATGCGGTCGCGAGCGCGTCGAGGTTGGACGAGATGGCCCGGCGCGGCAGCACGACGCCCTTGGGCTTTCCCGTGGTCCCGGACGTGTAGACGATCAGCGCCGGCGCCTCGTGGCCCGGCTCGGCCGGCAGCGCGCCCGCCGCACCGGCGTCGACGGTGACCTCGACGCGCGGCACCCCGGCCAACGCGGCGGGCAGCTCCACGCCCGGCCCGGTGAGCACCAGGTCCGGTGCGCTGTCCGCGACGACGTGCGCGAGCTCACCGGCGCCGACCTTCGGATTGATCGGTACCGCCGGCACCCCGGCCACCAGCGCGGCCACCACGCCGACGCACGTCGGCAGGTCGGGCGTCGCCCACACCGCCACCCGGCGCGCCGCACCGATCGTCTCGGCCAGCCGCCCGGCCGCCCCGGCGAGCTGCCGGTAGCTGACGGAGCGCCCGCCGCACCGGATGGCCGTCCTGTCCTCGCCCGCCGCAAGCGCTGGGAACACGCCGCCGAGACTAAGTGGCCGTTGCGAAGCCTCGCCACCGTGCGCCGTGCTGCCCGCTCAGGGCATGGCCGTGTTTCACAGGAATCCCGGATTCCAGGATTCCTGTGATGGCGTCGCCATCCCGCCCGGCGGACAACACCCAGGCCGACGCCCGCAAGCCGATGGAGCAGCCGGCTTGTGTGTCGGTCCTGGCCGCGCCCGCGCTGGTGCCGCGGTTCAGCCGTGCTCGGCGGCTGTTCCTGCGGCGGGCAGGGCGCGGGCGAACCAGTCGCCGGCGAGGCGCGCCACCTGGTCGAGCGCCCCCGGCTCCTCGAACAGGTGCGTGGCGCCCGGCACCGTCGCGAGGCTCGCCTCGCCGCCGAGCTGGCGCATCGCCGCGCGGTTGAGCTGCATGACGACCTCGTCGCGCTCGCCGACGATCAGCAGCGTCGGCTGGTGCACCGAGCGGAGGTACTTGCCGGCGAGGTCCGGCCGGCCACCGCGGGAGACGACCGCCCGCACCGCCGCCGGCCGGCCGGCGGCCGCGACCAACGCCGCGGCCGCGCCGGTGCTGGCGCCGAACAGCCCCATGCCGAGGTCGGCCACCGGCTCGTACTTGGCGAGCCAGTCGGTCAGGGCGGACAGCCGCACCGCGAGCAGGTCGATGTCGAACCGGAACCGCCCCGTCCTGGCGTCGGACCGCTCCTCGTCGCGGGTGAGCAGGTCGACCAGTACCGTCGCCAGGCCGGCCTGCTGCAGCTCGCGCGCCACGTGGCGGTTGCGCGGGCTGCGCCGGCCGCTGCCGCTGCCGTGCGCGAACAGCACGACCCCGCGCGCCTGCCGCGGCACCTCCACATCCCCGTTGAGGACATCGCCGTCGAGCGTCGCGCCGGCGACCGGGATCTGCACGCTGTCCATCACCGCACCGGGCTCACAACGCGCCTACTCCTCCGACGAGCCCTTGCCCAGTCCGGCGCTGATCAGATCCATCACCGTCGAGTCGGCGAGCGTGGTTACGTCGCCGATCTGCCTGTTCTCCGCGATGTCCCGCAGCAGCCGCCGCATGATCTTGCCGGACCGGGTCTTGGGCAGTTCGGGCACGACCATGATCTGCCGCGGCTTGGCGATCGGGCCGATCTCCTTGGCCACGTGGTCGCGCAGCGCCTTGATGGCCTCCGCGCCGCCGGCCTCGTCCTCGGCGATGCCGCCGCGCAGGATCACGAACGCGACGATGCCCTGGCCCGTCATCGGGTCGGTCGCGCCGACGACGGCGGCCTCGGCCACCGTCGGGTGCGACACCAGCGCGGACTCCACTTCGGTCGTGGAGATCCGGTGGCCCGACACGTTCATCACGTCGTCGACCCGGCCGAGCAGCCAGATCGCGCCGTCCTGGTCGTACTTCGCGCCGTCACCGGCGAAGTAGTAGCCCTGCTTGGCGAAGCGCGACCAGTAGGTGTCGCGGTAGCGCTCCTCGTCGCCCCAGATGCCGCGCAGCATCCCCGGCCACGGCTGGTCGAGCACGAGGTAGCCGCCGCCGCCGGGCGGCACCTCGGCGCCGGTGTCGTCGACGACCTTGGCGCCGATCCCCGGCAGCGGCGCCATCGCCGAGCCCGGCTTGGTCGAGGTCACCCCGGGCAGCGGCGAGATCATGATCGCGCCGGTCTCGGTCTGCCACCAGGTGTCGACGATCGGCGCCCGGTTGCGGCCGATGTTCTCCCGGTACCACATCCAGGCCTCGGGGTTGATCGGCTCGCCGACGCTGCCGAGCAGCCGCAGGCTGGACAGGTCGTACTTGCCGGGGATCTCGCCGCCCCACTTCATGAACGTGCGGATCAGCGTCGGCGCCGTGTAGTAGATGGAGACCTTGTACTTGTCGACGATCTGCCAGTGCCGGCCCTCGTCGGGGGTGTTCGGGGTGCCCTCGTAGATCACCTGGGTGGCCCGGTTGGCCAGCGGCCCGTACACGATGTACGAGTGCCCAGTGACCCAGCCGATGTCGGCCGTGCACCAGAAGACGTCCTCGCCGGCCTTGTGGTCGAACACGTTGTGGTGGGTGTACGCGACCTGGGTGAGGTAGCCGCCGCTCGTGTGCAGGATGCCCTTCGGTTTCCCGGTCGTGCCGCTGGTGTACAGGATGAACAGCGGGTGCTCGGCTTCGAAGGCCTCGGGCTCGTGGGTGTCTTCCTGCCCGTCGACGAGGTCGTGCCACCAGAGGTCGCGGCCGTCGGTCCAGTCGACGTCGGTCTCGGTGCGGCGGACCACCAGCACGTGCTCGATGCTCGGCGTCTCGGTGACGGCGTCGTCCACCGCCGGCTTCAGCGGAGCCTTCGAGCCGCGGCGGTACTGGCCGTCCGCGGTGATCACGAGCTTGGCCTCGGCGTCCTCGATGCGGTCGCGCAGCGCCTGCGCGGAGAAGCCGCCGAACACCACGCTGTGCGTGAGGCCCAGCCGCGCGCAGGCCAGCATGGAGAACACCGCCTCGGGCAGCATCGGCAGATAGATCGCCACCCGGTCGCCCTTCCGGAGGCCGAGCGAGGCGAGCGCGTTGGCGGTCTTGCACACCTCCCGCCGGAGCTCGGCGTAGGTGATCGTGCGGCCGTCGCCAGGCTCGCCCTCCCAGTGGATGGCAACCTGGTCGCCGTGACCGGCCTCGACGTGCCGGTCGACGCAGTTGTACGCGACGTTGAGCCTGCCGTCCGCGAACCACCTGGCGAACGGCGCATCCGACCAGTCGACGACCTGCTCGAACGGCTGGTGCCAGTGCAACCGGGTGGCCTGCTGGGCCCAGAATCCCTCGCGGTCGGCCGCGGCCCGCTCGTACAGCTCTGCGGTCGCATTGGCCCTGGCCGCGAAAGCGTCGGGCGGCGGGAACACGCGGCTCTCCGTCATAAGGTTGTCCAGCGCGGCAGTCGGCTGGTCGGTCGTCACGTCGGCCTCCTCGTCGTCAATGCCCGCGATGTTGGACGCTAGTGCTCGGCCCGCCAGCCGGCCAGTGAGGGGTACCTCGGCCGGTGCGTCGTACGCTGCCGCGGTGCTGGCGCCACTGCTCGAACTACCCGGCGTTCGTGACGCGGCCGAGGCGGCGCGCGCGGCCGTCGACGAGGTCCACCGGCACCCGGCGAACCGCCGCGGCTGGCCGGCGACCGCCGCCGAGGCGTCGATGCGGGCGGCCAGGGCGTCGGCCATCCTGGACGGCGGCGACGCCAGGCTGTCCGGTGGTGCGGCTGGCGCGTCCCGCGGTGCTGCCGGCGGTGCCGCTGGCGTGTCCGGCGGTGCCGCTGGCGTGTCCGCCGGTGCCGCGGTGCCGGCCGGCGATCCGGTGCTGGCGGGTGCGGTGCGCATCGCCGAGGCGATCGGCCTGCTGCTCGTCACGTGGCAGCGCGCGCCGCTGCAGGCGCTGGCCCGGCTGCACGTGCTGGCGGCCGCGGGCCTCGTCGCCGACGACGGGGCGTTGGGGCGGCCACGGCCCGAGCCTGGGGTGTCACCGAGGTTGCAGCTGCTGGCCGACACGGTGACCGGGACCAGCGACGTGCCCGGTGTGGTGCTGGCCGCGGTCGTGCACGGCGAGCTGCTGGCGCTGGCGCCGTTCGGCAGCGCGGACGGCGTGGTCGCGCGCGCGGCCGCCCGGCTGACCGCGATCGCCACGGGGCTCGACGCCAAGGGCCTCGCGGTGCCCGAGGTCGGTCACCTTCGGCGCGCCGCCGAGTACCGCCGCGCCGCCGCTGGGTTCGCCACCGGCTCGCCGGATGCGGTCGCCGAGTGGCTCGTGCACTGCTGCGACGCCTGGGTCGCCGGCGCCCGCGAGGCGCACTCCATCGCCGAGGCCACCGCCGCGAGCTGATCGACGTTGGGGCGCGCGAGGAAGTGCGTCGATGGTGGGCCGCGCGGGGTCAGAGGCTGCGGAGGGGCTTGCGGCGGCCGTCCGGGCGGCCGACAAGGCGGCGGCTGCGGACCGCTTCGTCGCCGGCGGCCAGGGCCGCGGAGGCATCGGAGAGCCCACGCGCCACCGCCACGTAGATGCAGTCGAGCACGGTGAGCGCGGCGATCCTGCTGGCCATCGCGCCGGTCCGGAAGCTGGTCTCGCGGGCCGCTGTCGTGATCACGTGCTCGGCGACCTCGGTGATGGCCGAGCGCGGGTAGTTGGTCAGCGCGATGGTGACGGCGCCGCGGCGCGCGGCCTCGGCGAGGAAGTCCACGGTGTCGGTGGTGGAGCCGGTGTGCGAGATGCCGACGGCGGCGTCGCCGGGGCCGAGCACGGCCGCGGCCGTCAGCGCGGTGTGCGGGTCGCTCCAGGCCAGCGCCACGCGGCCGACGCGGTTGAGCTTGTGCTGGAAGTCGCCGGCCACGAACGCGGACAGCCCGATGCCGTACAGGTCGACGCGCCGGGCGCTGGTCAGCACGTCGACCACGGCCGCGAGCGCGTCCATGTCGAGCTGGTCCACCGTCTCCTCGATGGCCGTCGCGTCGGCGAAGGCGACCTTGCGCGCCACCCTGGCCAGGTCGTCGCCCGGCCCGATCTCGCCGCCGAGCTCCCGCTCGCGCAGTGCGGTCGGCCCGGCGGTGGCCGCGGCGAGGGCGAGCCGCAGCTCCGGGTAGCCGCCGACGCCGATGGCCTTGCAGAACCTGGTGACGGTCGTCTCGCTGGTGCCCGCCGAGTCGGCGACCTCGGTGATGCTGCGGTGTGCGACCACGGCCGGGTTGTCCAGCACCACCTGCGCGACGCGCTGCTCGGCGCGGGCCAGCCCGGGCAGTAACGAACGGATCCGCACCAGGGGGCTGGCATCGTCCTGCTGCGGCACCGAGCTCATGGTCGTCAAACTACCCCGCTGATCCGGTCGCCCGATCGTCCATCAGGCAGATGGAGCAGGCGAGGCCTCCCGGATAGGGTCCGTGCCCATGACCACCGTGCCCATCAGGGTGATCCGCACCCTGTCGATCTTCGTGCTGCTGATGCCGCTGGTGCTCGGGCTGGTCGTGCTCGCCACGCTGCCGATCGACGAGTACCCGTCGCCGCTGCTGCCGCTGGTCATCGGCGCGGTCGCGGTGGGCGGCGTGCTGCTGGCCGAGACCGTCGGCTACGCGGCGCCGCCGATCGAGCCGGGCACGCACCGGGCGAAGGCGGCCAACCAGGCGCTGCAGCAGTACCGCAGCCGCTGGTTCGTCCGCGCGGTGTCCACCGAGTTCGTGATGCTGATCGGGCTGCTGCTGTCGTTCATGCTGGCCACGCCGTGGCCGTACATCGTCGCGTTCGTGCTCGGCTGGCCGATCATGATCTACGAGGTGTGGCCGGCGCGGCGCGTCGTCGACAAGCTCAACCAGCGGCTGGAGATCTACGGCGCGCTGTCCTACCTCGACGACGCGCTGCACGGCAGGCTCCCGGCATGACGGTCTAGGGTCCGCCGATCAGCTTGGCCAGCTCATGGTGCGCTGGGCTGCCGACCACGGTGCTGACCGCCGCGAGGTCCACCAGCGGGTCGTCGACGAGGCCGCGGCACCACTTGAGCTCGAGGATGCGCCGCACGCTCGCGTCGATGCGCTGCTCGGTCAGCTCGCCGGAGTGCACCGCGTCCAGCACGCTGCGGTAGGCCAGCGGCAGGTCGTTCGGCATCAGCAGCAGGTCGGCGCCGGCCTTGAGCGCCAGCACCGGGATCCGGTCGTCGGGGTGCGCGCCGCGGACGCCCTGCATCCGCAGCGAGTCGGTCATCACCACGCCGCGGTAGCCGAGCTCGCCGCGCAGCAGCCCGTCGACGATCGCGGGGGAGAGCGTCGCCGGCTGGCCGGACGGGTCCAGCTCGGGAAGCACTAGGTGCCCGGTCATGATCACGTCGACGCCGGCGGCGATCGCGGCGCGGAACGGCGGCGCGTCCAGCCGCTCCCACTGCTCGCGGTCGTGCTCGACGACGGGCAGCCCGACGTGGCTGTCGGTCGCGGTGCCGCCGTGGCCGGGGAAGTGCTTGGCCGTCGCCGCCACCGACTGCTGGTAGCCGGCCACCTGCGCGCCCGTCATGGCGGCCGCGACCTGCGGGTCCTTCGAGTACGTCCGGGCGCCCAGCACCGGGTTGGCCGGGCTGAGGTTGACGTCCGCGACGGGCGCCAGGTCGTGGTTCACGCCCATCGCGCGCAGCTCGCGTCCGGAGATCTCGGCCGCGGCGCGCGCGTCCTGGACCGATCCGCCGCGGCCAAGCTCGGCAGCCGTCGGCAGCATGGTCACCGGCGGGCCGATCCGGACGACCGCGCCGTTCTCCTGGTCGGTGGACACCAGCAGCGGCACGCCGGCGCCCGAGCTCAGCGCCGCGCGCTGCAGCCCGTTGGACAGCTCGGCGACCTGCCCCGGCGAGCGCAGGGTTGCCGTCCAGTCGAAGTAGATGACGCCGCCGAGGTGGTAGCGGCTGACCACGTCGGCCGGGGTGTCGACGCCGAAGTCCCGGCGATTGCGGCCGTCCACCACGTCCGCGGTCTCGCCGTAGGTGAACGCGACGAACAGCTGGCCGACCTTCTGCTCCAGCGTCATCGCGCGCAGCTTTCTGGTCGCCCAGGAGCGCTCGGATGGCCGGCGCAGCGCCGCTGCCGCCGCCACCGACTTCGCCGAGCTGGCAGCCGCCAGGGCGCTCCCGGCGATGGAGCGATCCGCCGTGCTCGCCACGACCAGGCACGTCACACTCACGACGAGCCCGGTGAGCAACGCGGTCGCTCGGCCTGCTGCTGACATGTCCGCGCGACGCTACCTCAGGTGACGTCGCGACGCCGCATCTGCCAGACGGCCGCGGCCACCAGCACCACGAGGATCACCCCACCGACGGTGGCCGCGTCGCCGAGGTCGAGCCGCCAGGTTTCGGGCTGGCACGGCTCGTCCGGCGAGCACGCGCCGAACGACTGGAACGTCGCGCCGTTGCCCAGCCAGGCCGCCACGTAGCTGGAGAGTTGGAACCGCTCCGGCTTGGCCACCTCGGCGAGTGCGAGCACGATCGACGTGCCGGCCTCCCCGACGATGAGGTATCCGACTCCGATCCCGAGCGCCGGGGCGGTGTGCCTGCCGAGCGACGCCAGCGCGAAGCCGATCGTGGTCGCGGCCAGCGCCAGCGTCAGCGACCGGGCCCCGACCAGCGCCAACGACTGCCAGAAGTCCGCGTCGAGCTGCCCCATCCGGCCGCGCACCCGCGCCGCGACCCAGAGCCCTGCCAGGTACACCCCGCCGACCACGGTGCCGATGGCAACCACCGCGGCCAGCACCGTGCCCAGCTTGGTCAGCAGCACCGGGATTCGGCGCGGCCGCCAGAGCAGCAGGTTCGTCATGCCGCCGCTGTTCCACTCGGCGCCGACGAACGACGCGCCGACCGCGAACCCGAACAGCGCGACGATCCCGCCGAGCACCTGCAGCAGGGTGGGCACTTCGTCGCGGAACGCGAATGTGTGCGGCATGAAGTCCGCGGCCTGGATCTGGTCGGGGTTGAACGCCTCGGCGCACGTCAGGCCGGGTGGGAACTCGAACTGGCGGCTCGGGTCCCCGCTACGTTGTGCCTCCTCGCACTCTTCGCGCATCTGCAGCGTGTCGGCCCGGTACTGCGCCGCCTGCTGCTCGGCCTGGGCGACGACGTCCGGCGACGGGCGCTGTGAGTTCAGCGTGATGCCGAGGACGACGAGCCCGAGGATGCCGACCGTCACCAGCAGCATCACCCAGGTGAAGCGCCGCGCGAACAGCCGCTTGACCTCTGCGGTGAACAGGTTCATGGCGCCACCTGCACCGAGTCGTCGACCTGACGGGCAACGCCGGCGTGCGGCGTGGTGCCGGTGAGCTCAAGGAACACGCTTTCCAGGTCCGGTCGCAGCGGCGTCAGCTCGCTGAGGTAGTGGCCGCGTTCGGCGAGCAGCCGGGTGACGGCGGCCGGGTCGGCCACCCCGGTCAGCACCAGGTGGTCGGGGTTCAGCTGGGCCGCCACCCCGGCCTCGTCGAGCACGGCCGCCGCGGCCGCGTGGTCGGCGACCCGCACCCGCAGCGTGCCGGTGTCGTGCGCGGCGAGCACCCGGCCGACCGGGCCCGCCGTCACCCGCCGGCCGCGCGACACGATCGTCACCGAGTCGCAGATCAGCTGCACCTCGCCGAGGATGTGGCTGGACAGCAGCACGGTCGTCCCGCCGGCGGCGAGCGCCCGCATCATGTCGCGCATCTCCCGGATGCCGGCCGGGTCGAGACCGTTCGCCGGCTCGTCCAGTATCAGCAGCCGCGGCTCCTTGAGCAGCGCGGATGCCACCGCAAGTCGCTGCTTCATGCCGAGCGAGTACGTCTTGACCCGTTCCTTCGCCCGGTCGCGCAGGCCGACCAGTTCGAGCACCTCGTCGATCCTGGTCTTGCGCAGGCCGCCGGCGGTGGCCAGCAGGTCGAGCGTGCGCCGTGCGGAGAAGTTGCCGAAGAACTGCGGGCTCTCCACGATGGCGCCGACCTCGTCCACCACTTCGGGGAGCGCCGCCGGCACCTCGCGGCCGAGCAGCCGCATCCGGCCGTCGTCGGCGCGCACCAGCCCGAGGAGGGTGCGCAGGGTGGTGGTCTTGCCTGAGCCGTTCGGGCCGAGGAAGCCGTGCACCTGCCCGGATTCGACCACCATGTCCATGCTGTCGAGCGCCTTGCGCTGTCCCCGGCGCACGCTGCGGTAGGTCTTGCTGAGACCTTCGATCTCGACGACTGCCGTCACGCCGGCAGTTTGCCCTACAAATGCGGGGGAGGCGCCCCCGAGGGGGCGCCTCCCGCCAGCGCGGACGCTCTGATTACCAAGCGTGCACTCATGTCGTACCCACTGGGCCTCGGCGTCCGGCGTCCCGTAACGCAGGCCCTTGACGACCAGCCTCCCGCGGCGTGCTGCGCGTGGGTGTCTGAACGTCCGCGCACGGAGTTCCGAACAGGGTGGACGGCGCTTCTCTTCCGCATCGCCCCTGGCTGTTCAGATGTCCGTGACTCCTTTGTAATCGTCTCCGGCCGTCTCAGCAAGCCCACCGATGAGGTGCACCGGTACAGGCACGCTCCGTGTCGATCATGAACGCCGACGGCGACGGATTCCGTACCAGGCGACCCCGACGGCGGCCACCGCGCCGAGCCCGACGGCGGCCGCGGCGACCGCCGTGCCGGACGGTGTCGGGATCCTCGACCGCAGCGAGACCGGATCGGAGAAGGTGAGAATCGGCCACCCGCGGCTGGCGGCCTCCTTGCGCAGCGCGCGATCCGGGTTGACCACGGTGGGGTGCCCGACGGCGGT
>Ga0299913_10001598_pt1 | contig 16983 bp, 10 predicted proteins | sample RVTome_9_FD_201360 | JGI IMG/M metagenome (GOLD analysis project Ga0299913, IMG submission 201360) | Soil microbial communities from uranium-contaminated site in the Upper Colorado River Basin, Wyoming, United States - RVT155D38 (version 2) ... | reverse complement strand
GAGGGAACGAGCAGGAGGAGACCTGAGGCGACCAGTGCCATGCGTTGGAGCGCCGGGAGCCTCCCGCCCAGCCAGCCCGCCAGCCCCGCCGCCAGCGGGACGATTCCGACGAGGACGGGAACGAGGGCCAGCGCCACCGCGCTCCAGCGCGCCAGGGCTCCGTCGGGACCGAGCAACAGGAGCTCCGGCCGGTAGACGAAGAGGAACGGCAGGACGAAGCCGACGAGGGCGAAGCGGAACGCCTGCCAGCTCGTCGGCATGAAGCGCGAGCCGGCGATCGAGCTGGCGGTGTAGGCGGCCAGCGCCACCGGCGGCGTGACCATCGACATCAAACCGAAGTAGAAGATGAAGAAGTGCGCCGCCAGGGGGACGACGCCGAGGCGGCCGAGGACGGGGCCGACCAGGGTCGCGAGGAGCAGGTAGCAGACCGCCGAGGGCAGGCCCATGCCGAGCACGATCGAGCAGCCCATGAGCAGGAGGAGGGCGCCGAAGAGATGCTCCTGCGCCAGCGGCAGGATGAGCCCGGGGAGGCGGGTGCCGGCGCCCGTCAAGGTCACCATCCCGACCACGATGCCCACACAGGCGGCCGCCGCGACCAGCGGCGCCGAGGCCCTGGCGGCGCCGATCACCACCTCCCTCCACCGCGGCGGGCCGAGTCGCGTCCGCCGGTGGAGGGAGGCCACGAGGGCGACGACCACGACCGCGACGCTGACTGCTCGGATGACGCTGTAGCCGGCGAGCAGCAGGGCCACCAGGGCCGCCAGCGCCGAGCCCAGCACCAGCCCCTCCCACCGCCGCCAGCTCGCGCCGCCGACCGGCGGCTCGGCGTCACCGCCGGGGGTCGACCGACCGCGCACCGAGAAGTGGACCATCAGGAAGATCGTGACGTAGTAGAGAACGGCGGGCAGCAGGGCCGCGCGGACGATCTGGAGATAGGTCACCGGCGGATCGACGAGCTCCAGCATCATGTACGCCCCCGCCCCCATCACCGGCGGCACCAGGGCGCCGCCGGAGCTGGCGGCGGCCTCGATGCCGCCGGCGACCTCGCGGCGGAAGCCGGCGTCCCGCATCATCGGGATCGTGAAGGTCCCGGTGGTGGCCGTGTTGGCCACCGCGCTGCCGGACAGCGAGCCCAGCAGACCGCTCGCGAGCACCGCGATCTTGGCCGGCGCCCCCTCGGTGCGGCCGAGCAGGCGGCGGGACGCCTCGAGCACGTACCGCGTCGCACCCGTCGCTTCCAGCATGGAGCCGAGAACGACGAAGAGGAAGACGTAGGTGAACATCACGTAGAGGGCGACGCCGAAGACGCCCTGCCCCTGGAGGAAGGCCTGGGCGACGATCCGGCCGCCGCCATAGCCCCGGTGCGGCAGAGCCCAGGCCGGCAAGGACGAGCCGAAGCTCGCGTAGGCGAGGAAGGCGAGGGAGAGGGCCGGCAGGGCCCAGCCGACGGTCCGCCGTGCCGCTTCCAGCGTCACCGCCACCCCGACCACCGCGATGGCGAGATCGAGGCCGGTCTCCGCGCCGGCTCGCTCCCCGAGGCGCTGGCCCCCGAGCCACAGGTTCACGAAGAGGGCCTCGCTCTGGACCACCATGAAGAGCCCGACGATCCAGGTGGCCACGGCCAGCAAAAGGTCCGCGATCCCTCGCCACCGGCTCGCGGCCTCCCCGGAAAGGAAGGCGAGGGTCAGCCCGCCCGTGGCGAACAGCGCCAGCTCGCCCTGCGGCGTGAGACGGGGGTAGGTGACCTCGACGAGGACGAAGACCGGCAGCGCCCAGGCACAGAGCCGCCACCAGCCGACCCGGATCGCGGCCATGGCGCTCAGCAGGGGTCGTCGGCGCTCAGCGCCTCGTCCCAGAGCCCGGCCTCGCGGTAGAAGCGGATCGCCCCCGGATGGAAGGGCGTCCCGGTGTCCCGGGTCACGTTGCCTTCGTGGATCGCACGTCCCGCCGGGTGGCGCTCGACCACCCGAGCTCGCCCCTCCCAGAGGAGCTTCGTCAACCGGTAGACCAGCTCCTCGGGCGCGCTCTCGGCGGCCACCAGGTGCATCGACCCCACGTCCAGGCCCTCGAAGTCGGCCTCCTGTCCCGGATACGTTCCGGCCGGGATCGTGGCCGGCCGGAAGAAGGGGTAGTCAGCGATCAGCCCCTCGCGCACCGCAGGATCGAACGGCACGAAGCGCACGTCGCCCCCCGAGGTCGCCTGGGTGATCGAGGCCGTCGGCACGGCCCCGCCGAGGAACGCCGCGGCAGCCGAGCCGTCGGCGAGCAGATCGACCGCGGCCGCCTGGGTGCCGTAAAGGGGCGTGAAGGCGTCCCACTCCAGCCCGTGCGCCTCCACGATGGGTCGCACGAAGTACTCGAACCCCGCCCCGGCCGGCCCGACCACCACCCGCCGGCCCGCCAGGTCACCGATGCTCTCGATCCCGCTGTCGGCGGGAGTGAGGAACAGGGCCACGTTCGGCGCTAGGGTCATGACCGAGAGCACGGGTTGCGCGCTCTCCCAGCCGCGCTCGCCGCGCACGCCGAAGTAGGTGATGGCGCTGTTGGCCAGGGCGAGGTCGAGCTCGCCCGCGACCAGCCGGCGGATGTTCTCCTGCGTTCCCTTGGTGGCCTCGGCGGTCACCGTCCAGGTGGGCTCGGCCTCGCCGATCACGTCGGCCAGGGCTCCGCCGACGACGAAGAAGGCACCGCCGGGGGGCGCCGTACCGAGGCTCAGGAAGCGCCGCTCGGCACCCGCCGTTTCTCCCGGAGGGGCAGCCCCTCCACCGCACGCGCCCACCAGCAGCGCCGTCGCGCAGGCCGCCAGGTTCCGGTACATCGGCGCACTGTAGCACGCGGCATCGGCCCCCCTAGCCGCCGAAGGGCGGCCTGCAGGGTTCCCGGGAAGAGGCCGTCAGCAACGCCTCCTGCGCATCAAGCTCGCCCTGCGGGCTCGAGGCGGAAGCTCTCCGACTCCGGCCGGGCCAGCCACTCGTCGAGGGTCTGGGCTTCCGCGTCCTTGGGCGAGAGGATCGGCTCCGCCACCGGCCATTCGACGCCGATACGGGGATCGTTCCAGCGGATTCCACCCTCCCCCTCCGGATTGTAGAGGGCGGTGCAAAGGTACTGGATCTCGGCGAAGTCCGAGAGCGCACAGAATCCTCGGGCGAAGCCTGCCGGCGCGAAGAGCTGGACCCCTTCGCGCTCGGCGCTCTCCATCCCCCACCACTCGCCGAGAGTGGGCGAGTCCTTGCGCAGATCGACCGCGACCAGGAAGACCCGTCCCCGCGTGACCCGCATCATCTTGGCCATCGGCGGCTCCCACTGGAAGTGCAGGCCGCGCGCGACCCCGCGGACCGATCCCGAGTGGTTCTCCTGCTGGAAGGCGGTCGGAAGACCGGCCCGCTCCAGCTCGTCCCGGCGGAAGACCTCGGTGAAGAATCCACGGTGATCGTCGACCAGCCGGTGACGCACGACCACCAGGCCGGTGAGGGGCGTCTCCTCCACGTCGATGCGCATCGTTCGCGTCCAGCTCAGAAGGTGTTCCGGGTAAGGCGGCGAGGACGGCTCACGAGCGGGCAAGGATAGCAGCAGCCGGCGCGGTCTCGGCGGCTGTCTGGAGGTGCTCGCACAGGATCGGCGCGGCCTCGTGACGCGACGAAGCCGTCACGAGGGCTCGGCGGCCAGCGGCAGGGCGAAGAGCGCCGCTTCCGAGTCCGTGCGCAGCAGCAGGTGACGACCGATGAGGGCCGGCGGGTTCCAGGTCTTGCCCCGGAAGGCACGGAAGCGCCCGAGCTCGCGGAACCCGCTCCGATCGGCTGCGACGAGCGCAACCTCGCCGCCCTCCGCCTGCACGAGAAGAAGGTCCCCCACGAGGAGGGTCTGGCCGTGACCGTAGCGCCCACCGCGCCAGAGCCGCTCGCCGGTCTCCGGGTCGAGACAGACGAGACGGCCGTCGTCCAGCCCGAAGACCGCACCGCCGGCCCGCACCGGATTGGTGAACTTCGCCTTCAGGCGAGGGCTCTCCCAGAGCAGCCGGACGCCGAGTCGTCCCCCCTCGCCGGGCTCGATCTGCAGGGCCTTGCTGCCCACCCCGTAGCCGGCCGACGCCAGCAGCCGATCCTCCCCGAGGGCCAACGGGATCGCCACGTTGGGCTGGTTCGAGGGGAACGGCTGCCGCCAGAGCAGGGCGCCGGACGCCGGATCGTGCCCGGTCACCGAGGCGGCGTTGAAGCTCACGATCTGCGGGTGGCCGGCCAGCTCCAGGAGGACGGGAGACGAGTAGCCCACACGCTCGTCCGCCGCGGTCCAGACGGTGCCGCCGTCGGCCGTCGCCAGAGCCACCAGCAGGGCTCCGGGCCCTCCGACGGGCAGGACGACCTTGCCGCCGACGACCAGGGGCGACGCGCTCCGCCCCCACTCCGGCTCCGGCGCTCCGAGCTCACGGGCCGGGTGGCGCTGCCAGAGCAGCTCGCCGGTGGCGACGTCCAGCGCGTTCACCAGGCCGGTGGCGCCGTGGGTGAACGCCACGCCGTCCACGATCGTCGGTGTGGCGCGGGGTCCGACCCCGGCGATGGTCGTCGCGTAGCGTGCCCGGTCGGCGTGACGCCAGAGCAGGCGCCCGCTGCCGACGTCGTAGGCGGTCACCTCCTCGCGCTCGCCCTGTTGCTCCTGCGTCACCGCCACGCCGCCGGCGACCGCGAACCCGGACCAGCCCGCGCCCACGCCACGCCGCCAGACCTCGACCGGCGGCCGCGCCGACCAGTCGCGAGACAGCCCGGGATCGACGACCGATCCGTCGCGGCGCGGACCGAGGAACTGCGGGAAGGCGCCCCGGATCGTCCGCGAGGCGACCGCCTCCGCGACCGGGTCCACCGTCGCCTCTGCGCTCCATCGCCAGCCGAGCACCGGCCGGAAGTCGCCGGTGACGCCCACGATGCGGACGCTCGCCGCCACCACGGCGCAGGCGCCGGCCACGGTCCCGAGCACCACCAGCCGCCCCCGCCGCCGAAGGCCGGCGCCCCAGAGCAGCCAGGCCAGGAGGAGCAGGAGGGCCACGCAGCCGATCACGTAGGAGGCGATGGACCGCTCCTGTCCCGAGGCTGCGCTGCGCCGTACCCAAAGGAGCGTCGCGGCTGTCGCCAGGGCCAGGACCGCCAGGGCCCTCCAGCGGACTCGCTTCCGCGCAGGCTCGCTCAGGATCCGACCTCCATCGTGCGACGGTTCTCCGCCGGGAATGCTACACAAGCGGTGGTCCAAGTGCCCGGTGAGAAGCTCGCGCTAGAATCCGGTGCGATGCGACACGGCACGCGGACCGTCGCCGTTCTCTTCGCCCTCGGGGCGGCGACCGGCACCGGGGCGGAGCCCTGGCCCCACTGGCGCGGCCCGCGCGGCAACGGCTCGAGCGACGATCGCGCCGTGCCGGTGCGCTGGAGCCCGCTGGACAACGTCCGCTGGAAGCTGCCGCTCCCGGGCGTCAGCGGCTCGACGCCCGTGGTCTGGGGCGAGCGCCTCTACCTGAACGTCTCGGATGGGGAGGTGATCTCGCTCTGGGCCGTCTCCCGCGCCGACGGCGGCGTGCTCTGGAAACGACCGCTCTCGGGCGGCGACGAGACCACGCGCAAGGGCAACCTCTCCTCGCCCTCGCCGGTGACGGACGGCGAGACGGTCTGGGCAATGACCGGGACGGGTGTCCTGCGGGCTTTCGACCGGGAGGGCGACCCACTCTGGCGGCGCGACTTCCAGGCCGACTACGGGCCGTTCGGGATCCTTCACGGCTACGCCTCCTCGCCCTTTCTGCGCTCCGGCCGCCTCTACGTCCAGGTGCTGCATGGCTTCCACACCGACGATCCCTCCTACGTCGTCGCCCTGGACGCCGGGACCGGCGAGACCCTCTGGCGCGTCGAGCGGCCGACCGACGCCCCGCGCGAGGCGCCCGACGCCTACACGACCCCCACCGCCCTCGAGCGGCCGGACGGCTGGGAGCTGATCGTCAGCGGGGCGGACTATGTCACCGGCCACGATTCTGCGACCGGCCGCGAGCTCTGGCGGGTCGGCGGTCTCAACCCGCGGAGCAACCCGATGCAGAGGATCGTCGCCTCGCCGGTGGTCCTCGGAGACCTCCTCCTGGCTCCCTCCCGCGTCGATCCGCTGACCGCCCTCGACGCCTCCGAGCCGGGCCGGCCGACGGTGCTCTGGCGAACACGCGAGGGACCCGACGTGCCGACGCCGGTGATGAACGAACGCCATGTCTTCGTGCTCCGCGACGGCGGCATCATGCTCTGCCTCGACGCGGCGACCGGCGAGACGGTATGGGGACCGGAGCGCCTGGAGGGCGGAACCTACAGCGCCTCGCCGGTGTTGGTGGGCGATCGCGTCTACGTCACCAGCGAGAGCGGCACGACCACGGTCCTCGCCGCGACCGATCGCTTCGAGGTCCTCGCCGTCAACCGTCTGGACGAGTACACCCTCTCCTCGCTCGCTGTTTCCGACGGCCAGCTCTTCCTGCGCACCTCCGAGCACCTCTATTGCTTGGAGGACGAGGAGGCCGAAGAGACCGGAGGAGCCTGAGCCGGGTGCCGCGGCGCCGGCTCAATGCGCGGGGCCGCCCCGGTAGGAGCCCCGAGCCTCCGACGCCGCCGTCGCGACGCTGGGCTTCAGGAGCACCGACGGGATGGCCAGCGTAAGGACCTCGTCGAGGGTCTCCACGCCGTGGACCTCCAGGCTCTCGCGGGTCTCCTCGGGCAGGTCCTCGAGGTCCGCGACGTTCTCCTTCGGCAGAGCGATCTCGCAGATGCCGGCGCGCACGGCGCCGAGCACCTTCTCCTTGACGCCGCCGATGGGGAGGACCCGGCCGGAGAGGGTGATCTCACCGGTCATCGCCAGATCGTGGCGGGCCGGCCGGCCCGAGAGGGCCGAGACCAGCGCGGTGGCCATGGTCACCCCCGCCGAGGGACCGTCCTTGGGAATGGCGCCGGCGGGCACGTGGATGTGCACGTCGCGCTCGAAGAGGCCTTCGTCGATCCCGAGCTCCTGGGCCCTGGAGAGAGCGTAGCTCCAGGCCGCGCGACCGGACTCCTTCATCACGTCGCCCAGCTGCCCGGTCAGGATGAGGTTGCCCTTGCCGGGCAGGTGCGAAACCTCGACGAACATGATGTCGCCGCCGGCCGGCGTGTAGTACATCCCGGTCGCCACGCCGATCTGCGGCTGGTCGGCGGCGCGCTCGGGGTGGATCCTCGGCCGTCCCAGCAGCTCGCCGACGTCGGCGGCGTCGACCGTCGCCCTCTCCACTTCGTCGGACGCGATCTTGCGCGCGACCTTGCGCGCGAGCTTGCCCAGCGCGCGCTCGAGCTGGCGCACGCCGGCCTCCCGCGTGTACCGGGAGATCACGGCGCCGAGGGCCTCGCCGGTCACCTCGAGCTGCTCCCCGATGAGGGCGTTCTCCTCGATCTGGCGCGGCAGCAGGTAGCGGCGGGCGATCTCCAGCTTCTCCTGCTCGGTGTAGCCGCTGAACTCGACCACCTCCATGCGGTCGAGCAGCGGCGGCGGGATCTGCTGGATGAAGTTCGCCGTCGTGATGAACAGGACCTCGGAGAGATCGAACGGCACGCCGAGGTAGTGGTCCACGAAGCTGTCGTTCTGGGCCGGGTCGAGCACCTCGAGCAGGGCGCTGGCCGGATCGCCCTGGAAGGAGGCACCGAGCTTGTCCACCTCGTCGAGAAGGAAGACAGGGTTCCTGGTCCCCGCCTGACGCATCCCCTGGATGATCCGCCCGGGCATGGCACCGACGTAGGTCCGGCGATGGCCGCGGATGTCGGCTTCGTCCCGGGCCCCGCCGAGCGAGATGCGCACGTACTTGCGGCCCATCGCGCGCGCGATCGATCGCGCGATGGAGGTCTTGCCCACGCCGGGCGGTCCGACGAAGAGCAGGATCGGGGCCTTGCCCGATCGATCGTCGACGTTGCCGGGCGCAGCGGGGCTCGCGCCACCGGCCTCGGCATCGCCGGGACCCGTCCCGTCCCCCGTCGCGTCCGGGGCCGAGGCCTCGGGGGTCTCGCCCTGCCGACGGACCTCACTGCCGGCGGCCGGCTCGTCCGACGCCTCGGCCCGTCGCCGCGTGCGCAGGTGCCGCACGGCGAGGAACTCCAGGACCCGGTCCTTCACGTCGTCGAGACCGTAGTGGTCCTCGGCGAGGATCTCTTCGGCCCGCTCGAGGTCGAGGTCCTCCTCGCTGCGCTCGCTCCAGGGCAGCTCGGAGACGGTCTCCAGGAAGCTGCGGATGACCTGGTACTCCATGGACTCGCGGTTCATCCGGCCGAGCCGTCCGAGCTCCCGATCCACCTCGCGCCGCGCCTCCTCCGGGAGGTCCAGGGCCGTCAGACGCTCCCGGAGCTGGTCGACGTCCTCGCCGTCCTCGCCCTCGCCGAGCTCGTTCTGGATCGCCTTGAGCTGCTCGCGCAGCAGCATCTCGCGCTGGCGATCGCCGAGCTCCTGCTGGACCTTGCTCTGGATCTCCTCCTGCGCGTCGAGGACGCCGATCTGCCGCTGGACGTGGACCAGCACCCGGCGCAGTCGCTCCTCCACCGAGAGGGTCTCGAGCAGCACCTGCTTGCCGGCCACCGGCAGCTCCAGGTACGAGGCGATCAGGTCGCCGAGGCGGCCGGCGTCCTCGACGCCGGCGAGCACCTTGACGACGACCTCCTGGGGCAGCCCGGCCTTGCGGCCGAGCTCGGCGGCCCGCTCGCGGACCTCGCGCTGCAGGCCCAGGAAGGCAGAATCGTCCGGGTCCGTGGGATCCATCTCCTCGGCGTCGCGAACGATCGCCTCGAGGTAGCCGTCCCGCTCGGCGATGCGCATGGCGATCCCGCGACGCTGTCCCTCCATCAGCAGCTGGACACCTTGCGGAAAGCGCTGGACCTTGCGGATTCGCGCCACCGTGCCGATGGTGAAGAGGTTCTCCGGGGTCGGCTCGTCGTCGTTCTGGCGCTGGGCGACCGCGAAGACAAGCTGCTCGCCCTCTCCGCTCGCCTCCTTGAGGGCGCGCAGCGTCGCGGGCCGGCCGGCATTGATGACAGTCTGCACCCCCGGGAAGATGACAAGATCCCGGAGGGGAATGACGGGCAGGTGCAGCGGTTGGGAGCTCTCTGTCTCGCTCATATGACAGTTACTATAGCAGATTTGCGCAGCTCAGCTTCTTCCTGCACTGCACTCAACATTGTACGCAGCCGGGACATTCCCGATTCCACTGGAGCGCGGAGCCACCTTGGGCGGGCGACGCCACGACGGCCCCCGGGCCGATCGGGTGGCAGCTCGGGGCGAGGGCAGCACATCGAGCCGCCGGGCGTGATAGCCTGTGGCCCGCGCGAGCCCTACCGACCCTCGCTTCGGCTCACCGACTCCGTGGCGTCATGTCGTCCCCAAGGCACCACCCACTCATGGCGTTCGTCGCGGGAGCCGCGCTCGCGGCCCATCTCTCCGCGGCCGTGTGGAGCGCCCAGTCGACGACGGCCGCCGAGCCGCTCACCGCGACCGTCGACGGCGAGGGCACGCTGTGCGTCGACGCGGCCGGATCGCGCCAGTGCTCGCCCCTTCCTCCCGCCACGATCGTGCAGTCGATCGAGCCGGACGGCGAGGGCTGGGTGGTCTCCGGCCGCACGCTGGTGGACGGCACCGTCCATCTCTACCTCCTGGCGGGCGGTGCTTCGGGAACCCGTCTCCTGCCGCCCCTGCCCCGCCACCCGGCCGACCAGCGCGGGTCCCCGGTCCCGCTGATCGACGACGGGACGCTGGTCGGCGTGGCCTGGCTGCAGCACGGCGCCGCGCAGGCCCACTCGGTCTGGGCCGCGGCCTGGAACGGCGCGGCCTGGGAGGAGCCCCGGCTCGTCGCGCCAGGGGACGAGCAGCCCCAGGTGGCCCTGACGGGCGCCGTGCTCCCCGACGGCCGGTGGCTGCTTGCCTGGACCCGGCATGACGGCGAGGACGACGAGACCGTCTTCAGCATCGGCGACGGCGGCCGCTGGAGCGCGCCGCGCCGCGTCCTCGCCGACAACGCCGTCTTCGACATCCTGCCCACGGTGACTGCGACGCCGGCCGGAGCGCTGGCCGCCTGGAGCCGCTTCGACGGCGCCGACTATCGCGCGGTCATCGCCCTCTTCGACGGCTCGTCCTGGAGCGAGGTCGACGAGCTCCCCGGCCGCGGCGTGGACGTCTCTTCGTTCAGCCGCCTCGACGGCGGGACGCAGCTGCTCTACAGCTCGGTGGTGCCGGAGTCCTGGCACCTGGTGCAGCTCGATCCCTTCGGCCGCGTCCTCGAGCGGCAGGAGGTCGCCGCCGGCCTCGACGAGCGCCCGCTTGTCGCCAAGGGCGGGGCCGGCGACCTGGACCTCGTCTGGCCCGGACGGGACGGCCCGCCTCCCCGCGAGATCGGCACCGCTCCGCCGGCGACCGTCGAGGGAGGCACCTTCCGCTACATGGCCTTCGGCGACAGCATCACCCAGGGGATCGGGTGCGGCAACGGCAGCCAGGTCTACCCGGCACGCCTCGCGAGCTCCAGCTATCTGAACTGCCCCTCCAACGGCTGCCAGGTGGTCAACAAGGGCAAGGGGGGCGAGCAGACCAATCAGGGCGTTACGCGCATCAAGACGGTCCTCGACGGCGAAGGGCCGTGGGACGTCGTCCTCCTGATGGAGGGGACCAACGACATCTGCTGGAGCTCGCGCACCAATCAGCAGGCAGAGAGCTCCCTGGGGCAGATGGAGAGCGAAGCGGCCCAGCGCGGTGTCGACACCCTCCACGTCACCATCGTCGACCTCAACCGGCGGGGCGAAGCGGCCAGTGGGGAGTTCCCGTGCCCCGAGGACATGGGGCGCGAGGACAACGCCGACTCGAACGGGATGGAGACCCGGGTGCGCGACAACCTGGCCAACGTCGATCCCGACACCGGCTACCGCTGGTGGGCGAACACGCGATCGAACACGGCGTCACCGCCCGAGGTCGCGGGAGCGCAGCCGCTGTGCGACGACAACGTCACCACGGTGCCCGGGCCTGCCAACTCCTGCCTGGACACCTACTTCGGCAACGACTGGGGTCACCCGAACTGCAACGGCTATGCGCGGCTGGCCGACGAGGTGCGCGACGGCATCGTGGCCAAGCCGAAGCCGAACGGCGTCGCCCTGGTCTCGCCGATCGGTGCGGTCTTCACCGCGGTGCCGGTCTTCCAGTGGAACAAGGAGAGCCCGCGCGACGCCACCTGGTACCACGTCGAGATCACCGGGCCCGGAGGGACGGTCTTCGACCAGTGGCGATCGGAGGCCACCTGCAGCGTCGCGGCGGGCAGCTGTGCCCTCTCGATCACGCCGCTGGCCGACGGCTCCTATACCTGGCGGGTGCGCGGGCGCAACCCCCACGGCAGGTCGAGCTGGACGGTGGCCGCCTTCACCGTCCTGACCCCACCGTCGGCCCCCGACCCGGTCGCCCCGGCGGGGAGCATCGGCGACCCCCGCCCGACCTTCACCTGGAACAAGGAGGTCCCGGTCAAGTCGACCTCCTACCGGGTCCAGGTCCGCGACGCTCAGGCGATCGTCGTCTCCGACACCACCTGGGACGCCGGCGCCGTCTGCTCGGGCGCGAGCTGCTCGGCGGAGCCCTTCGCCACTGGCCTGCTCCTCGCCGATGCGACCTACACCTGGAGGGTCCGCGGCATCAACGCGGCGGGCGAGGGGGCGTGGAGCCCCTCCCTCCCCTTCGAGGTGACCGGCACCGGGGGGATCTTCGCCGACGGCTTCGAGTCCGGCAACACCGCGCGCTGGACGTCGATGGTCGAGTGACGCCTCGATCGCGGATCCGAAACCCGTCAATCCAGGTAGCCGAGCGCCCGCAGCAGCTCGGCCATCTCCGGGTCTGCCGGATCGCCGCCGGCCGCCGAGGCTTCGAGGGCGGCCGCCATCTCCTCGAGCCGTGCCGCCATGCCCGCCTCCTCCACGGGCAACGGCGAGAGCTCACCGGCATCTTCGACCAGATCGAAGCGCAGGAGCTCGCCGCCCTGCAGGAGGGCCTTGCCGTCGCCCCACCAGAGGCCGACGGCGGGCAGGGCGCCGAAGCGGGCGCCGTACCACCTGGCCCACGGATCGCTGGGGTATGCGTAGGCGCGCACGGGGTGCCGGCCGGCCGCCGGAGGGACCGTCCCGTCGAGGACCAGGGAGTGGACGGCGACCGTCGACACGGGCTCCGGCAGCTCGAGGCCCGCGGCCCCCACGACGACCAGGGGCACGGCCGCGATCTCGTCGTAGAGGAACGGTCCCGCATGTCCGAGCAGGCCATGGTCGCCGAGGTGCTCGCCATGATCCGAGGTGACGACCAGCCGCACGCCGTCGGGCGGCCACCAGCCGCCCTCGCGCAGAATCCGCACGAGACCGGCCAGAGCCCGGTCGGCGCGCAGGACCGCGTGATCGTAGACGTCACCGAGATGGCCCAGGAGCTCGGCGCTCTCGTCGGGGGGCATGAGGCCGCCCACGAAGCGGCGTCGCAGGGGGTTGCCGGCCCGCGGATCGAGCGGGAAGCTCAGGGCCCCGCGGCGCGGGATTCCCGGTACGTCGGCCGGCACCTCCGCCCACGGCTGGTGGGCGTCGGCGATGTTGACGAAGAGAAAGAGCGGACCGTCCTCGGGGGAGAGCTGCCGTACCAGGAGGCGCTCCAGCCGCACCAGCAGGCGATGGCCGTACCAGTCACCGAAAGTCTCGGCCGCCTCCACGTGCTGGAAGCCGCGGGCCAGGCCCGAGGGGCTGGAGAGCAAAGGGTTGGCCGAGACCAGCACGGTGCGATAACCGCGCTCGACCATTCTCTCCGCCAGCGTCGGCCGGTCGGGGCCGAGGGGTCGCGCCACGGTCCCGACGCCGACGTCGCTCCCGACCCCCGCCATTCCGGCTCCGTGGACCGGCACGTCCTCGCCGGTGAAGAAGCTCGCGTGCGAGGGCAAGGTCCAGCTCGAGGGCGCGATGGCCCGGCAGGTGCAGGCGGCGTCCCGACGCCGGCAGAGCCCCTCGAGCCGCCGCGACGTCCGGCGCTCGTACCCGCACAGGGAGAGCCGATCGGCGCGGACGTTGTCGAGAACGACGAGGACGACGGTCTGCGGCCCGTCGGGGGGCGCCTCGCCGCACCCGATCGCCCCGACGACGGCGCACGCCACCAGGCCCCAGCGGACGATCCGACGCTGGCCGAAGGCAAGGCGACGAAGAAGGGGACACACGAGAGAAGGGCGGCTGGAGGCGGACGATCGGCCGCAACGGCGGCGCGATCTTACCCTTCCGGGGCGAGCCCGTCGCGAGCCCTGGCGGACGGAGATCTCGTCCCGACGCGTGCCGTGAGGACCCGGGAGACGCCGAGGCGCCCCTCAGAGCCAGCCCTGGCGGCGCGCCAGGCGGGCGGCCTCGACGCGGGTCGAGGCGCCGAGCTTGCCGATCGCCTCGGAGAGGTAGTTGCGCACGGTGCCCTCCGACAGGTGGAGCTCGGCGGCGATGCGGGCGCTCGTCAACCCGTCGCCGGCCAGCCGCAGCACCTGCCTCTCGCGATCGGTCAAGGGGTCCGGGTCCGTCCAGGCCTCGGCGGCGAGCTCGGGGGCCACGGCGCGGCCCCCGGCATGGACTCGACGGACGGCCTCGGCGAGGTCCTCGGCCGGCGAGTCCTTGAGCAGGTACCCGGCGGCCCCCGCCTCCAGTGCCCGCCGCAGGTACCCCGGCCGCGCGAAGGTGGTGAGGATGACGACGCGACACCGGTCGCCGCGGCGCCTCAGCTCGGCCGCCAGCTCGAGCCCGGTCAGGTGCGGCATCTCGATGTCGGTCAGCACGACGTCCGGGTCGACCTCCGTCGCCAGCTCCAGCGCTTCTCGCCCATCCGCGGCCCGACCCACCACCGCGAGGTCGCTCTCGATCTCCAGCAGTGCCGCCAGGGCCCCCAGCACCATGGCCTGGTCCTCGGCGATGAGGATGCGGATCACGAGGCCGCCTCGCGGCGGCCCGCACCGCCGGCGACCGGCACCTCCACGATCAGACGCGTGCCGCGATCGTCGATCCGGTCCACCGACCCGCCCAGCTGGCTCATGCGCTCCTTCATTCCGGTCAGGCCCGCACCGTCCGGCGCCAGGCCGCCGCGGCCGTCGTCGGCGACCTCCAGCCGGAGCCGCCCGTCCCGCTGCTCGATGCGGATCCGGCAGCGGTCGGCCCGCGCGTGGCGCACGACGTTGGTCACCGCCTCTCGCAGCGCCAGGGCCATCGCGCTCTCGACCGAGGACTCCAGGGCATAGGGCCCGGTGTCCAGCTCCACCTCGACGCCCGCCGATCCCAGGGCCACCTTCGCCTTCGACAGCTCGGCGCCCAGGCTCTGCCGCCGGTACCCCCGCACCGCACCGCGCACCTCGGCCAGCGCCTGTCTCGAGATCGCCTCCACCTCCCGGATCTCGCGCTCGGCCTGGGCGCGGTCGCGACGCACCAGCTTCGACGCCAGCTCCGCCTTGAGCGTGATCAGCGACAGGGTGTGCCCCAGCAGATCGTGGAGGTCGCGGGCGATCCGCTCGCGCTCGGCCATGGTGGCCAGCCTCTCGACCTCCCCATGCGCCAGCTCGAGGCGGGCACGGGCCCGGGCGGCCTCGGCGAAATGGATGTTGATGCCGCCGATGAGCAGGGTGAACACCGCACCGAAGATCCAAGCAGAGTGCGAGAAGCCGACGATCCAGGCCTCCACCGACAACAGGCCGACGATCGCCAACATCAGCGCTATCGCCAGGCGAGGGCGATTCAGCCGGCAGAGGAACGAGGCCGCGTAGATGAAGAAGCCCACGGCGCCACTGTTGAAGGGCGCGTAGAGGAGCCCCAGGAGCACCATGCCTCCTACCACCCAGAGGACGCGCCGGCCGCTCAGCCAGTAGCCGAGGACGTAGAGTGGCAGAAACGCGACCAGCGCCGCCCCGACCAGGAGCCAGTCCCTGGGCCGGGCGCTCACGGCCGGCTGAATGAACAGGAAGCCGAGGTAGACGAGCCACGCGTAGCGCGTCCAGCCCTGCTCCTGATCGGGGGGAAGGAGCCTCACGGCCGGAGTCTACTGCGCCAGCTCGACGTCATCGATCTCGATCCAGAAGCTCCCGACGTCGGGACCGCCGCTCCACAGCAGGCCGGCGATTCCCTTCTCGGCGCCGTCGGCCACGGAGGCGAGGTCGACCTCCACGGCGCGCCAGGTCTCGCCCGCCTCCAGGGGCACGGTCGCCGGCATCGGGCCCAGCACCTCCGAGAACACCATCAGCCGGTAGGAGGCCGGTCGCCCGCGGACGCGGAAGCGGAGCGTCGAAGCGGAGGACAGATCGGCCGGGCTCATCGGCGCCTCCGCCGGGAAGAGCATCGCTCCCGCCCACGGGAACGCGAAGCCGTCCCGAATCCCACCCTCCACCCGCAAGGCCTGCCCTCCCCCTCCGTCGTCGACGACGGAGAGCTCCGCGCTCGAGGCGCCGCCCATCATCTCGTCCACCGAGACCGACCACCCGATCCCCAGCCGGCTCTCCATCCCTCCCCCTTCGAAGTCGCTGACCACGCCCGGCACGACGCTCTCCCGCCCGACTACGACCTCCCCGGCGGTCACTCGCTCCACCTCGCGTCCGTTCTTCCACACCGCCACGATGCGCCGCGAAGCCAGGATGTCGCGGGTGGGGTCGCCGTCGACGAGCAGCAGGTCGGCCTCGAGACCCGGGGCGATCCTGCCGCGATCCTGCAGACCGAAGGCGTCCGCGGACGCGGCCGTCGCGGAGCGCAGGGCCGCCTCCGGCGCGAGCCCCGCCCGCACCAGGAGCTCCAGCTCCCGATGCAGGCTCGCACCGTGCGTCGTCCCGGGGTTGGGGGCGTCACTGCCGGCCAGGATGGGGACGCCCGCCTCGTGCAGCCGTCGCACCGTCGCCAGGGCGGCGTCGAGCGAGCCTCGGCCGGCGCCCGGGAAGCTCTGGCGCAGGGCGGCCTTCTCGGCGGAGGTCAGGAAGGAGGCGAGCGCGGCGTCCTCGACCAGGGAGGCGCCCGACGCGACACCGGTGGTGCTCTCGACCACCGTCAGGGTGGGGACGACGAAGAGCCCGGACCGCGCGGCCGCGCCGACCCAGCGCTCGGGAGCCTCGTCTCCCCGGAAGATGTGGACGAGGCCGTCGACGCCCGCCGCGAGGGCGATCTCTGCGCCCCCGAAGGTCGTGGCGTGCGCGACGGCCAGCAGCTCGTGCTCGTGGGCACTCGTCACCAGCGCGGCGACGGTCGCCACATCGAGAGAGGGCAAAGGCCGGCCGACGATGGTGCCGTCCTCGAGGACGATCTTGATCCAGTCCGAACCCTCGGCGACCCGGGCGGCGACCCATCCCGCCGCGTCGTCCGGACCCTCGAGCGTCGGCACGGGGATGCCGTACTGCGTCCCGTGACCGCCGGGCGCAGTGGCGAGGAAGCCGGCCGAGAAGAGGTCGGCGCGCCCGGACGCGGCGTCGGACGCCTGCTCCGCTCGCCGCTCGGCCGCCCAGCCCGGCTCGGTGAACATGTCGAGGCCGGTGGTGACGCCGAAGACGGCGGAGCGCTCGAGCGCGTCCCCCCAGGAGTGGGTGTGGGCATCGATGAGCCCGGGCAGGAGAGTCCTGCCGCGGCCGTCGACCCGCTCGGCGCCGGAGGGCGGCTCCAGATTGGGGCCGACGGCCCGGATGCCGGCGGGCGAGAAGAGGACCGAGACGTCCTCGTGCGTCCGCTCGCCGTCGAAGAGGCGGACGTGCTCGATCGCGGTCTGCTCCTGCGGCTCCGCTCGTGGTCCGGCGGCGGCCACCGCCAATCCGGCGAGGGCGCCTCCCGCGATCGCCGCGGGGATCCACCGTCGGTTCGTCGTCATGGTCTCTCTCCTCGTCTCCCGCGTCCGCGGCACGACGGCGGCTCGGGCTCTGTCATCCATAGGTTCTGTCCTCGTCCCGGCGATAGCCCAGCCAGGCAGCGCTAAGGCATAGGGCGG
>Ga0299913_10001596_pt1 | contig 16994 bp, 5 predicted proteins | sample RVTome_9_FD_201360 | JGI IMG/M metagenome (GOLD analysis project Ga0299913, IMG submission 201360) | Soil microbial communities from uranium-contaminated site in the Upper Colorado River Basin, Wyoming, United States - RVT155D38 (version 2) ... | reverse complement strand
ACGCCGCGGTCTTGGAGGGCTCCTGCTCGCGCCCCGGGGCCGAGGTGGGCTTCGGGGTGGACACGGGCACTTCGGTGTGCGTGGTGGCCGAGGTCCGTAACGCGGCGGGCGAGGTGGTCGGCGGCTCTCTCGGAGGGGACCTCGAGGCGAAGATCCGCGTCCGCCGCCCCGAGGAGCCGGACACCGAGCCGGTTGACCTCGTAGCGAATCCCCTGGGGGATCGGGCGCGCTTCGGCGTCCAGCGAAGTGCTCTGGACCGGGGCCAGGTGGAGTTCCAGCCGATGGTGACGTTGAGGCTTTCCACGGGTGACCAGATCCGTCTCCAGGGACGGCCGGTCGCTCTGGAGGTCGCCTCGATCGAGATCAACTCGGAGCCGGCCAGCCTCGACCTGGGAACTCTACGGCCGGGCGAGAGCGTTCTCCGGCCGGTTCGCTTCACCGGCGTCTTTCCGGCCGAACCGGGCCGGTTGGAGCTGCGTGACCGCCGCGATCTCCCGTCCTGCGTAACGGCTCAGCTCTCCGGAGTGCCCGAGGGCGAGAGCCAGCCGATCGTAGTGGACCAGTCCTACACCCTGGCGGTGCGGGTCGCGCCGTACTGTGGTCCGGCCTCCATCGAGCGCGACCTCCGCACCGTCGCGCGCCTGGTCTTCACGCCGGGGGCCGGCTCCCGACGGCTCCCCACGGTGGAGCTGCCCGTCCAGATGGCGCTCGACTACCGGATCGAGATCCCGGAGGACGTCGCGCTTGCGGTCTCCGGAGGAGGTGTGGTCAGCGTCCGCGTACCGGTACGCGGGAACTTCCAGGGCGAAGTCAAGCTCCTGGCCGTCCTGGCCGGGCCGGAAGAGGCGGAGGCGTGGCCGGACGACCAGGACGATCTTGCCCTCGGTTTTGCCGGCGACGATCCGGACGAGATCCTCGCCGGCGACGGCGGGCCCGCCCTGGAGGGCCTCGCGACGGCGGGGGCCGGAAGCGATGGCGCGGTCACCCTCCGCGCGCGAGCCGGCGGCTGCTGCCCTGGGGGTACCTACCGGACGAAGCTCGGTCTCGCCGCTGCTGCCCGCGATCTCTACGCACCCGGCTTGCCTTTACCGAAGCCTCTCGTCGTCCCGGTGACCGTGACCGTTACCTCCGCCGGCATCTGGGCATGCTGGGGGCCGAGAATCCTCTGGGCCCTGGCGGCTCTCCTGGCGCTCCTTCTCGTTCTCTACCTGGTGAGTATGTGGCGGCATAGCCGGTTCCTCGATCTCACGCGGCTCGCCGACAAGCTGAAGCCGCTGGTCTGGTCGAGCTACGCCGGTACGGAGGTGCGCAGCCGATCGCGCGACGATGTCCGACACATGGTGAACAAGGGCCTGCCGTGGCTGGACCGGGCCAAGGCCTGGCTCCGGGCGAACCCCCTGATCTTCGGCCTGCCGGGCCGCTCGTACGCCGAGTCGGTGGAGCTCTTCCTGCGGCCGCATCACGACGTGGCCGCGTCCCGGGTGAGCGCGGTTCCCAGCCGCGACATCTCCGACGAGGTGAGGGGCAACCCCGGAGCGTACCGGGGCCGCCTCTTCGCCTCGGCCAAGGCCGGCACCACCCTGATCGGCGTCCCCGACCTCAATGGACGCATCAACCAGATGGTCTACGACGGCTCTGCCGCGGGGACGGTGTCCGGGAACGAGGGCGTGATGCCCGAGGCACGGCCGATCCACCTCAGCGGGGCCGAGCTCCTTCAGCCCACGGACGAGTGGAGCGATCCGGAGCCCGGTGCCCCTGCGGGCTGGAAGGTGGGATGAGCCTGCAGTGCCGACTGGAATGAATCGCGACTCTGAAAACTCCAATCGAGGAGAAACGCAATGGCGAGACACAAGAAGCTGGTCGTCGAAGAGCTCCTGACCAAGCCGAGCGCCGTCTCCCCCACCCTGTTCGTCGGGCTCGGGGGCTGCGGCTGCAAGCTGGTCAAGCGGGTGGCCGAGCACCTCCACCGCCGTCCGGATTACGGAGAGCGGTACAAGGAGCTGGTCAAGTTCGCCCTGGTCGACACCAACGTCAACGACCTCGAAGCCCACCGGGAGATTGCTGACGAGACCTTCCTGATCAGCGACTTCGAGAAGGAGGAGTACGCGGATCTGGCCTCGGGCAAGCTGTTCCTCGAGCCCGATGACTACTTCACGCAATGGGTGCCCCAGAACTACCGGTTTCGGGCCGGAGACACCGCTGGCGCCGGCCAGATCAGGATCGAGGCCCGCCTCGGCGTCTTCTACCAGATGAAGCACAAGGACTTCGTGCCGAAGTTCCGGCGGCTTCTCGAGAAGCTGAAGCGCCACGAGCACGGGCACCGGCGGCTCGACACGGCCGAGATCCGAATCATCGTCTGCTACTCGGTGGCCGGCGGCACCGGCTCGGGAGCGCACCTGCCCATCGCCTACATGCTCCGGGACCAGGCACGGGAGCTGGGCAAGCCGTGGATGATCGGGGTGGCGGTCCTGCCGGCGGTCTTCGAGGACCTGACCGGGGTCAACAGGGACGGTACCTTCGCCAACGGCTACGCCGCGCTGAAGGAGACGGAGCACCTCATGAAACTCGGGGCCCCGGACTCCCGATTCTTCCCGGTGGACGGTCTCCACTTCCACTACGACCCGAGCCAGTCGTCCCGGCGCCGAGTCAAGGAGCGACCGTTCGAGTTCGTCTACGTCATCGACAAGCCCGAGTCCTTCAGCGTGGAGGACCCGGTGAAGGCCGCGGCCGACGGCCTGTACCTCCAGTTCTTCAGTCCCCTCTACGCCCACCAGGCGTCGGACTACGATAACTACACCCAGCACCAGCGGTTCCTGGTGCCGCACGACTTCGAGGGCAAGGGGATCCCGGGCTTCACCAGCTACTACGGCTCCTACGGCGCCGCCGTGCTGCTGGTGCCGGTCGACGGCCTGGTGGATTACAGCTCGCAAGCGGCGGCGCTCGCCCTCATGCGCTCGAGCTTCGTGCGATCGATCCCGGGCGACCCGATCTACTCCTCGCTGCGGACCAACCCGGAAGCTTTCCACGAGGTCACCCTGGGAGAGGAGCGGAACGAGAAGCCGATTCGCGAGGCGGAGTTCCAGAAGAAGGAGCCCGAGCAGCGCAAGAAGCTCCAGGACCGGTTGTTCCTGAAGCGCGTCCGCCTGCTCGCGCAGAGCGAGCTCCAGGAGGCGGAGGCCAAGCGTTACCTCACCCTCTTCCGTCACGGCCAGCTCCCCGGCGAGCTGCCGAATCTGCAGGGAGGCTACGACCGGGACGAAGAGCAGGTGCGCGTAGACCAGAAGCGCTTGGTCGAGAGCGGGATGCGGTACTCGATCGCTTCGCTGGTGGCCCCGGGCGTCGCCAGCCCCGATCGCGCCCGAGAGCCGGGGCTCCTGGCCAACGCTCGCCAGTCCATCGAAGACTACGCCCAGAGCCACCGCAGCTCGGTCTCCGGCAGCACCCGGGTGGGCGAGCTCCGGATCCGTGCCTCGGGCTGGCAGGAGGAGTACAAGCGGGTGGGCCGGCGGATCCTCCGCGACGGCTACCGGGAGGGGACGGTCCGCTTCCCCGGCTTCGATTCCCTGGTGGAGCTCGACTTCCTCCGGGAGGAGGCCGGCGAGGTCGACCTCGCCGCGAAGCGCTTCGCGGTCCTCTCGATGCTGGAGAGGGTCGACTGGTCATACCAGGCGCCGAAGCCCGGCTCCGAGGAGGAGGGCGACGGCCTCGACGACCAGCAGCGGGTGAACCAGAGCAACGCCACCGAGGTCCTGGAGATCCTGGAGCGCGGCGCCATCGACCGGGCCATGCTCTCCCTCAAGAAGGAGTTCGAGTCGGAGCTCGGCGCCTTCAGGCAGAACCTGGAGGAGTTTGCCGCGATCCATCGGACCTTGGAGCAGGGCTTCGACGATCTGGAGAGAGAGCAGAGCAGGCGCCTGAAGAAGCTGCGCGAGCAGGGTGAAGAGTCGGCCAACCGTTACGAGCTCGACGGCGAGGCCCTCCAGATCGAGGACGGGCGGCGTCTGTGGGACTTCTACTACGAAGACCGGATCGCGGACCTGCCCGAGCTCGGCCTGGGCGACCGGGAGATTCAGCGCCAGCTCTCCGACACACTCACCGACCTCTCGGTGCGTGGCCGGGGCCGGGGCCGGGGCACCACCGCCACCCTGGACAAGATGTTCACCGAGCTCCGCACGCACGCACGACGTCTTCTCCAGCTGCATATCGGGGGCGATCCTCACTCACCCGATCGGGAGCGCCGCGAGGGCCTCACGTTGTCCGACGCCCTGGAGCTCGAGGTCGTCTACCGGGCGCTCTACCGCTCGCACTCCGAGCGGGTCGACAAGGACGGCCCCAAGGTGATCCGCGACATCGTCTCCGAATACCGCCATCTGCCGACGGAGAGGAAGGTCAAGCTCGACGCGGTCCACCACCGGGACTACCTGCGGGACAAGATCAAGCGGCTGGTCACGGAGAAGGCCTCGCCGCTGTGCGTCTACGAGGAGTCCAGGGACCAGCACGGGGGGGTGCGGCCGGACCACGTCTTCCTGGCCGCCATTGACCAGGACTTCAAGAACAGCACGATTGAGGAGGCGATCCGCACCGCCGACTCCGGGATCGACTGGGTGACTACGGGCTGGCACAACCCGAAGGAGATCATCTTCTACCGGGCGGTTCTCAACGTGCCCCTCTACGTATTCGGACGGATGGACGAGATGAGGGACGACTACCACCGCTTCCGCAATCTCGCGAGGCGGCCGAAGGTCCTCCACATCGACCGTAACTGGGAGGAGTCGCTGCCGGACCTCGACCCGGTCAGCTCCAAGGAGGCCCACCGCCAGGACCTGCTCCGCAACCACGTGATCAACTTCGCCGCTCTTCTCACCACCGGTCCTGAAGGCGTCAACGGTGGCTCCGGCTTCCTGGTTCGCCGGGCCGGCTCCTACCGGCTCCTCGATCCGACCTGGGCCGGCAAGGAGGACGACCACGGCCTGGGAGAGCGAGAGCCGACGCTCCTCGGCTCGACCCTGTCCGAGGCCATCGAGAACCTGCCGGAGGTGCTGGAGGCGGAGAAGGTGAAGTTCCTGCCCTACCAGCAGATGCTCCGCGCGGTGCGGGAAGGCCTGGCGCCCCAGGTGCTCTCCCACGTGGTCCGGCTGCCGTTTCAGTGGCGCCGCAGCCGGGACGAGCTCCAGACCCAGTACGGGTCGAACCCGACCGAGGAGCAGAAGCTCAAGCTCAAGGACTACACGGATGCCTCGAAGCGACTCCAGGAGGCGCTCTCGGGCCTGGCGGAACGGCTGCGCAACCTCAGCGTGGAGCAGAAGACCCTGGGCGGCGACGCGGGCTCGAACCACGCCGGGCTCGACCCGGAGCAGGCTCGCCGGAACCTCGCCCAGAGCCTGATGATCCTCAACTCCTTCTGCGACACCTGGCGGGTCATGGAGAACCCTGAGGAGCCCGCATCGGTCGACCAGGACTTCGGGACCCTCTTCCAGGCGATGCCGGAGGACGAGCTGAGCGCATCCCTGGAAGGTCTGACCCACATCATCGCCAGGAGGTGAGGCTTGCGGCAGGTCTATCCCGCTCCCACGATCGTCGTGGGCGTCGGTCGTTTCGGTCTCGCGGTCCTCGAGCGCCTGGGCGAGGATTGGATGGGGCTGGAGCTGTCGGGGGCCGACGCATCGAGCAAGAACCTCCGGTTGATGACCGTGCGCCCCGAGGCCACCGTCGACGCCGGCCAAAAGGGTGATCGGCGCGGGGGTGGCGCGTCCGACGAGGGCGGCGACCCGTGGCGCCGCCGAGAGCGGCCCGGTGCCCGGGTGGCCCGCCGCCTCGGCGACGGCGACCTCCCGTCCAGGGCGCTCGACTTCGCGGTGCTCCGGTCGCTCGGCCTGGTGCGCAACCGGGACGGGGTGTACCAGGTGGGCGTCCCCCATGACGACGGACCGGTGGACGTGGCGGCCGAGGACGACGAGAAAGCAGCCCGCCCCCGAAACTCGCCGCCGGCGAGCCGGCGGCGTCGGTTCTTTCGCTGGATCGACCTGAGCCCCGACCCGATCGTAGCGTGCGAGCGGCTCCGCCAGGTCACCGACCGGCACCGGCGGGTCGACCTCTTCGTCACACCGATGCTCAATCGGATCCGCCGAGGACTGAGTCCCCGCACCGTGCTCGCGACGGTGGGGCGCTGGATCGCGCTCTCTGGCGGCCGTGACCCGTCGCCGTGGACGTGGCTGCGGATGGCGATCGAGCAACAGCCGTCGGTTCGAGACGACGGCCCCGTACGCCTTACCGTGACGCCGGAGCTCGTCGAGAGGATCTGCTGCGCGGACGGGGATCCGGCGATCGAGGAGGAAAAGCGTCGGGCCGTCCGCCGGGCCGAACGCCACTTCGCCCACCGGCTGGAGCCGCCGCTCGTCTCCGGCAAGTCGAGATGGAGCCAGTGGCGACGGTGGGTCGCCGGCGCGGACGACGCTCCTACCCTCGCGCTGGAGATCCCCAGGTCGTTCGTGCCGGTGAACGGGGACCCCGGGGCGCCGCTCGACGCGGTGGACTTCCTCGCCCGCGACTGGCAGGCCGCGAGCTGGGCGAGCGACGAGGGGCAGCCGGAGGAACGGACCTTCCTGGCCCTGGAGACCACCCCCTTCAGGCTCGGCCTGTTCGATCACGACGGCCGCCCGGAGAGCGAGGAGAACAGCTGGGTTCGCGCCGACTTCGCGCAGCGGCTCGAAGAGCTGGGAGAGCACGTCCACCAGGGCCTGCTCCGCCTCTGGGTGGACCTCCAGCGGGTCCGTGCGGCGGAGGTCGAGCCCCAGACGACCCTCCTCGGGCGCCAGCGAGAGTACGTCGCCCCCGCCCTGCAGCAGTCGCTGGAGCTACTCGGCGAGCTGGTCGTCCGCCCGGTCGCCTCACCCGGTCAGGTCTCGGCACCGGCGACCGCAGAGAGCTTCCCCCGCCCCGGCTCGTTGGCCGAGACGGAACTCCCGGAAACGCCCAGCCATTTTCTGTCGGGACTGGTCGTGGAGGAGCTGCCTCAGGACGATCCCGTCCTCCAACTCGTGATCTCCCGCCTGGTCGAGCTCGGGCTCGCGGATCCGGAGGACCTCACCCGGTACCGTCAGCGACTACTGGCCGAGGTCCGTCTCCAGCCGGAAGACCTGGGCGACGACCCGACGGCGGAGCACCTGGATGGCGAGGCGGAGCCCGAGGCCTCTGGCGAGACCGGCGATGGTGGCGAGGGAGACCCCGGCTCCGAGGGGACGGTCCGGGGGCTGTGGGGATTGCGGCGCCGGCTCAACGGGCAGGTCCGCCGCCTGTTCGACTTTCAGCTCCTCACCGAGTACCGCAAGCGCCCCACGCGCCAGCCGCCGAGGCTGTCGGTTTTCGTCGTAGGGGATATGAGCGAGCCCTTCACCCGGGCGAGCCTGCGACCGATCCTCAGGGAGATCCATGCCGAGCTCCTGCGCGCCTTCACGCCGCTGTTCCAGAGCTTTCGAGAGGGTTTCGACCGCTCCCTGTGCGTGACGCCGATCCTGTGGATGCCTCACCCGGCGGACCCTTTCAAGGGAGAGACCACCGACTGCTCCCGCTGCGAAGAGGCGGCGATCATCGATGCGGTCCACGGCATTCGCCATTGGGTGGAGTGTGTACTTCCCCCGGGTCGGCGGTTCATACCCCAGATCTTCATCAACAGCCGGGTCACCGACACCGCGACCCTGACGCTGCGAGACGCGGTCCGGGAGACCCGGGACTTCCTGACGCTGCAGGTCAGGAGCGACCTCGCCTCCGATCCTTGGCTCCGGCGTATCTCGGCGGGATCGGGTCAGAGCGACCTGTTCGCCTCGTTCTCCTGCTACGAGATCGACTTTCCCGCACTTCGCTGCCGCGAGTACGTCGCGAACCGCCTGACCCGCGAGCTCCTCGACGAGGTGCAGGGCCGCGAGGGCGCATCGCGGAGGGGGCGCGAGCTTCCCGACCTTCGGGCCACCTTCGGGCCTCCCGAGATCGAGGAGCTCGTGGGCGACGCGCGGGAGAAGATCGGCGGACGGACCCGGGCCGCGGCCGAAGACGTCCGGAATCGGGCGAGAGGGAGCCTCCCGATCAACGAGGCGACGACCACCGCTGCGATCGTCGAGGCGTTCTCTAAGGAGGGTTTCGAGCCGGAGCTCAAGGGCCGCATCCAGGACCACTGGAGGCGCCTCACAGGCGCCCTGGGGGACGTGGACCAGGCCGTGGACGAGCTCTGCCTGCGGGTCGCGGAGGAGCGGCGCCAACGGATCGACCGCCTCCGTCAGCTCGCAGACGACCTGATCGTGGACCAGGTCCTCGAAGGCGGGCTGAGCCGGGCGTTGGGCTGGTTTCATCGTCTGCGCGGCGCCGCCGCCGACCTGTTCCAGGATCGCGAGTCCGAGCGCCGTGAAAGGGAGACGCTGGCGATCCGACACGTCATCCCGCCGTTCGGAGGGGTGGAGCGGGCGCGTGCCGAGGTTGAGGCCGCCGCTAGGGCGAAGCCCGACCGGAAACCGATCCGCCTGGGGATGGCCCTGTGGGCGCTTCTCAGCCTCGTCCTGGGGGCGCATCTCAGCCAGGGAGTGGCTTACCTGCTCGACCTGAACCGCAAAGGAGGCCTGGCCGAGGCCCTCCTCGGACCCCTCGGGTATCTCACCGGCGGTCTCGTCCTGTTCGCCCTGGGGTGGGGGGCCCTCGTCCTGCACCTCCGGAACCGTACCCGAAAGGTCAAGGCCGCGGTCGCGAGGCTCAGCGGCGAGGCCGGCCGCCTGATGGAGGGATCGGGAGCGGTCCTCGCGGAGGAGCCTCCCAGCTCGGTGCGGTCGTTCCTGGAGAGCTGCCTGGAGCTCACCGCCGCCGCGGCCGGCCGGGGCTTCGCCTTGCGCATCCTCGAACGCACGGTGGCCGACGCCCACCTCGCCGAGCGGCTGGTGCGCAGCGTCGACGTGCAGCTCCACCGCCTCGTCCGCCGGGCCGAGGACCTGGGGGTACGCGTCACCCTCGAGGCCACGACGGACGACGAGGACCTGGTCTACCTCCTCGATGGCCGCGGGTCGCGGCGGGCCGAGCGCCTGATCAGCGCTGACAGCCTCCACGACTACTACCGTCGCCACATCCGAGATCGCGAGCACCTCCGCGAGCACCTGGAGGCCTTCCTCGACGAGGCGGGTGGGATCGAGGGCTGGCGGCGGGAGGCCAGGCTCTCGGACACCGAGGCGCTCCTGGAGTACGGCCGGGATTACTTCGCCTCGCTCGTGGAGGGGGGCGTGTGGGACCAGCACTTCTTCGACGACGAGGTGGGAGCGAGGCTGCTCCGGTTCGTCGCCCGCTGTTACTCGAACATCGGCTTCGGCGCAGAGTTCCGTGGGTACGAAGGGCTCGATCCGGACGGTGTGCAGGTGATCGCCGACGCCAGCCTGCTGCTCCATCCGAAGCTGGCGCCGGTTTACTGGAATGCCGTGGAGGAGGAGAAAAAGAGGACGACGGACACGGAGAGGGAGGATGGCGAACCGGCTCCGGAGCGCATCCCGACGACCAAGACCATGGAGGTCGAAGCGGTCACGATCCGGCCCAACGCCGTCTACATGCTGTCGCTGGTCCAGGGCATCCGGGTGCACAGCGTCCGCAACCTGCGCCGGTTCGAGTCCTTCCACGATCGGCTCCAGATGCCCGACGATCGGGCCTTCCCCCTGACCCCTGAGACCCCGGAAGGCGGGAGGATCTTGCCCGTCAACTCCCTCACCGGGTACCGAGAGCTGGCCAGCGAATGGAGCGCCTCGCTGTTGCGTTCGAACGGCGGACCGCATCGGGGAGAGCGGTGAGCAGCACGCAGATCCTCGACCTCCTGCGGGCCGCCTGGCGCGATCCGATGGGGCTCTTCTGGGCCGGGGTGGCGTGGCTGCTCGACACGGTTCGCGGCCTGGGGCCGGTTCGGACCGGCCTCCTCGTGCTGCTGGTGCTGGTGGCCTGGACGGTTCTGGTCTGGTTTTTCCAGAAACGCCTCGGGGAGCGCTTGAAGCGGCCACCTGGCCCAGCACCTCGGGAGAGCGACACCGAAGGCGAAGAGACGGAAGCTGCTGCAGATGAGGCAGGTCGCGCGGCGAGGCAGGATCAGAACGACGCTCGAGGCGGAACAGACCTGGAGGGAGTGAGGCCCCTGGGGGCCGCGAACCTCCGACGGCTCGCCCCCGTCGAGATCCTCAAGATAGAGCTGAGCCATTCGTTCGTGGTCCTGCCGTTCAAGCCGTTTCAGCTCGTGGCGCGGGGGTTGAAGGCCCTGATCCGATGGCTCCGTGACCTCGTCCGCCGACGGCATCCGGACGTGAAGGGATCGCCCCAGGGGACCGCGACGCGCTCACCGTTCGTGGCCACCCTCGGTCCGTCGTACCTCCTGGGGGGCCTGGTGACCGCCGGCCTCTACCTGGCGGCGCGCGTGCTGGAGCCGTTGCTGGCGGCGAGGTACGGTCTCTCGGAAGGGCTTTCCTTCTGGCAGTACCTGGTCTTCGGATTTCGGCCGGAGCTCTCCTGGTACCTGCCCCTGGACCGCTTCCCGTACCTGGCGGGGTTTCTGGCGGTCCTCGTCTGGCTGGCGGTGTGGTCCCTGGCAGCGACCGGGGCGCGGGTGTTCCATTGGTCACACCTTGGGAGGGACCTCGGGAATTTCGCGTCGGGGTCGGGCGAGCCGGCCTGGAAGGACCCCGCGGTCCTCCCCTTCTGGCGTACATGGGCCGGGGCCTCGGAGCTGTGGAGACCGGACCGCTCCTACCGACGGTGGGCCTGGTGGCTGGTGGGCGTGGCCGCGCCCCTCCTTGGCTGGGCCTGGCTTTCTCTGGGCGGCGACCCGTACCGGCTCGGTCCTTCAGAAGTCGCCGTGGCGGCGGTTCTCTGGACCTCCTGGCTGATCCATCTCCTCCTCCGCGGGTCGGAACCGGGACCGGAGGAGCAGCGGCCTGTGGAACGGGATCCCGCCCGCCTCCTCGGCTGGGAAGACGTGCTGGAGCACCTGGAGCGCCGGGACCACGTGAAGAGGCCAGAGCCCTTCCGGAGCTGGCGCCTCGTCCCGCCGGCCGCCATGCCCATCCGGGAAGACGCCGGGGTGCTCTCGCCGCTCATCGCCCAGCTCCTCTCCGAGAACGGAGACGGCGTACCTGGAGCGGTGCGGCCCAGGCTCCGGCCGATGCAGGAGGAGATCCTGAGGGTCCTGGCCCTGCAGGGATACGTTCATACCGATCCGCCCCAGTCGCCGGACGCGCTCATGTTGGGCCGTGAGGGCCCCGCCGCCGTCGAGGACCGGAGCGGGCTGCGAAGCCGGAACCTCGTGGTGCTGGCGCCCGAAGGGTCCGGCAAGTCCACCCTGGCGCTTCTGGCGGTTGCGAACCATGCCCTGATCCATACCCGGGCCAGCCTGGTGGTCACGGCGGACGACGAGCGGGCCGAGACGCTGGCACGAGCCTTTCGCGGGACCCTGGATGCATCTCCTCTGCGGTGGACCGTGCGGGTGAGGAGCCCGGGGGACGACCTGATGACGGACGTGAGCCGCGGGATCGTACCCAACGTGGTGGTGATCGGCCTGCGAGACCTGGTGGTGACGCTGCTCGACCGGAGTGACTCTTTCGAGCCGTTTCTTCGCGATCTAGGGCTGCTGGTGATCGACGACGTCGAGGCGTTCACCGGCCCCCGGGAGATCCACGGCCAGCTCGCCTTCCGGCGCCTTCTCCACCGCGTCGAAGAGCTTCTCGGAGTCGAGGAGCTGGGCGGCCGGGACCTCGCGGCCCCTCAGGTCCTGGTGCTGGGCACCGACAGCATGCACGAAGCCTCCGAGTGGGCTCAGAGCCTGTGCGGGATCGACGCCGTGACCCGCCGCTTCCCCGAGGCTCCAGCGAACGGCGCGGCGCCCCCACCCACCGGAGGCCTCGATCACCGCTTGCACCGTCTGCGGGACTTCCGGACCGAGACCGACGAACTCCTGAGTCTCGACTCGCTGATCCAGGTCTGCGAGACACTGAAGGTCCCGTGGCATTACCGGTCCTGCGGCGACGGGCGCCGGGACATGGGTCGCGGTCCGCTGCTCCTCGCCGAGGAGCCTCGCCACCACGCGGACCGGCCCGAGGACGCGTGTGTGGTGCTTCTCGAAGGGAGCTGGAGCGAGGTGGAGCGCGAGGTCGAGCGCCTGCGGCGTGCGGGTACAGGCTTTGCGCGGCGGCGGGCCGCCCGGACCTCGCCCGGCTCCGCTCCCGAGCCCATTGGACTCGTCACCCTGGCGGACCCGGACATCGAAATGGCCTTCACCCAGCTCGACAGAGAGTTCGCCTTGACCCCCGCCCTGGCGACCCTGCCGCGTCCCGTCCTCCGGCCGCCGACGGGTCGGGTGATCGAGCCTCACCTCACGGCCGACCTCACACAGCAATGGACCGAGATCGGCGACGTCGTCCGGATCTTCGGCGACACCGCCGCCGCTCGGCTCCGCAGACTGGCGCGGCAGAACCTCCTCCAGGCCGAGGAGCGAACCGACGTCGAGGTCAAGGTCAACGAGTACTCGCGGCGGGTCTACGTCCGGGCCCAGGACAGGGCGGTCGAGGAGTTTGGAGAGCCGGGCGGGGACCGGGAGACGGCTCGGGGGCTCCTGCCGCCCAAGGTGGGGCAGGTGGAGCTCGTGGATCCCGAGGCCGCCGTAGCGGTCCGCGACCGGGCGACCCTCGTGACGCTGGACCACGTCGACGCCGCCTCGGCCTCGCTCGTCTACTACCCGGGGCGAATCTTTCGTGACGCACGGGGCACATTCGTGGTCGTGGGCCGCGCTTCAGAGTTGATTCCCAACCCCGACGACGGGGGGGATCGCGCCGCGGTCGCCGGCAGGGGCGACGTGTTAGTGGAGCCGATCCTCACCGACGCCGTGTCCAGCCCGCGTCGGCAGCTCGCCGTAGAGCGTCTCGAGAATGACGGGATCGACCGGGACTGGCTCCAGGAGCTGCGGCAGTCCGCGGGGGGCGCCTTCGTCCAGTTCGACCGGGTGCTCCTGGGGCGGGAGCCGATCGGTCTCTCCTTGCAGGTCGTCGGGATCCACGTGGAGCACGTGGCCACCTATCGCCTGGGACCGGTCTACAGCGAGGTTCGGCAGCGGAGCGTCGAGCCCGCAGGCAGGGCCGGCACCTTCCAAGAGGCGCTCGAGACGGTGGCCTTGTGCATCGTCCCCGACCCGGGCCAGGGAGCCGAGGGCCTTGCACCTCGGCGGAAGTCCACCCTTACGAAACGGCCGCAGGCGCCTCGACTCGGCATGGAGGAAGCTCGGCTTCTCGCCGCCGCCATGCGGGCCGTCGTGCCGTCGATGTACCGCGGCGGCGGCGAGCGCGTGGGAGTGGGCCTCGTGGTGAAGGAGCCGCGCGGTCGGGCCAAGTCGCGGAAGCCGTCGAAGAAGAAAGGGACGGCGACTCCGACCGAGATCGAGATCTACCTCTTCGACACGGACGCGGGGGGCAACGGTACCGCCCGCGCCATCTACCGTGATGGGGTAGCCCTCCTCCTTCGACTCTGCCGTCTCGTCGTCGAGCGGGTGCTGTCTTTGGACCGTCTACTCGCCGTCTACGACGAGTGGGGAGACCGCGCCGAGATCGAGGAGGAGGCTCGAACGGAGGCGGGGGGAGGGCAGCGCGCGAAGGACGCGGCCGCGGCCCGGCGTGAGACGCACGCCAAGCTCAGGAAGAAACTCCTCGAATGGCTGGACAACCGTCTCCCGCCGGAGGGCGGCGCCGAGAGCCAGCGGGAGCTGGCCCGGTACTTCGGGAGTGGTGACGAGGAGGGCGAGGGCGACGTCATCGACCTCGGCCGCTGCTGGTACAGCGCCGACGGCACGGTGACCGACCTCGTGTGGACCAAGCACCGCTGGCAGCACCCCGAGCTGGGTGGGGTGATGCTCGACGTGGGGTTGGATCGGAGGACGTACCTGGAGGCGAGGAGGTTCAGGACCGAGCTGACGGAGGATCCTGACGAGTTGACGAATCGCCACGAGGCTGCCGGTAATCCCTACGGTCGCCTCACGGGGGGCGACCAACCCTGGGAGCCGCAGCGTGTCACCTTCGTCGACCCGGTGAGCGGAAAGGAAGCCAGGAGCAAGGCAACTCAGACCGAGCATGAGAGGAGCGCCGAGATCCTATGGGCCCTGGGAAACGCCGCCTCCGAACCTCTCTCGAAGCTCGCTGCCTTCCTGTTGGGAGAGGGTAGAGTGGAGGGCGAGCTGTCAAAGGTCTTGTTCCGTTTCGTCCAGGGCATCCCCAACGCCCCTGCCCACGTCATCCAGACTCCGGGGCAAGAGGTCGACGTCCACGCCATGCGGTCGCCGATCGAGGTCCTCCTTCAACGGCAGGCCGACCCGATCTCCAAGGCGATGCTCCTCGCGGTGCTCTTCTCTGGGGTGGGTTGCGCACCCGGCGTCTTTCTCTCTCTGGAAGGTGGAGGAAAGGCATACGGCGCCGTCAGCGCCAAGGATCTTCCCCCCGACGACCGGAAGCTCGAGAGTGCCTCGTTCTGGGCCGACGTTCCGCCTCGAATCGACGGAGACGAGAGCCATGCAGGGCGTTTCTATCCGGTAGACCTGTCGGGACCCCACGACGTCGGTCTGATGCATGCGCAGGAAAAGGATCTCGAGACCATGGCCTTCCTCCCGCTTCCTCACCTGACTCCTCCTCGGACCGAGGGAGTGGAAAGCGAGCCGGGACGACGGCCGGTGAAGGTCGACCCGATAGGTGAGCAGTCTCGTCCTGCGGACGCCGAGGTCGAGAGCGCGCCGCCCGGGGGGCCACCCGATGCCTGAGGAAGCGATGCAGGAGGCTGCCGCTCGCCGCCCCCGTCCTCGGTGGATCGGGCCTGTGCTTGGAATCTCGGCCGCGATCGGTATCCTATTCGTCCTGGCCTTCATGGTCCGCATCTCCGAGCCGCGCGAGCTCCCGTTCCCGATCTTCGACTCCCGAGCCGTCTTTCCAGATCTCGACGAGGAGCCGGCGGAGGACCCGGATTCGGCTCCTCCGTCTCGATTCGAACAGACGCTGCAGCGGACCTCCGCGCCGGCCGCAGCCGCTGAGGAGCCTTCGGCCGGAAGAGTTGTGCCTTTGGGGGGCGACCTGGTGGCCGACGTCCCTTTCGATGGAGCCGGATGGAAATGGTCCAGCGAGGGCGGAGCGACCGTCATCGTTCATGGTCAGGCGGAGACTCGGCCCGACGCCCTCGTCTACGCAGAAGCATTTGCTGAGACGATAGCCCTGCGGCCTACCTCGGAGCTCCAGCGATTCCGAACGACGGTCGATCCGAGCGGCGATGGAACCTCACCCTGGCTCGGAGCTCTCTTCCGGACGATGCGAGAGTCGAGCGGTCTCGGCAGCTCGGGAAACTGGGCCGATCGGGCGCGAGGCGCTCAAGCGATCGCCTCTCGAACCCTGGGTCGAGGGCTCGGGTTCGTCGCCCGCGATGAAGGTTTCACCGGTTTCCGTTGGGTCGGCCGAAACGGTCACCAGGTTTCCATCCGGCTGGCCCGCTGGGAGGGCTCCTGGAGCAAACAGCCCCCTTTGGCCGAGGAGATGGGAGCCCTGCTTCAAGGGGATTCCGCTCCACCCGTAGAAGAGCTGTCGCGGGTTCCGGCCTACCTCATTATGGGTAGCGCCGCCGAGCCCTCCGAGATCTCGGGTGTCCACCTTGCGATCCTGTGCGCCCGTACGCCGGACTGCCCCGTGGCCCCTGAGCTCGCTGACTTCCTGGGCTCCATCCGTGTCGAGCGGCCGGAGCTGATCAAGCGGCTCCTCAGGGAGGGAAGCCAGGAACCCTTTGGTCGGCTCACCGCCGCCGCGGGACTCGCCATCCAGCGGTCACGAAGCGAAGAAAGCCGTCGTGAGCAGTCGAATCAGCGGGGCTCGGCAGGGGTCAGGGACAAGTGACCGGCCCAGCACAATGGTTCTCGCGGATCGCTTCGAGCTCTCTGGTGAAGAAGTCGAACTGTTCGCCGCGCTCGCAGAAGGTGAGCAATGGAGCTTTCCGCCCGCCGGACATCGGTTTGCTCAACCATACATAGACGATGCCATCGGATCTCAGGTAGGAGAAGTGCAGGGCTCTCTTCACCAGGTAGATCTCCCACCGTATCTTGGGTGTTTTCTCTACCGCTAGGCACACTGCATTTTTATGCTCTATCAAATCGCGCTTCACGTCTGCCGCCCTCTTGTTGACGCGGTGTCCCAGAAGGGTGCAGACCTCATTCGTGCCAAAGTCCGGCAAGAAGACTCGCACTACCCCGCCATATTGCTGCATCTCTTGTGCGATCTCTTCCAGGTCGTGTACCCCGGGGCAGCTCTCCTCCTCGCTGCAGGCGAACAGGATGTCCACGCGCTTTGCACCCTTCGTAGACCTGATCCACTCATGCGAGATCTCGATGGCAGTGATTCCGCTTTCATGAAGCCCTTCGGAGATCTTGAACATCGTCCGAATCTCCCTCAGCAAGCTCTGCTTGGCAAATCGCTCCCACAGGAGGGCCAATACGACGGTGGCGATCAGAAAGTTCCCCACCTGCCGAAAGACTGATCGAAAGGTCAGCTCGTCGAAGCCCCCCGTCGAGGCGATGAGCATCAGCCCCAGGATGAGGGCGCCGGCGATCAAGAAGTCGGTTCTGGTGGTGATCTCCCGAAAAGATCTGTCACGCGCTCCCATACGTCGACTCCCTCCGCGGTCGAGCATCGTCCCACCGATCGCACGTCGTACTCCATGAGGCCATTCTGCGTCTCTGATCAGCTTCACCATTGTAGCGCAGAGCGGCACTCCGTTCTCGGTCCCGGGCGATGCACTGGGACCGCCGCCGCCCTCGTGCTACGCTTCCCGGCCGAGGAGGAGGGGATGGCGATCGATCCGGAGCTGCTCGAGATTCTGGTGTGCCCGAAGACGAAGGCCGAGCTCGAGGTGGTCGAGCTGCCGGAGGAGGTGCGGGGGATGCTCGTCGACCGCTACCGCGAGCACTTCCGCGACGAGGAGCCGGT
>Ga0299913_10001595_pt1 | contig 16996 bp, 23 predicted proteins | sample RVTome_9_FD_201360 | JGI IMG/M metagenome (GOLD analysis project Ga0299913, IMG submission 201360) | Soil microbial communities from uranium-contaminated site in the Upper Colorado River Basin, Wyoming, United States - RVT155D38 (version 2) ... | reverse complement strand
GTTCGAGACCGCTGTCGACTTCATCGGCAGGATGTGGAACGGCCTCAAGAGGCTGGTCGGTCAGCCGATCGAGTTCATCGTCAACACGGTCATCCGTGACGGCCTGATCGCTGGCTTCAACAAGGTCGCCGGATGGGTCGACAACGACCTCAAGATCGACTTCGGCGGAGTCAACTTCCAGTACGCAAAGGGTGGAGTCTTCGGCCGTCGCGAGCAGGCGTACGCCACCGGTGGCATCATGCCTGGCTACACTCCGGGTCGCGACGTCCACCACTTCCAGTCCCCGACTGGCGGCAAGCTCCACCTGTCTGGCGGCGAGGCCATCATGCGCCCGGAGTTCACCGCCGCCGTCGGCCCCCGCTGGGTCGACATGATGAACGCCGCCGCGCGCGCTGGTGGGGTCAACGCGATCCGAGGCATGTTCGCCGGTGGCGGCGAGCAGTCCTACTGGCTGGGAGGCGTCATCCCCCTGGCTGGCGCGAGCGTTAACCCGCACTCCCCGGGCCAGTATTCCGGGTACGCGTCCGACATGAACGTGGGCGGCGGGTACGACGACTATGGCCTGCCCGTGCGGGCTTGGAAGTCTGGCATCATCGCAGCGATGAAGTACATCGGCGACGCGTCGTATGGCCGCTGGATGGACATCAACCACGGCTCGAACTACTCGCGATACGCCCACCTGTCCGCGTTCGCCAACGGGCTCCGAGTCGGTCAGCAGGTCGCACAAGGCACGATGATCGGCCGTGTTGGAGACCTCGGAAACACGGGCACGCCGCCGACCAGCCACCTCCACTTCGAGATCAACGGCGGCACCGCCGGGATCGACTTCAACGATAAGGGCCCCGGCAAGGCCAGCAAGTGGGGCAACAACAAGAGGCCCCCGAGTTGGATCCTCGACATCGTCAAGAACCCGCTGGGATACGTGAAGGGCCTGGTCTCGAAGCCGCTCGATCGGTTCAAGGACAACTTCCAGAACAGCGACATGATCCAGTCGCTCACCGGCGTCCCCGGCAAGCTCGTCAGTGCGGTCAAGGACAAGATCGTCGACATCATGCCCGGCTGGGTCAAGAAGGGTGCTGGGATCGTCGGCAAGGGCCTGGACAAGGTCGGGGACGTCGTCAGTGGAGGGGACAAGCCCGACGAGAGTTCGTGGTACAGGGGTGGCGTCTACAATGGCGTCATGAAGTACGACAGCGGTGGCTACCTGCCGCCTGGGCTCACCACCGTGGTCAACCTGACCGGGAAGCCCGAGCCGGTCTTCACCAACGACCAGTGGGACGCGATGGAGGGCGGCCAGAGCGGTCCCGGGTACCACTACGAGCCGCACTTCGAGGGCAGTAACCTGACCCCCGAAGATGTGGCCGCCGACATGAACTTCACGTTCCGTCGCCTCAAGCGCGGCGGCAAGTATTCAGGAGTTGGTAAGCCATGACCGCGCTGAACGACTACCAGTTCGAGGTGCTCCCGAGCGCCGACGCCAGCGACGGCTTCGTCTTCGGGATCGGGGCGGCCGTCTCCCTGAATGACGGGGGCTTCGACCCTGGCGAGAACGAGTGGGAGGTCCAGGACCAGACCAACACTCGGCGCGGGATCCGGTCGTTCGGCCGCGACGTCCTGACGTCCAAGACCTGGGTCTGGGAGTCTCACACCGACCAGATCGACGCAGAGAGCGCAGTCGCCGTGCTCGAGGACTTCTCGGCTGCCTGGATGCCCGACCTGCTGGCGCTGCAGCCCGGCCAGATGACCGCCGTGCGCTACCGGCTGGCCGGTAGGGATCGCAGGGTGTTCGGTCGCCCCCGCCGGTACGCCGCCCCGCCGACGAACCTGATCCTAGGCGGCTTCGTGCCGGTGACCCATGACTTCGCACTGGTCGACTCGTTCACCTATGACGACGTCGAGTCCCAGTCTCAGATCCTCTACTCCTCGGGCACCTCTGGCGGCGGGTTCGTCCTGCCTGCGGTGATGCCGATCTCGAGCCTCGCGTCTGAGGGCGTCGGGTCGGAGCAGCTTTCGATCGACGGGAACGCGCGCACCTACCCGATCATCCGTTTCAACGGCCCCTGGACGGACCCGGTGTTCAACACCACCGACTGGACCCTTCGATGGAAGGGTGAGATCGGTCCGACCGGCTGGGTCGAGATCGACTGTCGCCCCTGGGCGCTGACGGTCCTGAACCAGAGCGGCGCCTCGGTGGCCGGTGGCCTGGACCGCCAGACCTGGCTCGAGGACTGCTGGTTCGCCCCTAAGAGTCAGCCCCAGATCACCCTCAAGGGAGCCGCGACCGGCGGCGGGACCTCTGCCCTGGTGCGCTGGCGCAACGCGTGGACGTCGATCTGAGAGGCTGGTAGACTACCACTATGACCTTTGACAACGCTCCCAGCGCCATTGACGGAGCGCTACTGACCTCAGCGATCGTCCGGCGTGGCAATTTCGCGTTCGGGTCCGGCCAGAACGGGGTCGTGCTGCCGACCGACCTCAAGGTCACCGAACTCGCCGTCCCTGGCGTCGGGATCCTGATCGACGCTGGCGTCGGGATCGTCGTGAACGGCTACCAGGACATCCCGAACGAGGCCTATGTGGTCTCGAACCCGTCGACCCACACCGTCCCCTCCGGGGAGATGCCGGGTTCCAATCCGAGCGCGAAGTCGTACATCGTCGCGATCGTCGTGGGAGACCCAGACTTCTCACAGACCGGCCACCCCTGGATGGGTGCAACCGACCCGCCCATCGGGGAGGAGCAGTCGTTCCAGTACGTCAGGCCGACCCTGATCGAGGTCTCTGCGGGAGCGACCACCCTGACCGTCGACTACCCCGCCCTGGTGCTCGCCCGAATCGACGTGCCCGCCAGCACGACCACGATCATCGACTCCTACATCACCGACCTGCGGGTCCTCAGCCGGGCCCGTCAGTCCCAGGAGATCTTCGTGTCCCCCGGCGGCACCTGGACCGGTGGGAATGAGCGAGAGATCGCCTCCGGTTCCGACTACTTCGACTGGGGGTCGGCTGACTTTGCTCCGTCGGTCAGGGTCCCGTCCTGGGCTACGCGGGCGATCGTGGTGACCAACATCAATGGCGTGATCCTCAGGGACTCTTCGGTGAACGTGAAGGGTGGCGTTCGGACTCAACTTGGCTCTGTCAGTGGCCCGGCCACCGCCTTCGACCTTCCCGTCCGTACCGGTGCCATTCGTGAGAACCTGATGGCCGCTGGTGAGTACGACGTCTCGTCGGTCGCTGGCACGGACCAGGTCCTCCGCGTGGAGGGCTTCGAGAACATTCCGGCCACCCCGACGAATGACCAGACCCTGCGCCTGACCGCTGGATCGCAGCAGATCTTCGACGTACGCTTCTTCGAGGAGTGACCGTGGCCGTCCAGCGGCGCGGCTGGCGGTACTTCGCCACTCGCCTGAACGGCGACGGAACCGAGACCGTTCTCGACATGGAGCTCCCGGTGGAGGACGTGACGGTCGAGGACATCCTGTCCGGAGACAACGCCCTGTCTTGCAAGATCGACCCGGTCCACAGTCGCCTCCTCGGTCCCGACGGACTGCCGGTGTTCGAGGAGTGGGGAACCGGCATCTACGCCGAGAACGACGGTGACATTCGCGGCGGCGGGATCCTGACTCACTCAGGTTTCGATGGCCCCGAGTGGACGCTCGAGGCCACCGGCTTCACCGGCTATGGTCGCGATCTCCCCTACACCGGTGGCGGCTACAAGGGCATCGAGGTCGACCCGATCGACGTCGCCAGGGAGATCTGGAACCACATCCAGAGCCAGCCCGACGGCGACCTCGGCCTGACCTTCGACACCACGACGACCGGCGGGAAGGTCAGCATCGGCACCGAGCTCAAGCAGGTCGAGTACGACACGAAGAGCGGCCCGATCTCGTTCGAGAGTGGGCCGTACAAACTGAACTTCTACACCAACCACGACCTGCAGGGAGACTTCGACGACCTGGCGAGGGACACTCCGTTCGACTACCATGAGCGCCACTTCTGGGACGGCCAGACCATCCGTCACCACATCGACATCGGATACCCCAAGCTCGGCCGACGTCGTGAGGATCTCCGATTCATCTTCGGTGTAAACATCTTCCACCCCGTGGAGGTGGAGCGCGATGGCGAACTCTATGCGTCCGGGACGATGGTTCTCGGGGCTGGCGAGGGGGCGTCGATGGTTCGAGCCATCCGTGAAAGGCGTACCCATGGCCGCAGGCTCCGTCGCATCGCGGTCGTTGTCGACAACTCGATCAAGAGCAGGAAGCGCGCCGAGAGCCGAGCGGACGCTGAGAACCAGTGGCGGAAGAACCTGGACGACATCGAGACGGTCATCGTGCAGAATCATCGCAACGCACCGCTGGGCTCCGTAGCCGTCGGTGACGAGATCCGACTCGAGGGCCAGGGCGACTGGGTCAATGTCGACATGTGGGTTCGCGTACTGGGGATCACGTATCAGCCTGCGAACGGGAACACCGCCGAGTACACCGTGGCTCGTACCGACAAGCTCGTCTCCTGAGCCGGGCGGTACACTAGAGCCATGTCCGAACCCCAGACCCGTGCACTGGCCCGTCGCATCGCCAACCTCGAGCGACGATCCCTGCAGACCAAGCAGCCCGGTCTTGGCTTCTCCTCGATCGACGACGGCGCCATCATGGCGACCGACGTTGACCAGAACCTCAAGATGGTCATCGGGAACCAGTTCGACGGGACCGTGACGACGGCCGTGGTCAGTGGCCCGGTCCCGCCGGTTCCGTCGATCCCGATTGTCCAGTCTGCCCTCGAGGGCGCGGTGATCCGATGGGATGGGGAGTTCGTCGACTCGATCGTCGCGCCCATGGACTTCGCTCGGGTCGAGGTTCACGCCAGCACTGACCCGGACTTCACTGCCGAGTTCGCCGAGACGCTCCTCGCGACCTTCGAGAGCCCGCGCGGAAGTGAGGTCTATGTCAACCTGGCCCCCGGCGACTACTACGTCAAGTTCGTGACCAGGAGCGAGGCGGGCGTGCGCTCAGACCCCTCTGAGGCTGCCGAGGTTGCCCCCCAGCCGATCGGCGACCTGATCCCGGTGGCTCCCACCGATCCGCCGTCCGCGTCTCCTGTGATCACCGCGACCGGGACGGTTGACGCCATCGTCGTCGAGGCCACCAACATCACCCCCGACGAGACGATCAGGTACTACATCAGCGCGACCTCCGGCTTCACCCCCGGGCCGTCGACGCTGTACGCCACGACCAACTCCACGGTCCTGGTCATCACGTCGATGCCCGACGGAACCCCCCTCCAAGGCATCCGGCCTGGCCTGAACCCAGGTGACGATCCCCTTTCGCCGGTTCCGTACTACATCGTCGCCATCTCCGAGAATGCCGTCGGCGATGCGCCGCCGTCGGACGAGATCTCAGTGACCCTGAACGCGGCCGTCGTATCGACCCTCGTTGCCGTGAAGCTGGTGGCTGGCTTCATCCTCACGGGCCGGATCCAGATCGGGCAGATGTACATCGACGCGGACGATGGCATAGTCATTCCACAGCCTGGCGGAGGCGCGATTCGCTTCCCGGTCAACGGCACTGCGGCGACGTTCTCCGGGATCCTGACCGCGATCCAGCAACTGACCGTGTCCGGGTCGGCGACCTTCAACAACAGCGTCCTGGTCCAGGCGGCGATGCGTCTTGGCTCCGGAGTCTCGGATCCGACAGAACCCCCGGCGGTGGCTCACGACTGGAACAACTACCAGCAGAAGACCGGATCACCGCCGGTCGACACCCCGGAGAACTTCTGGTTCGGCCTCTGCACCAACTCGGCTGGCGACGAACTGGTCTACGCATCCTCGTTCTTCGGCTGCGATGTCCGCAGGGTATCCAAGGCGACCGGTGAGTTCATTGATCAGGTGAACCTGAGCACCACCTTCTATGCCGATGGTGGCATTACGAGAATCGGCACTCACTACTACATCCTGTCGAATGAGATCGCCAGTGGGAACTGGCGGATCCGGAAGTACGACTCGTCGTTCAACTTTGTGGGCATGAGTTTCTTCGCGATCCTGGGTAGCACCTTCCCGAAGCGTCCGGCCATCGGAACCGACGGCACCAATGTCCTCATCGCCTTCGCTTCTGGGGCCACGAATCTGACGGTGTTCACCTACGACCCGGATACGTTGGATCTGGTTTCGTCCGACGTCTTCGCCCACGGTGGTTCGGCGAGCTTTGACGTCGCTGGCGTTTACATCGGCAACGGCGGAACCGCTAGCTCCAAGATCTGGGTTCAGTCGATCACCGGGCCGATGCTCTGCTACCTGACCTCAACCAAGGCCCGGCAGAACTCACAAGAGTTTGCACGGGCTGGCAACTGCGCCCCGCGCGGGATGTGGTGGGACGGAACACGGTTCCTGAACATCGACGACACCGCGAAGTTCTGGGAGTACGGAACCAACCTGACCACGCACGACATCGACGCGGCCTGGACGGCCAACGACACCAACGCGACGGGTGGGACCCACTGGACCGGACCGTCGCCGAGGACCACATTCTCCTGGCCGCTTCGCACCCGCCTGGTTGTAGAGACCCCACCCGCCCCTCAGATTCACCTGACTGGAACCGGGAATGACATCGCGGACCGAACCACGGTCTACGCCTCCGACACTGACGGGGGAACCCTCAGGCTGCAGGGTGGTGGGTCATTGGCCGTCGGCGTAAGGTCGCTGACCCTAGAGGCCATCGCGACCGCGACTGCTACCCCAGGCACCAACAACTTCGGAGGCATCGGCGGACTTGGCATCATCCAGTCGACGGGCCTGATCGGCGGCGTGCCAGGGATCGAGCTCTACGGCGATGCGTCGGGTCGAGTCGGTCCCTTCAAGTGGACGTCGGCCGGTCTTATCGTCGCGACCGACGAGTTCACGCCGATCCAAGCCTGGACCAACCTGACGATCACCGCCCCCTGGGCGGCGATCGGCAGTCAGCAGCCGATGTACAAGCGGGACGCGGCTGGCAATGTCCACATCCGGGGGGCGCTCACCAGGAACACGGGCACGTCCGGCAACACTGTGGCGACGCTGCCAGCAGGCTTCCGACCTCAGGTGGCTGTGTTCGGGATCATCCGAGGGGCGTCGGCGAACGCGCCTCAGCAGATCCAGGTGACCACCGCTGGCGAGGTCGTCGTCACCTACGCGGGCACCGCGCCCGCGACCGTGGGTATCGACTTCATCTTCTCGTCTACACCCTGATCCTCTAGTCTCTAGTGGATCATGGCGTATCATTGAGCCCATGATCTTTCAGCCCGCGTCCCGGTACCCTGCGGACCCGCGCGCCATCTTCATCCTGGCCCTGTCGGTGTTCTCCGCTGGGACGGCGCTCGCCATCAAGGCAGCGCCGGAAAGCCTCGAGGCTGCGGTGCCGACTTGGGCCGTGATCATGTGGAACATCCTCCTCCTGGCGGGCAGCGCGACAACCCTGGTCGGCATGATGTTCCAGTCGGTCAACGGCATCATCGCCGAGCAGGTCGGCTCGGTCACGGTAGGCGTGACGGCCTTGTTCTACGCCACGATCGCGTTCGCTTTCGTCGGCACGGACTCCATCTCGACGGTCGGCATTATTGCAGCCTGGGGCCTCTCCTGCCTGGCCCGATGGATGCAACTGCAGATCCTGATCAACAATGCGTACAAGCGGCAGAGGAAGCACGACCTCCTACAGGCGGTCTATCGCGACATCGAGGAGCGTGCCTTGCGCGACATCGAGCGTCGCGCCAAGAACCCCGGGAGGCGTTGATGGCGACCGAGCTCGTCGTCGCGATTCTGGGCGCCGGGGGACTCGGAGCGATCCTCGCAGCAGCCATTACGGGACTCTTCTCGAAGAAGAAGCTCGGGGCCGAAGCCACTGAGATCATCACCAAGGCGGCGGCCGGGGTGGTCACCAACCTGCAGGCCGAGATCGACCGCCAGGTACTACTTCGCCAGGAGCAGGCGACCAAGCATGTCCAGGTGATCGACCAGATCATGCGAGCCCACCAGACCGAGATGGAGGATGTCCGGCGAGTCCTGCAACTCCACGTCGCTTGGGACGCGATTGCCATCGCCAGGATGAGCGAGTTCGGCGTCGACCTTCCGCCCGCGCCGCCGCTCCTGCCTCCACGCCGTGACGGGATTATGCGGCACAACGACCTGCTTTGAGGGGTACACTGGTCGCATGAACCCTCTCACTGATCTGATCCCGGCCCGATACCGGCAGTACGTCTACGCGCTCGCCACCGTGGCGGCGTTCCTCTACGGCCTCTGGCAGGTCTCCGAGGGCGACTGGAAGCAGTTCGGCGCTGCGGTCGCAGCCGCGCTGATCGGTGGCCTCGCCACGTCCAACACGCGCTCCGAGCCCAAGCTGGATGAGGGCAACTACATCGACGGGCATGGCGACGAGTTCTGATGCGACCGGTCTTCCCGTCGCGCATCTCTCAGCGGTTCGCCGCCCCGGGATCGTACGCCAGCATCTCTGACCGGCATGGCGCCGCAGGGCATCACACTGGCATCGACTTCGGGTCGGCCTGGCCGATCCCGATCTCAGGCCGCCTGGTCCGTTCCGTCATGCCCGGCCAGGTCGTCATCTCCGAACACAACCCGACCATGGGCAACTGGGTGGGGGTCTACAACCACGACAACCGCCTGTTGGTGACGTACTGGCACCTCGACCAGAGGTTCCCGAAGGTCGGCGAGTGGGTCCAGGTCTACCAGGCGATCGGCAAGGTCGGGAACACCGGCAACTCGACGGCCGCCCACCTCCATGTCCAGGTCAACGTGGGGCCGACGTTCAACTATAAGGCCCACATCGACCCAAGGATCGCGTTCAAGATCTACCGGCGCCGCGATGCCAGGCGTCTCTTCAAGAGGCGCCCGAGACACGCCAACGCTTGAGGTTTCGCTACCCTCAGGATGCACTCGGCCCCCCGACTCGTATGAGGTTCGGGGGGCCGAGTGTTTACACGTTCAGAAGGGCGGTTCGTCGGTATCACGTCCGACGAGTTCGCTGCGGCGAAACCGCTCCAAGGCATCTATACGCACGAGCTCATTCCGGCAGAACTGCTCCCAGGACAGCGTCCCGCCGTTCGTGAGGCGCTCCCAGGGTGTCAGGGTCAGGTAGAGCAAGGTCCGGCGCGCGGCCTTGACCCCGCCGTCCTTGGCAGCCTCGAGGTTGCCGACGATGGCCCGGTTGCAGCCCATCTCGTTGTTCGCGCAGAGGAGCCCGCGCACCTCACCGGTGGCATGGTCGTGATCGACGGCCAGGCGCTTGGTACGTGGCGCGCGCTGGCAGATGAAGCAGACCCCACCCTGAGCACGTAGGAGGGCGTCGTACTCTTCGCCGGTGATGCCGTACTGCTTCTCGATGCGCCCGGCGTGAGCGGCCGTCGAGGCGCACGCCTTGCAGCGCGATCCCGAGGTGTAGAAGAGTGGTACGTAGGACTGGCAGCCTGCGCACCAGCGCTCGCCCGGGGGCCAGAGATCCTTGGGGACTCGGGCGACCAGGGCCTTCCCGTTCCAGGCCTCGAGACGGGCCTCTGCGTGGCGCTGTTGGACGTGGGCGGGTTGGGAGGCGAGCCAGTGCCAGATGCACCGCTGCTTGCCGGGGGCGCGCTCGTAGCCACAGCGGCCGAGACCCTTGTCCTCGATCTGGACGCCCTGGCCGCGCGTGATGGGGCGCCCACAGGGCTTCCGGCTCATCGGGCGGCGTCCCTGGCGTCGAGCCGGGCGTAGGCCCGCCTCCTGGCCCGCCTGAGCGCCCTCTCGTGGCTATTCGGGCCGAGGGTGGTGAACAGGACGGCGGCCACGAAGATCTGCGTCAGGTGGACCGTCAGGACGGCGATGGTGATGGCGCTCATTCGGTTCCCTCCGACGGGATCTGGCGCTCGCAGAGCGGGATGAGGCCCATCCCGGTCAGGAGTTCAATGAGCTCGAGACTGACTTCGCCTCGAATCTGGAAGGTCTGCCACAGGACGCCAGGCTTGAGGTCAAAGTCGAAGTCTTCCTCGGTCTGATCGATGCCAGCCATGAAGCGGACCGGGAAGGCTGGGTCGATGTATCCGACCGGCAGGAAGCCGGAGTGCTCCGGGCCCTCGGGGTCCTCGAGCAGGTAGCCTGCGTCCTCGTAGCCGTAGAAGTCTTTCATGGGTATCCTCCTCAGGGACTGGAAAGGGGGCTCGAGCATCCTAGCAAGATGCTCGAGCCCCCGATCAGTGGTGGCTAACCGTCCGTCAGAACGGGGGCTCGTCGCTGGACGTCGAGCCGGAGGTCGCCCACGGGTCCTGGCTGGGGGCCGGGTCCGGAGCCGGTGCGGGAGCCGGGGTCGGCTCGGGGGTGGCGGCCGGAGCGGCGTCGGCCACGAAGCCGCCGTCGTTCACCGACTTGGCGCGGTAGACCGCGACGTGGTCCTTCATCAACTCGCCCCTGCCGATGTCCTTGAGCTCGTTGACCTTGACGCCGAGGAACCCGCCGACCTCGAAGGGGCTCTCGGCCTTGCGCACTGCGCGACCGATGGCGAACTGGATGTTCTTGCCCTCGGGCACGTAGACGGCGCGCTTGCCGTCGTCCTCGGACGGGGGCTTCTCGGGGCTGTCGTCGTCCGCCGGGTCGACGCGCGGCACCTTGGACACGTTGGCCCAGTTGCGCAGGTCGGTCTGCAGAACCACGACAAGCTGCTGGACGGTGGAGCCGTCGGCCTTCTTGGCGACCTCCTTGCTCTTGCGGTTCTCGTAGGGGATGTAGTCGCGCTTGAACATCTCCACGATCTCGCCCTGGACGAAGTCGCCCACGCCGGAGAGAACGGCGCTCGGCGCGCCGGAGCCGCCGCCTACGCCGTCGAAGAAGTCGGTGGTATTGTCGGACATGTTGCCTCCTGAGTTTGTGAGTGTCGATCGGTTGAGCACTCACGGGTAGATGAAACGGTACACGAGCTCGCCGACATGGTCAACTCCATCGTGAGCCCATCTCACATTCTGAGATCTTCACGGCCGATGATGCCGTTGAGCTCCTGGTTGATGAACGCCTGGTTGACCGACTCTTGTATCGTGCGCAGTACGGTTCCGTCCAGGTTCATCACGATGTCAGTCGTCTCGGGCTCGGGTTCGTCGGCCTCATAAGCCTGCAGCATCAGACCGAAGGTGTCCTCTGAGATGCCGAAGGCTACGAGTAGCTCACCGATCGGACCACCGGCCCGATAGGCGTCCATCAGCCGAGAGCGGGCCATAGAGTGCGGCCAGCGGTCGTCAAAGAGGTTGTCGTTGCCCTCGCCCTGCTCCTCGTGCCAGGTCAGCAGCACGAGGATGTGGAACCCGGCGTGTGCGAGGTGGTGGAGCCCGGAGTGGTTCCGGCAGGTCAGGCCCCCGTTCTCGTCGTAGAACTCGCAGCCATCCTCGCAGAGGTCGTAGGTCTTGCCGTCCGCGAAGTCCGAGAAGTGCCGGTCCAGGGCGGCGATGGACTTCCCCCACTCGTAGCCCCGCCGCCAGTTGTGGTCGGCGTACTTGTTGGCCCCGAATGCGAAGACTCGGGCGATGGCCGCGACACCCTTGCGGGGGATCAGGTCATGGCGCTCGGCCTTGACGCCCTTCTCCCCACCGGTGCTGGACGTGGTGCGGATCTCGGTCATGATTCCTCCTGAGCTTCGAGCGCGTCCTGGACGGCTACGAGGATGTTGGGCAGGGCCTGGACGAGGGTCGCGGCCTCTTCGGCGGCGTCCCAGGAGTGCTCCACGACGATGCTGGACTCTCCGAGAGTGGCGGTGACCTTGATGCCGAACTCGTCCGGGACGAAGTCTACCGACACCTCGGCGGTTTCGCCAACCTCCTCGGGCAGTGGTTCGACGTCACTCACTGACGAACCCCTGGGTCTTGGCCTGGGCCCGCTTAAGGACTGCGATGAGGATGTCATAGCCGGGGTATCGGGTTGCAGCCTCGGTGACCTTGATGGTGCCGATGCGCATCCCCTCGACTGCGCGCGGGCCAGCGGCAACGGAGACGTAGCGGGAGCCGTACTCGACCTCGCCAAGAGCCTTGGCCTCAGCCCAGGTCGCGACGACGATGATGTTCTCATTCATCGTGCGCCCCTGCGAGCTTCTCGACCTTGAAGGCCCACTCCCACAGGTTCGGCACTCGACGGTCGGCCGGGATGTCGGGGTAGGCCAGGTTGTGACCATGGTCCTGCAGGAAGACGTTTACACCAGCGTCGTCCAGGACGTGCCAGTTCTTCGGACTGTCGTCGACCGCCGCGTCGAACCGAACCCCGATCACGTCCTGGGCCTCAGCCTTGTTGTGCGAGAACGTCAGCGACGTGTGGGGAACGGCGAACTCCTCGAGCCATTGGGGGGTCCAGGCTCGGATCCGTTCGGCCGAGTCGGGGAAGAAGCCGCGCGCCGTGACGACGTGGATCCGATGCCCCTCCCAGGACAGGAAGCGCAGGGCTTCCACGGCACCCTCGATGGGCGGGGTGGTGAGGTATCCATCCCGCGTCATGAAGGTCTCCCACAGCGCCCAGTAGACGTCCTGGGGGCATCCGTACTGCTCCCAGCCGCACCAGTTGTTCGCGGGCTCGGAGCCGTCGTGGAGACCCTCCTCGAACGCGATGTCGTGGATGTTGTCGATCAGCGGGAAGAAGACGTCGTCCATGTCGACCATCAGGTCCAGCGCGCGGCTCATGACTGGTCTCCCAGATCGGCGTCGAGATCGACCATCGACCGGAGCTCCCGCGCGGCGGCGCGCTGGTGGGCCTCGTAGGCCTTCTGCATCTCGCGCTGGTCCTTGCGGTTCCGGCCGTAGTTGGCCGCCGCGAAGAACTCGCGCGCGAGCATGTGGAACCCCTGTGCGACGGTTCCGAATAGGCCGCTGACGGTGATGGTGCTGACCCCTGCGATATCCCAGAGGGAGAACCGCCAGGTCGGGCGCCCGCCTGGGTACAGCGGGTTCTCCTCCTCCTGGTGCTCGCTGTCGATGCTCACAGGGACCTCACTTTCTGTTCGACCACTCCACGCTTCTCAGCGATTGCTGGGTCGTTGTCGTCGATGGACTTCCAGAGTCGATAGAGGTCGTCCCTGGTGTTGCTGGACTCGAGCCGCTGCCTGAACGTCGGAGCCTTGTACTCGACGGCGATGTCCCGACGCTTATGGCCGTCGCGCACCTTGGCGGCCAGTTGGGCCATCTCCCATCCGAACTCGATGTCGATGATCCAGAGCTTGACCCTGCGGGCGTCGTCGACGTCAGGCTCGGAGTCGATCTGCCACACGAGTCCGTACTTGAGGTTGATCTCTCCCGGCCATGCGGGGCGGGAGTTGTCGGAGGTGTTGTAGATGTCGCCGTTGGCGTACGACGAGATCTGAATACACCAGGAGAACGGGTCGAACCGGCCGGTCTTCTTGTCGCCGACGATGTACTGGTCCTTGAACAGGGGGTGGCCGGGGATGCGAGCCAGGTGGTCGAACGTGCCAGCCGACATGGTGATGTCGTTGGCAGTGAAGACCTCAGTACCAACAAGATCGATGCATTCCTTGCGATTGATCTCGTTGAACGCAGCGACCGGGCCCCGGAGGCGCTCAGGGATGCGCTCGAGGGGCGGGGCGCCGGGTTCGGTGGCACCGTGGACCGCGGTCCCTCTGTCGGCCTTCTCGTGGATCCTGACGCGGTCCAGGGCTCGCTCGATAATCTCGTCCAGCCTCTTGCCCGACTGGAACTTCTCGCCACCCCAGGTGGCGTCAGAGATGCCGGTCGAATACGTCTCCACGGCAGCCAGGGCCGCCAGGTCCTCGTTCTGGCCCATCGCCTTCGCGAGGTACCGCATCTCCCACCGGTGCAGGAAACCGGTCTCCTCGATGAAGTCGGCCAGCGACGAGGCCCGGGTGTACCGTGACCGGATGTCCTTGCCCTCGAGGCCCTTGGGGATGAGTGTCGGCTCGCCGCCCTCGCGCTTGACGTCGGCCTCGGGGAGGTTGTCGAAGAAGTCGGTCACTCGATGCTCCACTGGCCGACGTTCACTTCCGTCTGGTTCGGCAACCCGAAGGCGCGGACCATGATGTCGCCACCCGTGGCGAGCGGTTGAGCGATCTCGAGCGACAGGCTATCGAAGAGGTGATCGACCGCCGTGTAGACCGACTCTTGGGAGCACCGTGCAACTTCGCCCAGGTCGAACTCGATCTTGACCTTCACTCCGACACCTGCCCGTCCTCGATCACGACACCGACCTTGCCGCCGTCGCCGACGACCTCGTACCAGATCTGGTAGTCATGCTGCTTCGCGAGGGCGACCAGGGCGTTCTTCGAGTCCTTGTCCAGCAGGGAGGCGTCCCGGATGCAGATGACCCGAAGCTCCGGGTTCAGCGCCATCGCCATGCCGACGCTGACCTTGAGCCGCTCAGCCGACGAGGACTGGACGAACGGCACGCCGTTGTATTCGACCCCGTCCTCATCGAACGTCAGGCCCTCCACTGGGAGGTTGGCCGACTGGATCAAGGTTGCCTTGCGCTCGTCGACCGACTCGATCAGGGCGGTGTGCTTGGCAGACACCGACTCAGCGCGGGCGAGAGCTTCCTCGGCGGCCTTGCGGTCGATCCAGCGCTGGGCCTGCTCGTTCGTTTCGCGGGCGCTCGAGAGCATCTTGTTCAGGTCGCCGGTCGATCGATGTTTCGGCATCGCCTTGCCTTCGATCTCGATCTCTGCCATGCGAGCCTGGATGTCGATCATCTGCTGCTTGAGTCGAGAATGCTCCTCGAGTAGGGCCACCTTGCGCTCGGCCAGTCGAAGTTCGTCCACCAGTTCGGCGGGATCGACCGGCTCGATCTCACGGGCGTCGGCCCGGGACTCGACCTCGGCCCGATAGCGCTTGACGTCGCGGTTGATCTCGGTGCGGTTCTCGTACGCCGCCTTACGCTCGGCGGTCAGGGCGTCGAACTGCTCGCGCCCGATCAGGTCGATGAGGGTCTCGACCTGGGACTTCGGGTCGGCCTCGGCGAACGCGAGTGGGTCGAACGACAGGTCGCCGATGAGCTTGTCGAGCACCGCCTGCGGGCTGTTCAGCCTGGCGTTGCCACCCTTCGGGCTGACGATGACCGTGGAGCCACTGGGCGTCCACTTCCGCTCGACCACGAGGTCGTCGAGTTCGACCACGACGCGCGCCTTGGCCTCCCCATCACGGATCGGCCGCACGAGCTCCTTGGCGCCCTTCCGGCCGGACAGGGCGGCCATGATGCCATCCAGGACCGAGGTCTTCCCCTGGGCGTTACGGCCGGTGATGACGACGGTGTTGTCGTCCGGGGTGATGTCGACGGCCTTGAGGCGCTTGAAGTTCTCGGCCTCGAAACGAGTGATCCGCATCAGGCATTCACCGGCATCGTGAGCTTGACATAGGTCTCGACGGCGTGCTTGAGCCGAGCCTCGAGGTCGTCGCCGTCGAACGTCTGGGCCAGCCACTTGATGGCTCGGGCCTCCTGGCGCTCCGAGGGCTTGTAGTCCGTCACGTACGGCAGGACACCGGCGGCCTGCAAGTTACCTCGCAGGGTGGCGATAAACCGTTGCTGGGCGAGGTATTCCTTGACCTGCCTGCGACGGTTGTGCTTGATCGACGCCCGGGTGGCGCGAGCCTTGGTGCGGCGGACCTGCCCGGAGGTGGGGCCACCGAACTTCGCGGGACCGTTGCGGACGTGGTCGCGGTGGAACTGGATCCGGGCCTTCTTGGCCTCGGCCTCGGCCTCTTCCGGAGTTTGCTCGTCGTCGTCGGTCTGGATGTCGTTGAGACCGGGGAGCTTGCTGAGCAGGTCAGTGATCACGGTGCCTCCTGAGGCAGTGGTTGGTACGTGTGGGTCGAGTATGCAGGACGCCGCCCTCGGCGGTCAAGGGCGGCGTCCAACATGTGAGACGTAGCGGTCAGAGGACTCGCGAACCCCCGTTGGCGTCCGGCTTATGCGACAGGTCGAACTCGTCGCTGGCCTGGCGTAGCGCGTCGTCCGCCTCGATCTGCTCCTGAATCGCGGCGGCCTGCTGCTCAGCCATGAGCCGCGCGGCGTCGAGCATGACCTCGAGCGTCTGGACGAGACCGGCCGGATCGAGGTCGACAGCGGTCGTGATCAGCGTGACCGCGTTCTCGTCGGCGTCGTACTCCGGCTGGACCAGGAGCACTGGCTCGGTGCCGATGATCGCCATCTGCATCTGGTTGCCGGACTGGATAAACGTCGCGGCGACCTCGGTGCGGACGTCGGGGTTCGCCGGGAAGCGCACCCCACTCTCGACGACAACCGGCTTCGGGTCGACGTAGTCACGGATCAGCGTGTCGACATCGTCGGTGTGGACGGTCCAGCCGTCATGGTCGACGAGAGCAGCGACTCGCTCGGTCAGGGGGTGGTAGGTCACTTGTCCTCCTTGCGACGAGCGAACTCGTCTTTGTAGTGGTCGAGTAGGAAGGCGAAACTGATTCGCGCGTACGGTTCGTCCCTGAGGTGCTCCTCGCACCGGAAGCCTCCCTTGGTCCTCCGGGTCGCGATGTTTACACACCCCTTGAGTTCGCACTTCACCTTGCCCTTGTTGGCCCGGCGCAGGCGATATGAACGGCGGACGTCTTTCAGTAGGGCGACGACGAGCTCGCCGATGGCGAACACGATCTTGCCGACGAAGATGATGACGGCCGGTGCGAGTAGGATGACAAGCAGCCATCCGAGAATGTGCCAGGGGTTCACGATGCTCCAATCAGAGAAAGGTCTTCGGGGACGTGGCGGTGGGGGAACCCACCCTTGCCGATGTTCGGCCACTTCGGGTTGTGTGCCTGGCCGTGCAGCGTCGCCAGGTCGACCAGGGAGATGTCGTCGTTCACGGACAGTGCATGGGCAAGCCGGAGGTGCTCGATCTCGCCGCGACTGATCGCCTGCGGCTCCGCCTGGTCGAGGTGGGTTCGGCCGGACGCATAGTCCGGACAGGTCACCTCGCCGGTGATGTTGTCCTTGGTCGCCAGCAAGGTCGCCCCAAGCTTCTCGACCAGGACCATGATCGCCTCAGAG
>Ga0299913_10001594_pt1 | contig 16997 bp, 18 predicted proteins | sample RVTome_9_FD_201360 | JGI IMG/M metagenome (GOLD analysis project Ga0299913, IMG submission 201360) | Soil microbial communities from uranium-contaminated site in the Upper Colorado River Basin, Wyoming, United States - RVT155D38 (version 2) ... | reverse complement strand
CCGATGTCGATCTGCTCGATGATGTCCGACTCCGAGGCGCCAGGGTCGGAGACCGTCTCCCGGAACGGGTAGAGGTTGCAGACAACCAGCTCGAAACGCTCGATCCCGTGGGCTGCGAGCTCGTGGTCATCACCCGGGCCGCGGGCGAGGATCCCGCCGTGGATCTTGGGGTGAAGCGTCTTGACCCGCCCTCCGAGGATCTCCTTCGCCCCGGTGAGGTCCTCCACCGCGGTCACCTCGATCCCCGCCTCGGTCAGCGCGGAGGCGGTCCCCCCAGAGGAGACTATGTGGTAGCCGGCGGTGACGAGACGCTCGACGAAGGGGACCAACCCGGTCTTGTCATACACACTGACGAGGGCGCGTCTCATCGCCAATCCACCCTGCGTCCCTCGACCCGGAGACGACCCTCGACGAAGGCCTCCACGACCTCGGGGTAGATGCGGTGCTCTTCGACCCGAATGCGCTGGTGGAGGGTCTGCACGGTGTCGCCGGGGCGGACAGCGACCGGGACCTGAGCCACGATGGGGCCATGATCCACCATCTCGTCGACGAAGTGGACGGTGACCCCGCTGACCTTCACCCCGTGATCGATGGCGGTCTCGACGGCCTGGGACCCCGGGAATGCGGGAAGCAGTGAAGGATGGATGTTGAGGATCCTCTCGGGGAACCGGTCGATGAACGATCGGGCCAGGATGCGCATGAAACCGGCCAGGACCACCCCCTTGGCCCCGCTCTGCTCGATGGCATCGGCAATCGCCACCGAGAAGGAGTCCCGATTCCGATGATCGGCCCAGCCGACCACCGAGGTGGCGATCCCGTGGTCTTCCGCCCGGGTGAGGGCTTGGGCATCGGGGTTGTCCGAGACCACCAGTCGGATGTGTGGCCGGACCGACGGGGTATCGATCAGCGCCTGGAGATTGGTACCCGACCCCGATGCGAGTACTGCGATGTCGATATGAGCCTCCGGACGCTGGCGCGGCGGCAGTGTAGGACGCATTCATCGGGTCGTGATTCAGCCACGCCCCATCTAGCATTTCGCCGGCATGAGCACCTACGTCGACGTCGCGGCTGCGGACTGGGAGACGTGGGTCGAGGACCACGACGCTGCCATCCTCGATGTTCGTGAGCCACACGAGTGGCGGCTGGGGACTCTCCCCGGGGCCTTGTTGATCAGTCTCGGCGAGATCGTGGCCAGATACGAGGAGTTGCCCCAGGACCGGCCCATCCTCTGCGTCTGCCGAACAGGTGACCGAAGCTCGAACGTGGCCACATTCCTCGCCTTCAACGGCTATGAGGCGGCCAACATGTCTGGTGGCATGAAAGCCCTGGGGATGCAAGAGTGACCCTGCGCATCGAGACGATCCGGACCGAGGGGCTGGGCGACTCCACCTATGTCCTCGTCCATGACGGGGTTGGTGTCGTTGTGGATCCCCAACGCGACATCGACCGTTTCGAAGTCGTTCTCGCCGAGTCGGGGGCGGACCTGCGTCTCGTGATCGAGACCCATCTCCACAACGACTACGTCTCGGGGGGGAGAGATCTGGCTCGCAAGAGCGGCGCCGAGCTGGTGATGCCGGCTGGGGCCGCTCCGGTGTTCCGTCATCGTCCGGCCTTCCACCACGAGGACATCGACGTGGCCGGCTTGGTCGTCCGTCCCATCCACACCCCGGGTCACACCCCTGAGCACACGTCATACCTGGTCCTCATCGATGGGCAGGAGCGGGCCGTCTTCTCCGGGGGGAGTCTCCTCGTCGGTTCAGCGGGGCGCACCGACCTCCTCGGAGAGGATCGCGCCGAGACGCTGGCCCGTCTCCAATACGGGTCGGTGAACCGTCTCGCCGATCTCCCTGAGAGGGTGGAGCTATACCCCACCCACGGCGCCGGCAGCTTCTGCACCACCACCGCCGCCGGCCACCTGACCTCGACCATCGGGGTTGAGAGAAAGACCAACCCGGCGCTGGCCTACGACGACGAAGACGCTTTCGTGAAGGGACAGCTCACCGGCTTGGTGCCTTATCCCGCCTACTACCGGCACATGGGGCCGTTGAATCTCACCGGGGCGCCCGGGCCGGTCCTCGATGCGCCGGTGATCGACACCGTCCCGGCCGGGGTGACCGTCATCGACGCACGGCCGCGAAGAGAGTTCGCCGCCGGGCACCTCCCGGGGGCGCTTGGGATCGAGCTACGGGACAGCTTCGGCACCTGGGTCGGGTGGCTCACCGATCACAACACACCCCTCGTCCTGGTCTTGAATCAGGATCAGGATCACGGAGAGGCGCTCCGTCAGCTCGCCAGGATCGGTTACGACGACATCAGAGGGGTCATCCGGCCCCCAGCTGCGCCGGTCGACTCCTACCGGACCGTCGACGCCGAGACCTACGCCAGAGCCGCCGAAGAGGGGGCGCAGATGCTCGACGTCAGGGCACCCGACGAGTGGGAAGGCGGGGTTGTGGAGGGCGCGATCCTCTCCTACCTGCCGGACATCGCCAATGAGACACCCCCCCGGCTCGAGAAGACGTCACCGGTGTGGGTGGCCTGTGGGACCGGCTATAGGGCCCATACCGCGGCGGGCATCCTCCAGAGCCGCGGCTTCGAGCCGATCGTCTTGGAGGGTGCTGGTGCAACCGATGTCCTCGAAGTGGCGTCTAAACGGCGATGAGCGCCTCCACACGACAAATCCCGCCCTGGGTGATGCCTGCGGGGCTGGCTGTCCTGGTCTCCGGTCTGGTCGCAGTCGCACTGCTGAGGGGACCAGTCGAGCTCGACCCTGACACCCCGGAGGGGACGGTTCAGGAGTACTTGCTGGCCATCGACGAGGAGCGCTGGGATGAGGCGGTGGCCTTGATCCATCAGCAGTGGCTCGGGGAATGCGACCAGGTCGATCTCTCCAGAACCAACCCGGGAGAGTTCACCGCCGGGCTCGGTTTCTCCAACCAGGCATTCGGTGGCGGCGTCGTAGAAAGGGGTTTCGATGTGATCGGGGAGACCGACGAGACGGGAGAGCCGCTCCCGGGCAGCGACGCCTCGGTCGAAGTCACCATCACCCACGGCGGCGGAGGGGGGCTCGGTTCGCAATGGGATGAGTTCGTGGTGTTCGAGTTGATCGACGAGGACGGCTTTTGGTGGATCTCGGGCGATCCCTGGCCTTACTTCGTGTGGGGGTGTCGGGACATATGAGATTCGTCGCCGTCATCTTCCTGCTCCTCATCGTGTTCACCGTCGTCATCGCCGTGCAGCGGGCGCTGGGGAAGACCGAGAAGGAAGGGAGTGGGGCCGACCTCATCGCCTACCTGATGCTGGCGCTCTCGATGGGCGTCGCCGGGTTCGCCCTCGCCGCGCTGGCCCAGACCGCCTTCCCCGGCGACCGTTTCGTTTTCGATCCTGCCGAGAGCCTGGCCACATCGCTCTCGGCCTTGGTGGTTTCGCTTCCGTTTGTCATCTACTTCTGGCGTCGCCAGGCCATCCGCAGGGTGATCTACCCGCAATCCGCCGGTTGGGCCCTCTACCTGGCCTTGATCGAGATGGTCTTCATGACCGCTCTCGTGATCTCCGCAGTCTCCTTCATCGACGGCCTCATTGACGACGGCTCTCCGTCGGCATGGACCGGGCTGCTCGTCTTCGGGGCCATCGTCGTCTTCCACGAGTACACGGCACGGGTGACGCCGCCTCGATCCGACGCCGGCGAGTTGCAGCGCGTCATCGGCTCGGCGATCGGCCTGGTCACCTTGGTCATCGGCCTGGTCGGGGTTCTCGCCGCACTGTTCGCCGAAGGGTACGAGGCCCTGGGGGCTCCGGCGCCGGACCTGGAATTCAGTCCGTGGGTCGCCATGCTGATTGTGGGCGCTCCGCTGTGGGCCTATCGCTGGCTGAGACCGTGGCCGGGCGAGCCCGGTGTTCCCAGGGCATCCTGGACCGTCCTGGTCACGCTTGGGGCGCTGGCGGTGGGGATCGGTGCGACCGGCTTCATCGGGGTGCTCGCCATCCAGTACGTCTTCGCCGAGACCTCTCCGGCCGGGGAGCACTTCGAGCCACTCCCGATAGCACTGGCCCTCGTGCTCACCGGTGTCGGGGTGTGGGCGGTGCATCGCCGCACCCTGGGGACCATCAGGGACAACCCGCTGCGGACCTACGAATACGGCATGGCGGCTCTCGGTCTCATCACCGCGGTCAGCGCAGCCATCGCCCTCACCCTCATCGCATTCGATGACAGTCTCATCGTCGGGGGGGCCCTCGAGGAGATCCTGGCTGCGGCCACTGTCCTGGTGGTTGGTCTCGCAGTGTGGCAGACGTTTGCCGGACGCTGGCGCAAGGGTGAGCCCGAGTTCGAGGTCACCGCCTGGCCCCGCCGTCTCTACACGCTCGGTCTCGGGATCGTGTTCGGTCTGTTCGCCGCCGGCGCGTTGATCACGACTCTGTTCGTGTTGTTGCGACGTCTGCTGGATGAAGGGAGTACCGGCTCGCTTCTCCAGCCGGGCACCGTCCTGGTCTACACCGGTCTCGCCGCCTGGCACCTGCTGGCGTCTTACGCCCGTGACCGGGGGGTGACCGAGGCCGAGGACGTCGTCGCCCCCTACCAGGTGACCATCATCTGCTCACACCCGGGGATGATCGCCACCCGGTTCCCCAAGCAAGCCTCGTTGCGGGTCATCCATCGCGGTGACGACGTCGGGGCGATAGACGATGAGATGGCCGACGAGATCGTGGCTGCGGTCGACGATCGGTCTTCTCTGGTTTGGGTGGACGAAGACGGGTTCCGGGTCGCACCGATGAGAACCTCGACCTGACTCTGGGTGCCAACACCGGGCTCAGAGCATCGTCTCGATGAGGTGGCTCTCCTATCGGGTGATGAAGACGCTGGGCTGGACCTTTCTCGGTGAGATCCCCGATATCCCCAAGATGGTGATCATCGGCGCCCCCCACACCTCGAACTGGGACTTCATCCTGTTCCTCGCGGCCCTCCACCACTACGACATCAGGGTCAGGTTCCTCGGGAAACACACCCTGTTCCGCTGGCCACTCGGATACCTGTTCCGCGCGATCGGGGGGATCGCGGTCGACAGGACGCGACCGAGAGGGGTCGTGGGCCAGGTCAGGGCGGCTTTCGACGCCGAGGACCGGATGATTCTGGTCATCGCCCCCGAAGGCACCAGAGACGCCGCCCCCAGTTGGAAGTCGGGATTCATCGAGATCGCCGAGACGGCCGGGGTGCCGATGGTGCTGGCGGGAGTCGACGGGCCGAGCCGCACCCTGACCATCGGCCCGGCGGTCGAGGTTCGTGGCGACCGCGTGGCTTTCATGGACCGAGTCCGGGCGTTCTACATCGACAAGAGAGGCCTCCGCCCCGGGTTGAAGGGACCGGTGAGACTGGGACGGGAGACGAAGTCCTCATGAGCGCTCGGCGAGACGTCTGAAGTCGTCGCTCGCTCCCCCAGGCCCCACCCCGTAGCGCAACAGCTCACGTCCGAACTTTTCCCGCACCTCGTCGACACGGGACTCGAGGCTGCCCCTGCGCAGAGCCAGGTCACTACCGGAGCGCAGCAAATCGCCGTCTCCGAGATCGAACTCGAGTTGGACATGCTCATCGGTCGTCAGGTTGGACACCGAGAGCCCGATCAAGGTCACCGTCTCCCCCGGGTGGTCGGCGATCGCCCGGTCGACCAGGATCATCCCCAGATTGGAGAGAGCGGCCGTGGAGCCGGTTGGAGAGCGGAGGGTGTGACTCCTCGTCACCGAGCGGGGGCCGGGGAACCTCACCCGGACGGTGAGGGTGGCACCGGTGCGGCCTTTGGCGCGGAGACGTCGCCCCACCCGGTCGGCGAGACCCAGGACCACGACCGCCATCTCCTCCCGACCGGTCAACCCGGGCCCCAGAGCCTGCTGGCTGCCCACCGACCCAGCGCGACGGCCGCCCTTGACCGGACGGGGGTCTTGATTCCACGACAATGACCGCAACGCCCCGGACACACCGCGTCCCATCAAGGGGGCGAGCGCCGCCGCAGGCACCTCGGCCAGCTCACCGATGGTCCCGATGCCCAACCGGTGGAGACGGCCCGCGGTGACCCGGCCGACACCCCAGAGTGCCTCGACCGGCAGCGGGTGGAGGAAATTCAACTCGGTCCCGATGTCGACGATCACCAAGCCGTCGGGTTTGGCCCGTGCCGAGGCGATCTTCGACAAGAACTTGGTCGAGGCGATCCCGATCGAAATCGGCAACCCGACCTCCTCCCTCACCCGACGTCTGATGGTGCGGGCGATGTCTGAGGGCCGGCCGAGGAGATGAGTGGTCCCTGACACGTCGAGGAAGGCCTCGTCGACCGAGATCTGCTCCACCACCGGGGTGGCGTCGTCGAGGATGGCCATCACCCGGTCGGAGAAGTCCAGATAGCGGTCGAAGTGGCCCTCCACCACCACGGCTCGTGGGCACAGCGCCAGTGCGTCACGTGTCGACATCGGGGCCCGCACCCCACAGGCCCGAGCCTCGTAGGAGGCGGCCACGACGATGCCACCGCCGACGAGCACCGGTCTGCCCCGCAACGACGGGTCGAGCAATTGCTCGACGGAGGCATAGAAGGCATCGAGGTCGGCATGGAGGATGGTGGGCTCCATGTCTCGAGAATGCCCTAGCGGTGGGACAGGTTTGCCGGCTTTCCCCCGGGGTCGGACGTCTTCGGGGGGCTGGTGTCTCCGACGGGGTCAACGGGCCGCCCGTTTCAATGCCGACCGGTCCACCTTCCCCAGATGGGTTTGGGGCAGCTCATCGACGAAGAACACCTGCCGGGGGTGTTTGTAGGCCTCGAGACGCGCAAGGCACCACTCGATGAGGTCCTGATGGCCGACCTCCTCGGAGGCCACCACGAAAGCCACCGGGCGGGCGAGCCCCGACTGGTCGTCCACCGCCACCACGGCGCACTCCCTGACCGAGGGATGGTCGAGAAGCGTCGACTCCACCTCTTGAGGGCGAAACCACTTCCCCTTGATCTTGATGGCGTCGTCGGCCCGTCCCCGATGGGTGACCCGACCGTCCTCATCGATCGAGACGAGATCCCCCCCGACGAACCACTCGCCCCGGAACGCCTCTCTGGTCAGCTCGGGGCTCTCGTGATAGCCGAGACCCAGAGAGTCCCCCTTGACCCAGAGACGGCCCACCTCCCCCAAGGGCAGCTCCTTGCCGTCGTCATCGCATGCCTTGATCTCGAAACCGGGGACCACCTTGCCCAGGGTCCCCGGGGTCACGTCCCCCACCGTGTTGGTGACGAAGATGTGCCACATCTCCGCAGTCCCCAGACCGTCGAGGAGCTCTACTCCGAAGGCCTCCCTCCAGCGGTGATACAGGGTCTCGGGGAGGGCCTCCCCCGCCGAGGTGGCCAGGCGCAGCGAGGAGAGGTCCGCCTCGCCCGCACCGGGTGCACCCAGCATCTGGTTGATCGCCGAGGGGACATTCACCAGGATCGTGGGGCGGTGCAATTCGATCCGATCGAACAGTGCCTGCGGACCGGGGTGCTCCTCGAAGAGGACTGCCGAGGCGCCCACCGAGAACGGGAAGAGGAGATTGGACCCGGTGGCATAGCCGAAGTAGAGCTTGGGCACCGACATGGTGATGTCTTCGGCGGTCATCCCCAGCGAGCCCTGGCCGTACAGCCGGGTGGTGTTCACCAGGCTCTTGTGGGTCTGTATGACCACTTTGGGAAGTCCTGTCGTCCCCCCCGAGAAAAGCCAGATCGCGGGATCACCCGGTCTCGTCGCAGCCGGTGGCCCGGAGTGCTCGGCGGGGAGGGCCCGACCGGGATCCACCGTCGCCGGCGCCCACTCCCGCAGGGACGACTCGTAGTGCTGCCGGTAGTCGGGATGGATGACCGCCGCGGCGGCCCGGGATTGGTCGATGATGGCCCCCATGGCGTCGGGCTTGAGCTCGGGGTTGAGCATGACCACCACGGCACCCATGCGCAGGGTGGCGAACCAGGCAGCTACGAACCCCGGCGAGTCGGGCATCACGATCAATATCCGGTCAGCGGGTGACACTCCCGCGGCGCCGAGGGCGCTCTCATACCCGGCGACGAGACGGTCGACTTCGGCATAGCCGAGCACGCCGTCATCGAGGCGAAGGGCGGGCCGCCTCCCGTCTCCCTCGAGCAGGCGATCACCCAGGAAGAACTGGTAGGCGTTGAGCTCGTCGGGCCATCCGGTCACCAACCCGACGGTAGCTGTACCGTCCCAGGGTGAAGAAGATCGCGATGATCACTGGCCCCTCATCGGGCATCGGAAAGGCCACCGCCCTTCAGATGGCGCGCAAAGGCTTCCACGTCGTGGCGGCAGGCCGTTCGGAGGAGCGGACCACGGCGGTTGTCGACGAGATCACCTCGGCGGGCGGATCCGGCGAGTTCCTGCATCTCGATCTGGCCTCCCTGGAGTCGTGTCGCAACGCCGCCCGCCGCTTTGAGGACTCGTCACGCGCCCTCGACGTGCTCATCAACAACGCGGGGGTCGGTGGGGAGCGGGGCTTGACCAAAGACGGCTTCGAGATCCAGTTCGGGGTGAACCATCTGGGCCACTTCATGCTCACCCACCACCTGCGGCGCACCTTCCACCCCGGGTCGCGCATCGTCGTGGTCAGCAGCGAGGTGCATCGCAGGGCCGAAGGCATCGACTGGGAAGGAGTCACCGAGGGCACGGGCCTGCTCGGTGGCTGGAAGGAGTACGGGGTGTCCAAGCTCGCCAACATCCTGTTCGCCCGGCATCTGGCGCAACTTCAACCGGACTGGCGCACCTATTCGCTCCACCCCGGGCTGGCGGACACCAACATCTTCCCGGCCATCGTCAAGCCGTTCGTCAGGGACAAGAAGTCACCCGAAGTAGCGGCCCAGACCAGTGTCTGGTGTGCCACCTCCGACGAGGTGGCACACCAGACCGGGCTCTACTACGCCAAATGCCGAGTCCGCGAGCCCTCGGCGGCCGCCCGGGACGATGCGCTCGCCGCCGAGCTGTGGAGTCGTTCCGAGCTCTGGTGCGGCGTCGCGGCGCAGCACTGACCCGCGTGGTCTAGCGTCGGCGCTTCCATGAGCGACGAAGCCCTCTATTACCGCGACTACCTGGGGCTGGACAGACTCCTCGGCACCCAACAGCTGGAGAGCGCCAAACACGGTGAGGCGGTCCATGACGAGATGTTGTTCATCATCGTCCATCAGGGATACGAGCTCTGGTTCAAACAGATCATCTGGGAGGTCGACAGCATCATCGCCATCTTCGACAAGGACACCGTGGATGAGACCGACATGGGCACCGTCGTCTCCCGTCTGCGACGGTTGACCAAGATCCAGGGGTTGCTCATCGAGATGATCGGCGTCCTCGAGACGATGACCCCACTCGACTTCCTCGACTTCCGGGACTACCTGGTCCCCGCCTCGGGATTCCAGTCAGCCCAGTTCCGGGTCGTGGAGAACAAACTCGGCGTCCGTCGTCGCGACCGTCTCCTGCTCGCCGGTGACCAGTACACGGCGCGATTCGACGCCGACGACAAACGGGTGGTGGAGAGCCTCGAGACCCGGCCGTCGCTGTTCGACCTCGTGGAGCGTTGGCTGGAGCGGACCCCGTTCCTCGACCACGAGGACTTCCACTTCTGGGAGGCATACCGGGAGGCGGTCCACACCCGTATCCGGGCCGACCGGGTCGTCGTCGAGACCAACCCGCACCTCACCGACGAGGAACGCACCGTCCAGCTCAAGGGATTCGACCAGGTCCTCGACCAATTCGCCGCCCTCTTCGACTCCGAAAAGCACCAGCTGGAGCTGGCCGCGGGGCGCATCCGGCTCAGCCAGCGGGCATTTCAGGCGGCGGTTTTCATCACCCTCTATCGGGACCAACCCGCCCTGCAGGAACCACACCGTCTCCTCGAGCTGCTCATGGACCTCGACGAGGGATTCACCACCTGGCGCTACCGCCACGCCCAGATGGCGATGCGCATGATCGGCCGTCGAATCGGGACCGGGGGCTCGGCAGGCGCCAAGTACCTGGAGAGGTCTGCGGAGCGGAGCCGGGTGTTCACCGACCTGCTCAACATGTCGACGTTCCTGGTCCCCCGCGCCGACCGTCCCGCGCTGCCGCCCGGGATCGTCGAGTCGATGAGATTCCGCTACGAATCGTGAGCCTGAAGCCCGGCTTCGGGCGGTTCCTCACCTCAGACCCGGAGCGTCTCCACTTCGCCGCCCACTCCCATCACCCCTGGCCCGATGTCTCCTATGAGGCACACACACGGGCATGGCGCGACGCCGCGGAGATGATGGACGACAAGTGGGATCACATCTTCGGCACGGTGATACCGAGGACCCGAGAGAGGATCGCCACCTTGCTGGGCCTGGCCGATCGGGACACTCTCGTCTTCGCCCCCAACACCCACGAGCTGGTGGTGAGGCTGTTCTCGTGTTTCGAGCCCCCGGTACGGGTCCTCTCCACCGACGCCGAATTCCATTCCTTCACACGTCAGTCGCGACGCTGGGAGGAGGAGGGCCTCGCCATCGTCGATCGGGTGCCCGCCCGGCCGTTCGACACCTTCGCGGAGAGGTTCACTCGAGAGGCGCGCTCGGGAGCACACGACCTCATCTTCGTCTCCCAGGTGTTCTTCGACTCCGGCTTCGTCGTCCCCGAGCTCGACCGGATCGTGTCCTCGATATCAGAGGAGAGGGCGTTCGTGGTGATCGACGGCTATCACGCCTTCATGGCGCTGCCAGTCGACCTGGGGGCGATCCAGGAGCGTGTCTTCTACCTCGCCGGTGGCTACAAGTACGCCATGTCAGGAGAGGGGGCCTGCTTCATGCACTGCCCGCCGGGATACGGCCCCCGTCCGGTCAACACCGGCTGGTATGCCGGTTTTGGCCAGCTGGAGAGCGGGGTCAGCCGTCAGATCCCGTACAACGACGACGCCACCAGGTTCATGGGGGCCACGTTCGACCCTTCCGGGATCTATCGGATGGACGCGGTGCTCGGCTGGCTCGACTCCGAAGGCGTCGGCCCGGGCCAGATCCACGACCATGCCCTCGGCCTCCAGCATCGATTCCTCGAGGATGCGGGCCCCCTTGGGCGGCTGATCCCCCCGGAGGATTTGGAGCGTGGCAACTTCCTCACCTTCGAGACCGGGGACGCCGAGAGCCTGTACGGGAGGCTTCACGACCGGCGGGTCATCACCGACCATCGTGGCGATCGCCTGCGAGTCGGCTTCGGCATCTACCACGACCACACCGACGTCGACAGGCTGGTCGAGATCGTGGGGAGTCTGCACCGGTCCTAGAGTGACCCGATGCCACACCTGCCGCTGCTCCGTGTGGTCCCCCTGGAGACGATCCGCAGACACGAGGAGATCGATCCGCTTCGTGTCGACCGGCTGGTGGAGCGGATCGAGACCGAGGGGATTCAGGTCAACCCGATGGTTTGTTGCACCGCCCCCGACGGCGAGCTCGTCCTGCTCGACGGGGCCACCCGCACCGAGTCCCTACGCCGGATCGGGGTGGCGCATGCGGTGGTGCAGCTGGTCGATCCCGAGGTCGTGACCCTGGAGACCTGGCATCACGTGGTGCGAGGATGCACCGCCGCCGAGTTCCTCGAAGCGGTCGGCTCCCGCCCCGATCTGCTCCTCGCCACCGGCGAGGGGACCCCCTGGATCCATCTCAACAACGGAGAGGGCCACCTCGTCCTCGGTGCGGGGATCAGCCCCAACGCCACGCTCTCCTCACTGGTGGATAGCTATGTCGGCAGGTGGAGGGTGTCACGCACCCATCACCACCGCGTCGATGCCGTGGGATGGAGCTTCCCCGACTGGTCGGCGGTGGTCGAGTTCCCCATCCTCACCCTCGACGACGTGATGAAGACCGCGGTGAGCAGCGACCTGCTCCCTCCCGGGATCACCCGGTTTCTCGTCCACGAGCGCGCACTGCGGATCAACGTGCCCCTGCACCTGCTCAAGACCCACGAGAGCACCGCGGCCAAGCAGCTGGTGTTGGATGAGATGCTCGCGGCGCGGGCCCGGGACGGGCGGGTGCGTCGCTACGAGGAGACGGTCTTCATCCTCGACGACTGACCTGATCGGGGACGACTGCCACACCCACCAGCTCGACCAATGCCCTCGGATCGAACAGCTCGCCGACCCCGATGAGCGCCATCGGCGGGTAGTGGTCGCCAAATGTGTTCCGGTATTGCACCCCGAGCGGCGTGAGTAAGGATCGATAGGCGGCGACGTCGGTGGTGTAGATCGTCATCGAGACCAGATCGGTTCGGTTGCCGCCGGCCTCGGCGATGACTCGGGCCACGGCCTCACAGGCCCTGGCGAACTGGTCCACCAAATTGTCGTCGATGTTGCCATCCTCATGATGCCCGGTGAGACCGGCCAGGAAGAGGGTGCGCCCCGGTGCGGGCATCGCCCCGTACGAGAAGCCGACGGCGGGGGGCATGCCGTCGGGGTCGAACAGGTGATGCCTGGTCATCTGCCGGTCCAGTCCGGAGACCGCTTTCCGATGAACGCCCTGTAGAACTCGGCGTGATCTTCGGTGGTCATGAGCAGGGCCTGGGTGAAGGCCTCCAACTCGATCGACGATCCCAGGTCCATGTCCAACTCCCGGCTCAGGAGCACCTTGGTCGCCCCGTAGGCCATCGTCGGCCCCCCGGCCAGAGTCTTGGCCAGCGCCCCCGTCTCGCTGCTCAGCCGATCGTCGTCGACGACCCGTGTGGCCAGCCCAATCGCCACCGCGTCGTCAGGGGTGATCTTCTCGCCGAGAAGCAGTATCTCCGATGCCCTCCCCAAACCCACCACCCGGGGCAGGAGGTAAGCCGAGCCCATGTCGGCACCGGCGAGACCGACCCGGGTGAACAAGAAATGGAACGAGGCCGAGGTGGCCAGTAACCGCAGGTCGGCGGCAAGCGCGATGACGGCCCCTGCCCCGGCGGCGACACCATTGACCGAGGCGATGATCGGAATCGGGAGACGTCGCATCCGCTCGACCACCGCCCCGGTCATCCGGGTGAACTCGAGCAATCCCTTGGTGTCCATCTCGAGGAGCCGGCCGATGATCTCGTTCACGTCCCCACCCGAGCAGAACCCGTCGCCGGTCCCCGTCACCACCAGGACCTTCACCTCACCGCGTTGTTCCAGCTCGCCCAACAGGTCCCGGAAGTCGGCGTAGACGTCGAAGGTGAGGGCGTTGAGCTTGTCGGGACGGTCGAAGCACACGGTGGCCACGCCGTCGTCGATGTCGAACCGAAAATGGTCCCAACTCCCGGTGAAGGGGGCAGAGGCGCGGAAAGGGCTCACCGCCGGGCAGGGTAACGCCACACGTCCCGGGGAACCGACATGGCGGTCCCCCAAGGCGGTAACTTCGCGATATGGATGAACCCGCCCTGGAACAGGTCAGGCAGGAGCTCGCCGACATCTACGAAGAGATGCTCTCCCTGCCGGTGGATGACTATGAGCGGAGGTCCGCGCTCAAAGACCGCCAGAACGAGCTTCGTCAGATCTCCCGCCAACTCATCGCCGGTCAGCCACTCCATGATGCAGCGATTCTCAAAGCTGCTTACGAGCGACTCGAACAGGTCAGGGATCGCCTGCTCGACCAGCGTCTCACCCACACCAGCACCTCGGTCGGCGATGCCGGGATCGAGAGCACTTTCACCAGCGCCATCAACAAGGCGATCGACGCCGGGGCAGGGCTCGATGAGGTCGAGGCCCGACTGAAGGAGATCCTCGACCAGATGCGCAGCACAGGCTGACCCGGGTGACTGAGCCTTCCTTGATCTCCGAGACGGAGACCCTCGGGCAGACCCTGGTGCCGCTGGCCGAGGCGGGCACCCCAGGGAGGGTGAACCGCGACCTGGTGGCGGCGATCGGGGCGGCCGGGTTGTACGAGCGCATCTTCGGGCCCGGCGGGGCGACGGCAACCGAGTTGTGCCAGATGCGACAAGGGCTGGCACGGGTCTGTCCCGAGGCGGAGACCGCCCTGGCGGTCCAGGGGCTGGGTGGCAACCCGATACATCTCGCCGGGACGGAGACGGCGAGGGAGCGCTGGGTGCCACGCCTGCGCTCCGGTGAGGCGGTGGCCGCGTTCGCGCTGACCGAAGAGGGTGCGGGATCCGACGCCGCCGCTCTGAGCATGAGTGCCCAGCCCGACGGTGACGGCTTCCGCCTCACCGGAGAGAAGACCTACATCTCCAATGCACCCGATGCCGACGTCGCCACCGTGTTCGCCCGGACGACTGCCGACGCCGGCGCCAAGGGAGTGACCGCATTCGTCGTTGCCATCGACACCGACGGGGTCACCGGCGAGTCGATCGAGATGCTGTCGCCGCACCCCATCGGCAAGTGGGTCTTCGACGGTGTGTTCGTCCCCCGCGACCAGGTGCTGGGTGAGATCGATCGGGGCTTCGAGGTCGCCATGCAGACCTTGGACCTCTTTCGGCCCAGTGTCGGCGCCTTCGCTCTCGGCATGGCGGAGGCGGCACTGCGGATCGCGGTGGAGCACGCCGTCACCAGGGAGGCGTTCGGCACCACTCTCTCGGAGTTTCAGGGGGTCTCACATCAACTCGCCGACATCAGGGTGGCGATAGAGGCCGCCCGACATCTCGTGTACGGCGCGGCGAGGGCTTACGACGAAGGGGACACCGAGCCGCTGACGGGAAAGGCGGCGATGGCCAAGCTGTTCTCCACCGAAGCGGCGCAGCAGGCGGTGGACGTCGCCATCCAGGTGCTCGGCGCCCGTGGTCTGGAGGCCGACTCCACCCTGGCCCACCTCTACCGCGAGGTGCGGGCCCCCCGCATCTACGAGGGGACCTCCGAGATCCAACGCAACATCATCTGGCGAGAGTTGACCCGGGGCCGGATCTAGCCCTTGCTGGAGGCCTTCGAGCCGGTATCCGTCCTCTGGTGCATCAGGTTTGCGATTGGGCGTTGCGGGCCCGGACCATCACGCAGGCGTCCGCCAGCCAGTCGAAGGGGCCGGTTTCGAGGGCGTGGCCCAAGGCCTCCGAGAAGGCCCCGGGTTGGATCCAGATGTTGCGGATCCCGGCTTCCGCACACTCCTCCAGCACCTGAAGGCCCCGCTTCGCCGGTATCACGAAAACCGCGATGGTGGGCTTCTCGGGAAGCTCGGTGACACTCGGCCAGCAGGGATCGCCGTCGACGGAGTCCCGATGAGGGTTCACCGCGAAGACCGGGAAGCCTTTCGCCTTCATGTCCCGGTAGATGATCCCCCCGTACTTGGTCGGGTGGTCGGTTGCGCCGATCACGGCAATCGAGGTGCCCGGCTCGAAGAGAAGGGGGGTCAGGTCTTTCATGGGCCATTCAAGATAGAAGGGTTCACCCCGATATCCCACCGAGACTCTCCCTGATCTCATCGGGGACGGGTGTGGGTCGGAAGGCATCTGGCTCGACGAAGACCAGCACCTCCCGGCCACGAACCACCAACTCTTCGTCACTGAGGCGGCGCGTGGTGAGGAGCACGGTCATCGAGGTGTTTCCGAGCGACTCGACGTCGATCGAGGTCTCCAAGACGTCACCCGGCCCGGCCGATGACACGAAGTCCATCTCCATCCGGGCCGTCACCACATCGACCCCGGCGGCAACCATCCCGGTGATGTCATAGCCGGCTTCCTCGAACCAGTCGGTTAGGGCATCGTCCCAGTACCTCGCATAATTGCCGTTGAAGACGATGCCTTGTGGATCACAGTCCGAATAGCGGATCTTCTGTGTCGTCGGCATCCCCGCAAGCTACCGTCCCCGCCGTGGAGACTGTGATCGTCGACGGAGGGCCCCTGACTCTCGAGCAGGTGGCCTCCGTGGCCATGGGGCGAGCCTCCGCAGCTCCGGTGGACGATCTCGACGAGCGTCTGGCTCCCGCCCGCTCGGTCGTCGACGAGGTGGTGGCGTCCGAGGAGGTCGTCTACGGCATCACCACCGGGTTCGGGGCGCTGGCCACCTCCCACATCGGCAAGTCCGAGACCGAGGCGCTCCAGTACAACCTGATTCGCTCCCACGCCGCGGGAGTCGGTGACCCCGTCCCCGACGAAGTGGTGCGAGCCATGCTGCTCCTCCGGGCCCGGACCCTCTCCCAGGGCCACTCCGGGGTCAGACCGGTGGTGGTCCGCAAGCTCCTCGAGCTGCTGGAGAAGGGGATGCTCCCAGTAGTCCCATGGCAAGGATCGGTCGGGGCCTCCGGCGACCTGGCGCCTTTCGCCCATCTCGCCCTGCCTCTTATCGGAGAAGGCGAGGTCCGCATCGACGGTGAGATCCGAGCCACCGACCAGACCTCTTTCGAGCCGGTGGAACTGCTCACCAAGGAGGGGCTGTCGCTGCTCAACGGCACCGAGGGAATGGCTGCCATGGGCGCCATCGCCCACCATCACGGCAGCAACCTGGTCATCGTCGCCGACATCGCGGCCGCACTTTCGGTGGAGGCGCTGCTGGGCAGCGCCCGCCCCTTCCTGCCGGAGATCCACGCGCTTCGCCCCCATGCCGGCCAGATCGCCTCTGCCCGGCGGATCGCCTCACTGCTCGAGGGGTCGGAGATAGTGGCCAGCCACACCGACGACTTCCAGCACGCCGTCCAGGACGCATACTCACTGCGCTGCGCCCCCCAGGTGCACGGGGCGGTCTCCGACACCCTCGACCACATGGAACGGGTCCTGACCACCGAGGTCGGCAGTGTCGTCGACAACCCGATCGTCTTCCCCGAGACCGGCGAGGTCCTCTCCGGTGGCAACTTCCATGGCGAGCCACTGGCCTTCGTGCTCGACTTCGCCGCCATCGCCCTCTCCGAGCTGGCCACGATCTCGGAGCGGCGCACCGACCGCATCCTCGACCCAACGAGGTCTCAGGGGCTTCCCCCCTTCCTGGCCGCAAATCCCGGGGTGGAGTCCGGATACATGATCACCCAGTACGTCCAAGCCGCCCTCGTCGCCGAGAACAGGGTGCTCTCCCATCCGGCATCGGTCGACTCGGTGCCTACCTCGGCGGGGCAAGAGGACCA